>ENA-OQEN01000959-OQEN01000959.1-human-gut-metagenome-genome-assembly--contig:-NODE-959-length-11478-cov-3.607435_pt1 | contig 11478 bp, 9 predicted proteins | sample MGYA00242791_ERZ504627 | MGnify/ENA primary metagenome ERZ504627 (study PRJEB26092, sample SAMD00036316) | human gut metagenome | host: Homo sapiens | study: EMG produced TPA metagenomics assembly of... | reverse complement strand
TCTGATTTCTAATCTAATTATAGAACAGATGGAAATTTCGTGTGTCCGGTTCAGCTTCATGAACGCCGTTTAATCGGTGCTTATGAAATTTAATTTTCACTAACCTGTGGTTTGTGGGTATTCAAAAAGTATTTAAATTTGAAAAAGAAAGCCATATAACACAAAAAAGACTTAACAACATAAGTCGTTAAGTCTATATAAATCTATTACTTTGTGATTGTAAATGTACGAATAATAGGTGCTGCCTGATAGTTTCCACCTACAGTCACTGCTGTCATAGTATATACACCAGGTTCAGTAGGTGCTGTAGTTGTACTAGAATAAGGCTTTAAGTTAGACTGTACACCAGTATATAAGTAATGAACGTTTTCATCAGAAACAACTTCATCATTATATGTAAGTGTAGCCTTGAAATCAAAGTTCTGAGCTTCTTCTTTAGAAATCTTACCCTTAGTGAACTTCTGGTTCCATATTAATTTAACACCCTTTACATGCTGTTTTACAAGTAATGCCCCAATACCAACACCAGTTTCATAGTTCTTGTTGTCAGTAACTGCAGTGACTGCATATAAACCAGCTCTATTTGGAGTACCAAATCCAACACGTACATTATCTGCAATACCAGGTAATTTGTTGATAACTTTTAAGATCTGTCCAAATGTACCTGTGTCAATATGTAACTTTTCTAATAAATCTAATAGTTCCTGAGTGCTGAATAGTTTTCTTAATTCACCAACAGTGACACCATCCTGCATCATCTGAGTAAATGTTTTACCAAATACACTTTCTACTACAGGATCAAGAAGTTTTAATACATTATTATCAGTGAAACGAGCAGGAAGATCTAAATACAGACCTAAACTTACATTACTTGTAGCACCTGCATAAACAGTATACACATCGAACTTATCAGCTGGATTTGTAGTAATGAAATCCTTTGATAATTCTTCATCCGCAAAGATATTAGTAGAATGAACACTCACCTTTACTTTTGCCTTCTTAACAGTAATAGTCGTTTCACCACTTGTGCTTGGACGATAATCACTATTACCTTTATAAGTGATTCTTACTTTCTGCTCACCTGCTGGCATCTGTGGATAATCTAATACAAGATTAACTTTACCACCTTCAACAGGAGCCCAATTTTTTACACCACCATCAATATTACCAGCAAGAACGTTTGTGCCATAATATTCATAAGTGAAATCATCTACTGATAATTCAGCCTTTGAAGGTAATGTAGACTTACTGAAATCAATTGATTCAAATAAAGCCTTCTTCATTTCCTGTGCATCCATATTATAAGTAATAGATGTGCCTTCTTTAAGTGTAACTGCAGATTCTAAACGATTGTCTTCTACATTTACTGTTACAACAATATTACCGCCTTTATATTCTTTTGTCGCATTCCAAGAAAGTCTGATTTTCCAAGTACCTGCTTTAAACTTATTAAGATTTAAATCTGAACTATCGCTTAATTCATACCATATTTCTCCAAGATTTATTGGATTTGCATTGTATTCAACCTTGAAATCTTCAAATGATAATTCAGGATTTGTAGACTTGATAACTGCTTCATAAATAGCCTTTGCAGTGGCATCATAATCATAAGACTGATCCTTATTAAACTTCATAGAAACATTATAAGGACCTTCATTAGTCACTACATCTACAGTAGCACGGTCTACTACATTGATTGTAGTTATTACTTCACGAGGTCTATAATCCTTGCTTCCCTTATAAATAATTTTGATTTCATGTTCACCTTCAGAAATTGCAGGATAAACTTTATCACCTTTAACACTTACCCATTTATTTGTAAGACCTATTAAGCCCTTTGCATGATACTGAATAGTCACATCATCTGCAGTTAATTGAGGAGTAGAAGTCAAAATGACTTTATCAAAGATATCCTTTTCTACCTGATCATAATCAACTGTTAGATCATCATTGTAAGCAAGTTTAATAGTCTGTCCTTCATTCACTGTGATGTCTGCAGGTGTACGATCTTTTACAGTGATATTGACTTCTTCTTCTGTACCATAGTAAGTATCATTTCCATTGAAAGAAATTTTAATTTTCTGAGTTCCTTCAGAAATTGCTGGATATTCTGTAAAGTATCTTTACTACCTTCAAGAGAAGTCCAATCTTTTTTCGGTATACCATCAAAAATAACTTTACCAGTCGCATAATACTGAATATTAACATCATTCACTGTTAATTCTGGATTACTGCTCTTTACAACACTATTAAAGATGTTTTCTTTTAAAGCAGCATAATTCACATTTGCATCTTCATCATAAGGTAGTGTGACTTCAACGCCTTCATTCACTTCAATAACACTATTAAGCTTTGCAGCCTTAGTGACAGTCACTTCCTTAGTAGTCCCTTTAATTCTTACCTGATAGCTGCCATCACTATTTGCAGCTAAAGATGGATGTGTATAAGTTGTAGTAATACCAAGAAAGTTCTTTTTCGTTGATTCAAATCCGTTAATTGAACCCCATTCAGTATTTTTTGATGCAATTGAACTTTTCCCTTCACACTGATATTCCCACTCAATGCTAGAAGTGTCCACATTGTCTAAATTCTTAATTAATGCCTTATTAAGAATTTCTGTTACCTGTTCTACTGTTGCATCAGATGGAATAAGCACTGTCGCATTCTGTAATACAGGAGATTCTGTTGTTGTTTGTACAACTGGTGTTGTTTCTAGTGCATGTACATTGAATACGCGTGCTGGCTGTGCAAGTGGTGCAACAATCATGCAGTCGCAACAACTTCAACCAAAATCTTCTTTGTCTTCATTTATTTTCCCCTTTCTTTATATGACTCTTTAATTATATAAAAAAATTATAGTTAGACTACTAAATAAACGTTAAATGTTGGAAAAGGTTACATTTACCAGGAAAATGTATACAAACAAATTATTCGTGCGAAAAATCACACTTTTTGTGTTTATATAATTTTATTCTACACATAGAAAAAGAGGATAGACATGCTATCCTCTCATTCATTATTCTTCATCTTCAGACATCATTGAGTCTAATACTTCCTGTATAAATGCATATTCTTCTTCTGTTTCAATAGGAAGAATATTATCTGCATCCTCAGGATCTACCTGTGAAGCATAGATATTCAACTGATCATCTTCATCTGAACTGTTATCTGTATAAATGATATATTCTTTTCCTGTTGCGTCATCTGTAAATCCTAAGATAACTTCACAAGTCACTTCTTCACCATCTACGTCTAGTACGAATGTATCTTTCATTAGATTTTTACCCTATTTAAATGCCAGATATCCTTCACATAATCTTCAATAGTTCTATCACTTGAGAAATGACCACTCTTCGCAATATTAGCTAAGCACATCTTAGACCAGTTCTGACGATTCTGATATAAGTTGTTGATTTTTTCCTGAGCAAGTCTATAGCTTTCGAAATCCTTTAATAAGAAGTATTCATCATTTCTGCTCATTAATTCATCAAAGATAATTTTGAATTCTTCTCTTGATGGATGGAAAGTACCATCGACTAATGAATCAACAACCTTCTTGATGTTTGGATTATTGTTGTATTCATTCCAAGAATTATAAGTACCTTTTGCCTTTAATTCGTTGACTTCATTATCCTTCATACCGAAGATTACAATGTTGTCATCTCCAACTAAGTCAGCAATTTCTACATTGGCACCATCTAATGTACCAAGTGTTACAGCACCATTCATCATGAACTTCATGTTAGAAGTACCACTTGCTTCCTTACCAGCAGTAGAGATCTGTTCAGATACATCTGCAGCAGGAATAATCTTTTCAGCAATAGTAACACCATAGTTTTCAATAAATACAACCTTTAAGTATTTATTTGTTTCTGGATCATTGTTTACCTTATCCGCAACGCTGTTGATTAACTTAATAATCTTCTTAGCTAAATAGTAAGAAGGAGCGGCTTTTGCACCAAAGATAAAAGTATGTGGATAGATTCTGAAACTGCTATCTTCTTTCATTCTCTGATATAAATAGATAATATGCATTACATTTAATAACTGTCTCTTGTAAGCATGTAATCTCTTAACCTGAATATCAAAGATAGAATTAACATCTACATCAATACCATTATGTTCCTTAATATAATCTGCAAGAATCTGTTTTCTCTGCTGTTTTACATTGTAGAATTTACTCTGAGTAATTGAATCTTCTACAAATGGTGCTAATTTCTGTAAATCATCAGGTCTATGCATCCAGCTATCCCCGATTGATTCATTGATTAATGAAGTTAACTCTGGGTTACAATATGCAAGCCATCTTCTATGAGTCACACCATTCGTTTTATTGTTGAACTTGTTAGGATATAAAGTATCAAAATCCTTCATTTCTCTTTCTTTTAAGATGTCAGAGTGAAGCTGCGCTACACCATTAACACTAAATGAACCTGCAATCGCAAGTCTAGCCATATGTACCTGATTATCTTTAATGATCATAACTCTCTGTAATAAGTCATTATCATTTTCAGTCTGCTGTTTTACGAAGCCAATGAAACGTCTATTGATTTCTTCAATGATCTGATAAACTCTTGGTAATAAGTCTCTCATCATATCAACAGGCCATTTTTCTAATGCTTCAGCAAGGATTGTATGGTTTGTATATGCACAAGTCTTACATACGATATTCCATGCATCATCCCATTCCATTCCATAATCATCAATAAATACACGCATTAATTCAGGAATAACTAATACTGGATGTGTATCATTTAACTGAATAACGTTCTTTTCATGGAAGTTAGTTAAATCAGGATAAACTCTTAAATGTGCACGAATAATTGAATTAATACCAGCACATACAAAGAAATACTGCTGTTTTAAACGTAATACTCTACCAGCATGAGTAGAATCATCAGGATATAATGTCTGGCAGATATCATTAACTTCCTGAGCATACTGACGGAAATCCTTATTTGTAGGGATATTTTCACTAGGTTCAGCTTTCCATAATCTTAATGTATTAGTAACCTTAGTATCATTACCAACAATTGGCATATCATAAGGAACAGCACGTACTGCTTCATAATCTACATGCTTCCATCCACCAGTTGCATCATCCCAGATTACTTTACCCCAGAATTTAACTTCTGTTGCATGCTTAGGTTTTCTTACTTCCCACATATTACCTAAACGTAACCACTGATCTGGTACTTCTACCTGATATCCATTTTCAATCTTCTGTTTGAAGAAACCATAATCATAACGAATAGTATTACCGAAAGCTGGATAAGATAAAGAAGCTAAAGAATCCATGAAGCAGGCAGCAAGACGGCCTAAACCACCATTACCTAAACCAGCATCAGATTCTAATTCTTCTAGATCATGGATATTAATACCATAATCAGCAAGACCTTCTTTTGCAGTTTCATAAATACCTAAGTTCATCATATTGTTGACTAATAGACGACCAACTAAGAACTCCATTGAGAAATAGTGAACCTGTTTCTGCTGCTTAGCCTGAACTGCCATCTTTGTCATAGCCCAGTTAACAGATGCATAGTCACGTACCATAGTTTCAAGAACCATGAACTTTTCCGTTAAATGTGCTTCTTCTACTGTACGACCATATGACTCAATGATTCGCTTAGAAAATTCATATTTAAATTCTTCTTTTGTATTAAACATTTACTACTTTCCTTCCTTTACAACACTTTTCTTTGTCTTCTTCTCCTTAGAAGACGTTTTTTTAGCTGGTTTATGGTATTCAAATACCATAGCGCTAAATGGTGCTAACTTTACATGAATACTCTGTGCTTCATTGATACAAGTACCCTTCTTTGATCTTAAAGCACGTGTATTTGTGTAATTAGAACCGTTATAAATATCTTTATCTGTATTCAAGATTTCTTTATAGCTTCCGGCAAATGGTACTGGCACAGCATAATTCTCATGACTATTACCAATAAAGTTAGCTACTACAACTAAACAGTTGCCTTTCTTATCAAATCGAGCATATGAGAATACACTCTGATTATGATCATCTACAACCAGCCATTTAAATCCTTCTGGATCATAATCCATACTATAAAGAGCTGGATGTTCTTCAACCATCTTATTTAAATCCTGTATAAAATGATGGAAAGAATCATGCTGCGGATATTCTAAGATATTCCAAGCCAATGCTTTTCTTTCATCCCATTCCTTGTATTCACCTAATTCATTACCCATGAAATTAAGCTTCTTACCAGGATGAGTCATCATATATGTATATAAAGCTTTTGCCTGTGCGAACTTGTCTCCATCAAGTCCCCACATCTTATTTAAAATAGTGGCTTTACCATGAACCACTTCATCATGTGAGAATGGCAAAATAAATCTTTCTGAATAGAAATACATCATTGAGAAAGTTAATAAATTATGATCATATTGACGATAAACTGGATCTTCTTTGAAATACTTCAATGTATCATTCATCCAGCCCATATCCCACTTATAATCAAATCCTAAACCGCCATCTTTAACTGGTTTAGTAACATATGGGAAATCAGTTGAGTCTTCTGCAATAGTCATTAATGTAGGATATCTTTCATGAATCTGTTCATTCATAGTCTTTAGGAACTCTAAAGCCCCATTGTTTGCACCGAAGTCTTTATTACCTTTCCAGTAAATAAGGTTGCTGACAGCATCAAAACGAATACCATCAATATGGAATTCTTCTGCCCAGAAATGAACAGCACTCTTTAAGAATGAACGCACAGTATCTTTTGTTACATCAAAATATACTGAATCCCATTCAGTATAACGGTTATTCACATCTGCATATTCATAAACCCAGCCTCCATCAAACTGATAAAGACCATGTCCATCTTTAACAAAATGAGCAGGCACGAAGTCCATAATGACACCTATACCTTCTTTATGACAGGCATTAATGAAATTCTTAAGCTGTTTTGGATGTCCATAACGACTTGTTGCACTAAAATAACCTGTTGCCTGATATCCCCAAGAGCCATCAAATGGGAACTCATTTAAAGGCATTACTTCAATATGTGTATAGCCCATCTTCTTTACATAAGGAATGATTTCATCAATCATTTCTTCATATGTATAAAATTCTCCATCAGATGTATCTGTAAATTCCTTTTTCATCTTCCAAGAACCAAGATTCGCTTCATAGATATTCATGTTACGATCATAGTTATTAGAACGTGACTTCATCCATCTAGAATCATGCCAGTGATAGCCTTCTAAGTTATATACCTTAGATGCTGTACCTGGTCTAATTTCACTGAAAAAGGCATATGGATCTGCACGATCAACAATAGCTCCAGAAGGTGTTTCAATTCTATATTTATAAAGGTCATACTGCTTTAGCCCTTCAATATAGAGAGTCCACACACCACCATCATTATATCTCTCCATATAATGCTGTGTTCCGTCCCAGTTATTAAAATTACCTATAACCTGAACACTTCTTGCATGTGGTGCATATACTGTAAAGCGAACGCCCTTTTTATCCGGATGAGCACCGAATACCTTATATGCCTCTAAACACTTTCCTTCAAAAAACAATTTTATCAAAAAATTATCTAACATACCTATATGTCTCCCTTCATGAACTTTATTATACAATAAATATGACCAAAATTCATTCTTTTCAGACAATATAGGCAAAAAAATGTAAACGGTTACTTGATTGTGATGTCCTGAATGTTATTTAATACGATAGAAACTGTTCCATCAGGGTTTTCTTTCTTTTCAAAAGTAGAGCCATTCACATATTCATCTACTGGCATAGTTATCTGAATATTCTCATCAAGAGTAATCTTAACAACCTCTACAGAACGTCCTAATGCGTTTAAAGAAATTGTATCATCTTCACCAATCCCAAGATCCTTCAACATTGTTTCTGATTCTTCCTGAGCCTGATAATCTCTTTCCATAACCTTACGAACTACTTCTATCGGTTTAACAAGTTCTCCCATCTGTGTTCTTTCTAATATTTCCTGTTTCACAAGTGGAAGTGCTTCTTTATCATTCACATGATAAATATCATCAATCTTATTTACTACTTTCTTCATAGTAGAAATCTTCTGACGATCAGTCAACTTCTCTTCACCCTTGATCCACTGACTATTTAAATAAGTATCCATCTTGCCATCAATCAAGTACTTCTTCTCAATAAGAGATATCTTCTTATGATCTGTATCTATAATAATTGCTTCATCAACTGCTGTACCAATCTGAGGAAGAACCTGTCTTCTTGTAATACGGACATTTTCCTCTTCTACAAGAGATACAGAATTATACTTATAATTAAGCTTTAAAGCAGCAATAATATGCACACCATCACGATAGCAGTCCACATAAAGAATATTACTATTAGGCATTTCTTCAATCACTGAACCTAATGCAAAGAACTTTTCACTAATTTCCTTTGCCTGCTTCTTGAATTCTTCATCGTCTTCAAGCATCTTATCTGCACGAAGTAATAATTCATGAAGTGAAGGAACAACGAGTTCTTTAATAGCTGGACTGTATAAAGCTTTTTCTACTTTTTTATGATAATATTCCTGAGTTGTATCATTTAATTCACAGAAATCTTCACTTAAATATATCTTACGATGCTCAAAATCAAGCATATGCATCATGATTTTATTAATAATAATTGTGTTCATTTAAATTCTCCTTTCACGTGTGTCATTATAGCAAATTTCTTCTATTCCTCAACCTTTTCTTCTTCAATTTATTATAACAATACCCCTCATTTTGTGGTACTATTTCCTTAGGTGATTATTATGGACAACAAAAATTTTAATTTTCCAGATGATAAGATTTTCCAATATATTACATATGGTATTGTCTTAGCTTTTATTCTTTTTAATTTAGAATCAGTATGGGACTTCTTCCTTAATGCATTAGGGCTTGCAAGACCCTTCTATATTGCGATAGTCATTGCATTTGTGATTAATATTCCAATGAAACTAGTAGAGAAGTTGCTTGTGAAAGCAAGAGAACAATTGACGAAGAAAAAAACTAACCTAAAGCTTCCTCGATTCTTAGTAGAGGGAACTCGTGGTATTGCGATGGCTATCACTATTATATGTTTACTATTAATATTAGTGATGTTCTTCTCATTCATCATTCCTAGAATTGGAGAAAGCTTCTCATTCTTATTCTCTAACTTAGATAATTATGCAAGAAGACTTGCTGTCTATATTACTTCTATATGTAAAAGATTTAATATTGATTATTCAGTAACAGTAGATGAAGTACAGAAATGGTTTGCCTCTATTGATTTAAGTACAATTCTTGCGACTGCAGGTAATTTCCTAGGTAATCCTCATTTTAAAACAACAGAATTTGTATCAAATGTTGGTGGTTCATTCATTACTGCCATCACTTCATTCTTTATGGCTCTCTATCTTCTTGCAAATAAGGAAAAACATCTTGAACAAGGTAGAAAACTCATTGCATATATATTAGGTCATAAACGTGCAGGTGTCGCTTTTGATATCATGAGTGAAGCCAATCATTACTTTAATAGTTTTGTGACAGGACAGATGTTAGAAGCAACATGTTTTATGTTAGAGGTTTATATTGCGATGCGTTTATTTAGTATGCCTTTCCCTGAATTAATTGCGATTATGGCTTTCTTATTTAGCTTTGTACCAATGTTTGGTAATTTTATTACTTTCTTTGCGGGACTCATCTTAGTGGCTGCAGCACAGAGTAAGAGCATGTTAGCTTTTGCGATTATTTATCTTTGCTTACAGCAGTTTGAAGGTAATTTTGTATATCCTAAGATTGTAGGTAAATCTGTAGGTATAGGTGGTTTATTTGTCTTATTAGGTATTACTATATTTGGTAATCTATGGGGTGTTGTTGGTGTACTTATTGGTGTACCTCTTACTGCTTTGATCTATGCTGTTATCTCTAGAATCATTAATATCGGACTCTATCAGAAACATATAGAAGTTACATACAATAACCTCTATAGATTAGATGAAGATGGAAATCGTTTAGAAAATAAAGTCAAACCAAAAAAAGATTCCTCTATTTAACAGGAATCCAAATATTATGCCAGTTGAAGTATTCTTCTTCTGGTTTCCACATAGAAACAATCTGAGTAAAGATGTCACCATCTAACTCTAGATTGTTTTTTTTCATATATTCAAAAGCAGGTTCTAATACTTCATAAGTGAGTATTTGTGAAGAACGTGATGAGAAGCTCATATAAAGACAAGTTCTAGGAGGATAGTAATGCACATATTCTGTTTCTTTAATATCAAATAATGATGCAAACTGTTCTTCTATCCCAACGCCAAAATAAAAATCTTTGTTTTCTGTTTCTATATGTTCTTTTGGAAATAATGCAGTAGAGAAAATAAAAGGAACATATTGTGTAAACTGTTTAAGTTCTTCTTTTTCCTGTTCGCTTAAGTCCAATGTATAACATTTCTGTGTATCTATACGAAAAATACCAGGACTTGTTCTTAGAGTGAAATTCTTTTCTTCAAAATTATTAATGAGAGCTCTATTAGTACGCATCTTCTTTAAAAGATTCATATTATAAATGATGTTCTGTTCGATGATTTTTTCCTAATTATCTAATACATCATCTATTTCTTCTAATGTGCGCTTCTGAAGGATTTTAGATGTTTCATCTATAGTAAGTCCAAAACCTAAATAACAGCGTGCACGAATAATCATATGAAGATCCCAGGTTGTATAATAGCGATAGTTTGTCTTTTCATTATGAATAGGAGCAATGATTCCTTTTCTTTCATAATAACGTATAGTTTCTGGTGTAATACCTAGTATTTTCGCAAGTTCTCCAATTGTATAAGTATTATACATTTCACGTCCTGCCACTCAAAATGTGATTAAATATACCCACATCGAGATAATGTAAGTTCTCACGAACATTACTTACTATTTTATTGTGTATGCTTTTGATTGACAAAAATCATATCTACTCACAAGTTCTTGTACACTCCATAGTCGTAAATTCCCGAAATAGCCTTCGGTACATACCTACGTTTGCGTTTGTTTATGCAACTTCGTAAGTCGTAGCATCTCTCAGATTAGTAGCAGCATTGAAATCTCTGTCTTCGATATAGCCACAGTCACATCTGAAAAGTCTATATGAAAGCTTTAAATCTTTCTTGATATTCTTGCAGCAGTGACATGTCTTAGATGATGGGAACCATCTATCTACTGTTCGTTGTTCAATTCCGTTTTCCCTGCACTTAGCTAGAAGCTTTGTTTTAAATTCATAAAACTTCTGCGAAGCAACTGCCTTTGAAAGATGCTTGTTCTTCATCATTCCTGATACGTTTAGATCTTCAATCGTTATATAAGATGGCTTGGTTTTCACTATCTCTGCGATTATCTTATTGATGTAATCAGTACGAATATTGTCTATTCTATGATGAAGCTTCTGTATCTTAAGCCTTTGTTTTGTATATTTCTTTTTGAGTGGACCTCCTT
>ENA-OQEN01000958-OQEN01000958.1-human-gut-metagenome-genome-assembly--contig:-NODE-958-length-11484-cov-2.557806_pt1 | contig 11484 bp, 10 predicted proteins | sample MGYA00242791_ERZ504627 | MGnify/ENA primary metagenome ERZ504627 (study PRJEB26092, sample SAMD00036316) | human gut metagenome | host: Homo sapiens | study: EMG produced TPA metagenomics assembly of... | reverse complement strand
TGTTATCTTTATTCTAGGCTGGTGTATCGTCTTTAAGTTTAATTTATTACCTGGAACTGTAGGCATGAATGGTATCTATCTATTAGTCGCTGGTGGTGTCGCTTATACAATTGGTACAATCTTCTATGGATTACAGGAAAAAATACATTATATGCATTGTATCTGGCACTTATGGATCTTACTAGGTAGTGTCCTTCACTTTTTATGCATTATCTTATACTGTATGTAACAGGCATAAAGCCTGTTTTTCTTTTATATCTTTTAAAGTCATGCTATAATCGTTGAGGAAGGATGATTAAATGAAAAAAATGAATTTTAAATACGGTTTTTTATACTTGATCACATTTATTATTGTATTAGGTGGCGATCTAGTAACTAAACTTGTAGTCAATGAATCAATGCAGTTAGGGCAGAGTTATCAAGTCATTAAAAACTTTTTCTATTTCACTTATATTCATAATACGGGTGCAGCATGGGGAATGCTTTCAGGTCGTTTCTTTCTTTTCTATGCAATTTCTATTATTGCTGGTATTATGCTTATTTATTATTTTATCAAGAGTGATAATCCCAGGTCTTATTAAGATTTGGAATTGTGCTTATATTTAGTGGTATGCTAGGAAATCTATATGATCGTGTTGTTTTTCATTATGTAAGAGACTTTTTAGATTTCTTTGTATTTGGTTATGATTTTCCTATTTTCAATATTGCCGATATGGGTGTTGTAATAGGTGTTTTATTAATCATCTTAGATTTAGGAATTGGAGAATATAAACAATGGAAATACAATCAATTACACCAGAATTAGAAGAAAAAGGCTTGCGTTTAGATAAAGTCATCTTGAATCATATGCCTGATCGTTCTCGTACTGAGATTCAGAAATGGATTAAAGCAGGACAGGTTATTGTTAATGATAATGTTGAAAAAGCTAACTATAAGGTAGAAGAAGAGGATGTCATCCAGGTCACTTTACCTGATCCTCAGAGCACAGAAATCAGACCTGAAGATATTCCTTTAGATATTATTTATGAAGATGAAGATGTGATTGTCGTCAATAAGCCAACAGGTATGATTGTTCATCCATCTGCAGGTATCTATTCAGGAACACTTGTCAATGCGTTACTTTATCATTGTCATGATTTATCAGCAATAAATGGTATTACACGTCCTGGTATTGTTCATCGTATTGATAAGGAAACAAGCGGTTTATTAATGATTGCAAAAAATGATAATGCCCATCGTTCATTATCTAAACAGCTAGAAGAACATTCAGTTGTCCGTCGTTATGTGGCACTTGTACATGGTGTTATTAATCATAATGTAGGTCGTATTGAGGCACCTATCGGACGTGATAGCAAAGATCGTAAGAAGATGGCTGTCACAAGCAAGAATGCAAAAGATGCGATTACAAACTTTAAAGTATTAGAACGTTATGATGATATGACACTTATTGAATGTCGTCTAGAAACAGGTAGAACACATCAGATCCGTGTTCATATGCAATATATTGGTCATCCAGTTTATGGTGATCCTCAATATGGCTTTAGAAATGATGATAACACACATGGGCAGTATTTACATGCTAAGGTATTAGGTTTTGTACATCCTAGAACCAATGAACATATGTATTTTGAAGCACCTCTACCAGATTTCTTTGAAGAAAAGATCAAGGAATTAGGGGGAGAATATGATGGGTAAGCAGATTATTACATGGGATCAGTATTTCATGGGCGTTGCGAAACTTTCTGCTTATCGTTCAAAAGATCCTAATACGCAGGTAGGTGCCTGCATTGTTAACAATGACAACCGTATTGTAGGTGTAGGATACAATGGTCTTCCTCGTGGATGTGAAGACGATAAATTCCCTTGGTCAGTAAGAGAAGGGGCTTTATATGATACAAAGTATCCTTATGTAGTTCATGCGGAACTCAATGCGATTCTTAATTCTACTCAGAAATTGCAGAATTGTCGCATTTATGTTTCTTTATTCCCATGTCATGAATGTACAAAAGCAATCATTCAAAGTGGAATCAAAGAAATTGTCTATGAAGATGAAAAATATAAAGGATCAGAAAGCGATAGAGCGGCTAAACGTATGTTAGATATTGCCGGCGTCTCTTATCGTAAAATTCCAGCATTTGAAATAGAAATAAAAAAGAATCACTAAGTGATTCTCTAGATGAAGAAGAAGCCTATAGGCCTTCTTTTAATTTCTTTAATGCTCCCTTAACTCTCTTCGTATTAGTGAAATTCAACTTACATACTTTTGTAAGAATCTTTTCCCCATACTTGTTTGCAAGTTTAACAGCCACGATTTCGGCATTAGTGCCAGCCCCCCTAGCAAGGTTCATCTTTAAGCTCTTTGTCATACTAGCAAAATATTGTAGATATGCGTAACGAGAAATGATTTCTGCAGCTAATACTGCTAAGTATTGCTCATCAGCATTGGTTTCAAAAATCATATCTTTTACAACAATAACTTCGCTCTTTAGATAGTTATAATAAGTCTTAGGTGAAACGAACTGATCAATAACTTTGAATTCAACACTCTTCTTCACTTTCTGAAGAACGTTCACAACAGCCTGGTTAAATAAACGGGCACGAATGTTCGCCTGGTTGATTCCATTATCAATCATCTTATTATAATGTGAGTTATCTAATACTAGTAGTGATGAAATGAGATGTCCTTTTAATAGTTTAGCGCAATTGATAATTTCCTGATTTGATAAATCATCGACATTATCAATTTTTAGGTTTTTAATAATCTCAAGTGCTTCATCATCGGCATAGCATGCAACAACACAAAGCGGCCCAAGAAAATCAGCAGATCCTGTTTCTGCAGCCCCGATATGAGGATGCATACATAAATGATCTGAGTTTTTTTCCTGCTCAATCTTCTTTGCTAAACTTCTAGACCAATGCTTTGCTTCATGCACCGCATTCTGTCCTAAAAAGCTTGCTTCATAATCCGATGTCACTTCGATGTCACAGCCAATAGCATGAGCTTTTAAAAGAAGGTTCTCGCTTTCAAATGGAACCATCTGACTGTCATAAAACTTCTTCATCTTGTTTAAAATGTTTTCATTAATCAAAAATTTAATTGGCTCCACCATATTCACCTCACATGAATTATTTTATCATAAATTTCATTTTTTGACAGTATAAATTTCATTTGTTATAATTAAGAACCGACAGTGTTAAGGAGGCAAGTGCTATGAGTTTTCTCGATTTGATTCTTATCGCTTATTTGTTGTATATGTTTTTTAGTGGATATTCCAAAGGTTTTTTCTCAACACTTTATGATCTGCTAAGCTTCATCATTATGATGCTTTTTATCTATTTTAATGTTGAGACAATTTCTTCAATAATCCAGATTTATAAACCAGTAGATGATCCATTATCTCAGTTAGGGGGCTCTGTAGTGAATATGTTGATTGTTTTTATCATCATGTTCATTATTCTAGAAATCATAAGAAGACTGATAGGACTTCTTATTAAACCATTAATCACAAAATTAACAGATCACTTTGCCTTGACATCACTTGTAAATCACGTATTAGGGGCACTGCTTCACGGCTTAAAAGGTGCTTTATAGCTTCCTGGCAATGATTATGTTATTGTGCCATTTTTTGGTCCTGATATTCTTGCTGATTCTAAAATAGGACATTTAATCATTGAAGATGTGCCAATTCTTTCAGAAACAGTATTAAGTGAAGCAAGTGCTTATGGAAGTTTATTAAAAGGACAACATAACCTTCAATTAGAAGATAAAGATATATTAAGAAAAATGATTATTGCTAACAATCATGCCTATGATCATGGTCTACTTGGCGAACATGAAGCAATACAGTTTGTTTATACTCAACTAGGCCCTGCCTAATAAAGCAGCAGGTGACTTTACCTAAAGAAGAAAAAATACAGTTTATCTTATTGTTAAATAAGACGCCTTATACAGAAACAGAAAAGAATATAATTTTAAATAATATAGGAAGTGAATAAAATGTTAGATAGTTATAAAGTCTTAGAATTTCCAAGAATTTTAAATCATATCGCAGGTACATGTCGTACAGAAATTGCGAAAAAGAAGATCTTACATCTAGAGATGTATGATAATTTAGCTGATTTGAACGAAGAACAGAATCGTTTGGAAGAAGCTATGACAATTCATCGTATTATGGGTACTTTGCCTCTTGCACCACTCAATGATATCAGTGCTTATCTTGCAAAGGCTAAGATGGATGGTATTCTCGCTCCTGAAGAATTAATGGCGATTGACCATATGTTAGAAAACATCTTTCAGGTCACATCTTATTTTAATGCTTATGAAGGAGACATTATTCTATTAAGAGATCTAGTAGAAGGTTTAGAAGGAGATAATGGTCTTCATATTGAAATCAATAGATGCATTATGCCTGATGGATCTATCATTGATCACGCAAGTGAAACACTTTATCGTGTTAGAAAAAAGCATGCATGCATTAGAAGGACGTATTCGCCATTCAATGGAAGGCTATTTAAAGAGTGAAAAGAATTCTTTAAGTATGGATACTCTTTCAAGTAAAAATGACCGTTTAGTACTTGCAGTCAAGGCGCCTCATAAAAATGAGATTAAAGGCTTAGTTCATGCAACAAGTGCTTCTGGTCAAACATTCTTTATAGAGCCTGAAAGTGTCGTTGTTATGAATAATGAACTCAACGAGTTGAAAAGTCAGGAACAGACAGAAATCAATAAAATACTTCAAAGTCTAACTAGACGTGTCAAATACAACTATACAAGATTCTATTTTGATCAGGAACTCATGTCTGAACTTGATTTTGTCTTTGCGAAAGCACGTTTTGGCTGTGATTATGATTGTGTAAAGCCTGATATCAATGAAACGGGTGTTCTCTCTTTAAAGCAGGCAAGACATCCCTTAATTGATCAGGAAAAGATAGTTCCTAACGATATTATTATTGACGGCAAAATGCTTATGATTACTGGTTCTAATACCGGTGGTAAAACAGTGGCTTTAAAAACAGCCGGTTTATTATCATTAATGGCTATTAGTGGATTAGCTGTTCCAGCTAATGACGCTTCTATTCCATTCTTTGATGCTGTTTATACAGATATTGGTGATGAACAGTCCATTGAACAATCACTTTCAACATATTCATCACATATGAAGAAGCTTATCTATATCCTAGAACATGCCACATGTCGTTCTCTTATCCTGATTGATGAAATTGGTTCTGGTACAGATCCACAAGAAGGGGCTTGTCTAGGAGAAGCTATCTTAGATACCTTATTAAATCGTGACTGTCGTATTATCGCATCAACTCATTATGGCGAACTAAAAAGCTATGGTCAGACTAGAGATGATATTACGCTCGCATCAGTCGGATTTGATGTAGAAACTATGCGTCCTACATATCGCTTGAAGCTTCATTCAATTGGTTCTTCTTATGCCTTTGAAATTGCTGCATCTTTAGGATTAGATCATGAGATTATTGATCATGCTTTACATAATAAAGAAGAACGTATGAGTGAAGCAGAAAAGTTAACTGAAAAGCTGACTAAGCAGAGTGCAGAATTAGATGAGAAAGAAGAAAGGATCAATCAGTTACTTGCAGATAATGAAAAGCTTCATAATCGTTATGAACATCAGCTTTCTATTGCCACAAAGCAGAAAGATCGTATTGTAGAAGAAGCACAGCAGGAAGCCAATAAGATGCTTGAAGAAGCTAAGAAAACAATTGATGAATTGACTAAAGATATTATGGATCAAGGTTCTTTAAAACCTCATCAAGTGACTGCAGCCAAACACGCATTAGACCAGCAGAAATATGAAAAGAAAGAAATTGTAAAGGTCCAGGACCATGTCTTTAAGAAGGGGGATCATGTCAAACTTGATAAGATGAATAGAGAAGGGGATGTACTTGAAGTTAAGAAACATGAACTGTTGATTGATTTAGGTGGGCTCCAGGCACGTGTAAAAGATACAGAAGTTACTTTTATGCATGGCGCCTCTAAGCCTCAGAAAGTAAAAAAAGCAGGTACTAGACAGCATATGAAGAAAACAGGACATTATGAAGTAAATGTCATTGGTATGCGTTATGAAGAAGCGATGAATATTGTTGAAAAGTTCTTAGATGATGCTTTATTACTTGGTTATCCTTCAGTACGTATTGTGCATGGTATGGGTAAAGGGATTTTACGTAATGGTATAAGAAAGAAGTTAGATCATCTATCTTATGTCAAAGAATATCGTGATGGTGGCCCCAATGAGGGTGGTTTAGGTGTAACGGTGGTTAGCTTTGAATAAGAATCTAGATTATATTAAAAAGAAGCTCTCATTACTTCCTATGTCTCCTGGCTGTTATTTAATGAAGAATACAGAAGGAAAAGTCATTTATGTAGGAAAGGCGCGAAAACTGAAAAATCGCGTCTCTTCTTATTTTACAGGTGCACATAACTATAAAACAACAAAGCTTGTAGATCATATATGGGACTTTGACTATATTGTAACAGGCAGTGAAAAGGAAGCATTATTACTAGAAATCAACCTAATTAAGGACTATACACCTGAATACAACATCATGTTTATGGATAATACCTATTATCCTTATATTGAATTAACTGATGAAACCCATCCAAGACTTAAAATAGTAAGAAAAACAAGAAACAAAAAGAATAAGTACTTTGGTCCTTATCCTGATGCTACTGCAGCAAGAAATACCTTTAAATTATTAAATAAGCTTTACCCCTTAAGAAAATGTAATCATGTCCCAGATAAGCCATGCCTCTATTATTCATTACATCAATGCTTAGGGCCATGTATCAACGATATTGATAAGAGCCAGTATGATGAAATCAAAAAAGAACTGATCTCATTTATTCATGGTAATACCAAATCAAAGATTGATGAACTCACTGAAAAGATGATGACAGCCAGTGAAAATCTACAATTCGAGCTTGCAAAAGAATATCGTGATCTCATTCGTTCTATAGAATATGTAACTGCCAAACAGAATGTTCAATTTGGTGACTATAAAGACAGAGATATTTTAGGCTATTATATTGATAAAGGTTATATCAGTATTCAGCTCTTCTTTATGCGTGAAGGTAAGCTTCTCTATCATGATTTCAATCTTGAGCCTGTAGGAGAAGATTTTGAAGAAGATCTGATTCGTTTCTTAGTTACTTACTATCAAACACATCCTGAACCCTATGAACTACTTATTCCTCAGGACGTTGATTTAGAACTTTTATCTGAAATATTATCCTGTCATGTACTTCAGCCTCAAAGAGGTGATAAGAAATCCTTAGTAGAAATGGCTAATAAAAATGCGAAGGAAGCACTAGAAAAGAAGTTCTTATTAAAAGAGAAAACGGATGAAAAGACAATCCTACCTATTATTGAATTAGGTAAAAAACTTGGTATTAAGACACCTCATACTATTGAATTATATGATAACTCTAACATCCAGGGGGCTTATGCTGTTGCAGGTATGGTTGTTTATAAGGATGGTGTACCTTCTAAAAAAGATTATCGTAAATATAAGATCAAGACAGTAGAAGGCCTGATGACTATGCTAGTATGAAGGAGGTCATCTATAGACGTTATTATCGTCTTTTAATGGAACAAAAGGAAATGGCAGATCTTATTATTGTCGATGGTGGACTTGGACAAATTAAAGTAGCCAAAGAAGTTATCGACGGCTTGAATCTTCCTGTACATATCTGTGGGTTATCTAAGGATGATAAGCATTCTACTGCCATGCTTCTAGATGAAAATGGCAATCAGGTACCTATTGATACAAAGAGTCCGTTATTCTTCCTTCTTACACGTATGCAGGATGAAGTGCATCGTTATGCTATTTCATTCCATCGTCAGGTCCGTTCTAAATCATTATTTAGTTCTATTCTTGATGAAGTAGATGGAATCGGCGAAGCACGTAAGAAGAAACTTCTTAATCATTTTAAAAGTGTCAAAAAGATGAAAGAAGCGTCTTTAGAAGAATTAGAAGCAGTGATTCCTAAAAATACAGCTTTGAAACTCTATGAAGTACTGCACAAAGAATAAACTATACACTCATCATGATATACTATATAATTGACACTAGAGAGCAGGTGATTTAATGGAAAATAAGCGCAAGTATCTGTTTGTTACAGTCATTGCATTATTTATCGTTTCATTCTATACAATTAATCTCCGTTTTGATCCATTCTATCGTGTCAATGGAATCAACAATGACAACAGAATGATTATCGAGAAATATCTAAGTAAAGAGGAACAGAAATATCTTGTAGAAAACAGAATCCCACTTTACCATTTTATGAAATTTATCAAGTATGATGATTTTTATCTTCCATATTATCAATATTATGAACTACTAGAAAAGACTGGTCGCTATGACAACATTAAGATTATTCTTTCTACTGGTAATGAATTAGCTGGAAAACTTCTTGATAGTTTTAAGAACAATGCCTATGATCAGGCTAAAAAGTTAGTAGAACATGATTTGGAATCAGGATATTTATATAATCAGAATTTTGATTTTGATAAATTAGAAATATATTATGAAATGAGACCACTATATGATGATTATAGTTATGTGGATGATACAGAATATTATATTGAATTATTAAAAAATCGTGGATTATCAGATAAATTAATTCGTTCTTTCTTTACGGATGCTTGTAATAACTACTCACGTTATGGGTTAACGACACTCATGACTCAGGCCAATAATCATGAGATATTCTTAATTGCGGATCCTTCATCTTTACTGACAACAATTAATGATACAAGTTATATAGGGGCTTATGTGCCACATAATCTTGTTCTGATGTCAGATATTCATCGCTTGAAATACGCTATGTATTTAGAGAATGATGCTTATGAAGCCTTAAAGAAGATGGTAGAAGCAATGCCGGATGATATTGCTGAAGATTTTTATGTCAAAGAAGCCTATGAAAGCTTCAATGATTTTCAATATTCAAATCCAGCTCTTGCCGGCAAAGATGAAAGACAGCTGGGTAGAACAGTGTCCATTGCTTCTAAATCCATTGCCTATCAGACATTTGAAACATCTGCCCTGTCGCAATGGCTTGAAGCACATTCTTACGAATATGGCTTCATATTGCGTTATCCGAAGCGTATGGCTTCTTCTACAAATCGTGTCTATGATTCTCATTATTATCGCTATGTAGGTAAGAAGACAGCCAATAAGATTTATAAAGAAAATAGCTGTATTGAAGAATATATTCAAAAGGAGGCAGTAAAATGAAGAAAATTGTAATCATGTCAGATAACCATGGTGATATGAATATGTTAACAGATATTAAAGTCCTAGAAGATGATGCAGATTACTATATCCATTGTGGTGATAGTGAGTCCTATTCACTTCAGGATTTAGATGGCTTTGTAGCTGTTAAAGGCAATAATGACTGGAGTCTTGATCTTCCTCAGACAGCAAGACTAGATATTGAAGGAAGGCATCTTCTCATCACTCATGGTCAGTTCTTTGGTTATTTTGACCGCGAAAAGAAAATGATTCAGTTCTTAAAAAAGTATAATGGAGATGTTTTGATCTCAGGTCATACACATATGCCTCTTGCGAAAGAAGAAAACGGCTTATGGCTTATTAATCCAGGCTCAACATCCTGGCCACGTGGTGGATCAAAACGTTCTTATGCAGTTGTAACAATTGATGATAAAAATGTAGATGTAGTGATTAAAACTCTAGAATAGTGATACATTTAAATAAATAGGAATTGACATTTTATATCTTCCTATTATAATGAGCATGTAAAGTCAAATATAAAGATAGAGGAAGCGATGCATCAGAGTAATATGAGGAGTCGGCAGACTAAGAATCATATGAAAGGTAATCATCGCCGAAAGAAGATAAGCGGCAGCTTGTTGTCTTGGTGATTCAGGAAATACCTGTCTCACTCCTTCATGATGAAGAGGCGTTATCTTATCGTTAAAAGCTATACGATAACGTATGGCTTTTTTTCTATTTTTATATAGAAAGGGGAAATATTTATGAAAAAGACTTTAATTACGCTTGCAGCAGCAGCACTTGTATTATCAGGATGTGGATCATCTCCAAAATCAGATGACAATACTTTTACAGTAGGTATGGAAGCAGCTTACCAGCCATTTAACTGGCAGACTTCTAAGAAGACAGATACTGCTGTTAAATTAGATGGTGGTGCAGGTTATGCAGATGGTTATGATGTTGTCATTGCCAGCAAAATCGCAAAGAAATTAGGTAAAAAACTTGTTGTAAAGAAGATTGCATGGGATGGTTTACAGCCAGCTGTAGAATCTGGTGAAATTGATGCAATCATCGCAGGTATGACTGCTGATAAGAAACGTGAAAAAGGATTAGATTTCACTACACCTTATTATCAAAGTGAAATGGTTATGATTGTAAGAAAGAACAGCACTATGACTTCATTCAATGATATCCAGCAGTTCTCAGGTTATAAGGTAACAGGTCAGAAGAATACAAACTATGATACAATCATTGACCAGATCAAAGGTGTAAAACATCAGACACCTAAATCAACTTACCCAGAATTAGTTGTAGCTTTACAGCAGGGTGATACAGATGGTATTACTGCAGAATTACCAGTTGCGAATGGTATCGTACAGGCCAACCCAGATCTTGCAATTGTTAAGTTTGCAGATGGTCATAACTTCAATGTAGATACTGCAGTATCAATTGGATTAAAGAATAATACTCGTAAAACAGCTGAATTTAAAAATATTCAGAAGGCTTTAGACTCTATTTCACAGGAAGAAAGATTAAAAATCATGGAAGATGCTGTTAAAAGAGCACCTACTGATAAATAGGAGATAAAATGAAAATAGATTTTCAATATGCATGGAGCCAGTTAATTAATAACTGGCCTCTGTTCTGGTATGGTATTAAGATGACAATCGCTTTTGCGGTTGTTGGTACATTAGCTGGTCTTGTTTTAGGTCTTATTATTGGCGCTATTCGTTGTGTGCCACTAGATCCTCTAGATAAGCCAGTTACAAGATTTTTTAAACAGTTAGGACGTTTTATTACAGGCTTTTATGTATGGGTATTTCGTGGAACACCTATGATGGTACAGGCCGTATTCCTTTATTATTTATTTAAGCCAGTATTAAATTGGAATAACTTCACTGCAGGTATGGTTATTATTTCAATCAATACAGCAGCTTATATGGCTGAAATCATTCGTAGTGGAATCCAGTCTATTGATGCTGGACAGATGGAAGCAGCTAAGTCTTTAGGCATGACAAATACTCAGACAATGATCAATATCATCTTCCCACAGGCTATCAAGAATACATTCCCATCACTTGGTAATCAGTTTATCGTTAATATTAAAGACAGCTGTATGTTAAATGCAATTTCAGTTGTTGAATTATTCTTCCAGGCACAATCAGTGGCTGGTACTAATATGAGATATATTGAAGTATATCTTGTTGTTGCTGTTCTTTA
>ENA-OQEN01000957-OQEN01000957.1-human-gut-metagenome-genome-assembly--contig:-NODE-957-length-11489-cov-14.589861_pt1 | contig 11489 bp, 13 predicted proteins | sample MGYA00242791_ERZ504627 | MGnify/ENA primary metagenome ERZ504627 (study PRJEB26092, sample SAMD00036316) | human gut metagenome | host: Homo sapiens | study: EMG produced TPA metagenomics assembly of... | reverse complement strand
ATTTTGGATAACACCAACAAGTGGGCGGGCCTCGTCCTCAACGGCATGGAACAAGTCATGCTCCCCGCGCTACCAGACGGTCGTTTGCACGAGCAACTTTAACCCCGAGACCGAGCTCATGTATGTCGACAAAATGCTCTCGCTGGCGTCGATGGTTTTATCATCCAGCCACGGCAAATTTCAAGGCCGTCCACGACCGCATCAAGCGCGCCGGCAAGCCCGTCGTCTTTTTTGACGCGGCCATCTACAGCCCAGGCACCAGCTGGATCAAAACCAACCTCTACGACGGCGTGTACAATGCCACGCAGGCGCTTCTCGATGCCGGTTACGAGGACTTTTTCTCCATTGCCGCTAACATGACCGAAATGCGCACCCGCATGGAGCGTTTTCAGGGGTATGCCGAGGCACTGGCAGCGAACGGACAGATCTACAAAGCGATTCCCATCGACCACAACAAGCCGTCGGTCGGTGAGCTTACCGAGTACTTTAAATACAAGTTCAACCCCGCCAAGCGAACCCTTATCTTCGTGCAAAATCAGTGGGCACTTCCCCGTGTCTACAAGGCTCTCCAGCCCATGGCCCATCTACTTCCGCAGCAAATCGGTCTTTTGGGACTCAACTGCGAAGACTGGACCAACCTCACCACGCCGACCGTCTCCACGATCATCGAGCCCGTCGACCAGGAAGGCAGAGAGGCGGCCGAGATGCTCCTCGCGCTACTCGATGGCAGCAGCACGCCCGGTGAGCAGCGCATTCTCGAATGTAAACTCAATTGGCTCGGTTCCACCTCGATCTAGCCATACGTCAAATATGAGGCAAATGGATCCGTAGCGTTTGTCCCAAATCTTAAGTATTTGTTCGACAGAACGGCCCCTGTCGCTCCTGCTAGACTGGTAGATTCCCAACCGTCCATCCAGGAGCCTCCATGTCGCGCAAGTCCGTTTACAAGCAAGTACTTTCCATCGGCACCGCCGTGGTGCTGGGGTTTGCGCTGTTCACAGGATCGCTCGACGGGGCGCCCAAGCTGTTGTCGCCGCAAAGCGATGAGCAGGCAGCGGCCCTGGCCGAAAAACAAAACGAGAGTCCCAGCCGCACCGACGACGAGGCGGACCTGGTTGCCCGGCTCGAATCGGGAACAGCCAGCTCCGAGGACTCCGGCGATGGCTCCGAATCCGCCGCACCCGACACCGGTGACGCCGCTTCCGAGGACAGCTCCACCACCCCCATCGACGAGGTCGAAAACCCCGATCTCGACCGCGCCCGCGGCGTATATCTCAGCAGCATTCCCGACTACGCCGGCAACCCCTACGTTGCCCTTCGCGCCGACAGCACGCACCCGCTCGGCACGCCGTCATTCACGCTCGATGAATACGAGCGCGCTACCAAAGAGGGCTGCTTTAAGAAGTTCTCCAAGCTCGACAGCTTAGGCCGCACCCGCAAAGCGCTCGCCTGCGTGGGTCCCGAGTCGCTCGGTCAAGGCAAGCGCGGGGATATCTCGCGTATCCACCCCGCCGGATGGCACCAGCAGCGCTACGACTTTATTCCGGGTCAAAGCCTCTACAACCGTTGCCACCTCATCGCCTGGTCGCTCTGCGGCGAAAACGCTAATCGCAAGAATCTCCTCACCGGCACGCGCTATCTCAACGAAACGGGCATGCTGCCGTTTGAAGAGCAGATCCTCGACTATATCCACGACACAGGCAACCATGTGCTCTACCGCGTCACGCCCATGTACAACGAAGAGGAACTTGTCTGCCGCGGCGTGCGCCTTGAGGCGCAATCGGTCGAGGACCACGGCAAGACCCTCTGCTTCCACGTATATTGCTACGATCTGCAGCCGCACGTGCAGATCGACTACGCCACCGGCCGCAATCAGGCCTCGGGGGACTAGGGCCGACCAAGCTGCCCCAAAACCTAAAATGATCCGTTTTCCTCCGTCCCCCAGGGATCAAAAAGGGCCGCCCTGGATTGCCCAGAGCGGCCCTTGCACCGGCATGCATGTTGCAGGCAACGCCACGCGCTACTTGGCGCGGCCCTCCTCATAGCGCTCGACCAGCTTGGCCTGAACGTCATAGGGCACCTGCTCATAGCCCGCGGGCTTCATGGTAAAGTCGCCCGTGCCGCGCGTGATGGAGCGCAGGCGCGTCGAGTAATCCGTCAGCTCGGCCAGCGGCGCCTGGGCAATGACCACGGTGTCTCCGCGCTCATCGGTCTCCATGCCCGTCACGCGACCGCGCGAGGCCGAGATGTCGCCCATCACGGCGCCGGCGTAGCTCTCGGGGATCGTCACCGTGATTTCCTCGATAGGCTCCAGCACCACTGGATCGGCATCGGCGCATGCCTTGCGCAGGCCGATGCGAGCCGCCGCGCGGAACGCCATCTCGTTGGAGTCGACGCTGTGATACGAACCGTCGTACACCGCGACGCGAATGCCCGTGAGCGGGTAGCCGGCAATAATACCGTCCTTCATGGTCTCCTGGACGCCCTTGTCCACGGCGGGAATCAGCGAGCGCGGGATGCGGCCGCCCACGACCTCGTCCACGAACTCATAGCCGTCGCTCGTGCCGTCGGGCCCAATGAGCGGCTCCACGCGCAGCCAGCAGTCGCCGTACTGACCGGCGCCGCCGGTCTGCTTCTTATGGCGGCCCTGGGCACTTGCCGTACGGCGAATGGTCTCGCGATACGGAATGCGGATCGGCACGCTCTTGGCAGCAACCTTGGTGCGGTCCTCCAGACGATTGAGCAGCACCGAAACCTGCGCCTCGCCCACTGCCGAGATAATGGTCTGGCCAGTCTCCTCGTCGCGGTCGATGCTCATGGTCGGGTCTGCCTTGCAGGCCTTCTCGATAAACGTGTAGAGCTTCTCTTCGTCGCCGCGGTTCTCGGCTTCGATGGCGATGCGGTACTGCGAGTTGGGGAACTTAAACGCCGCAGCCTCGACCTTGCCGGTAATCGAGAGCGTATCGCCCGTCTCGGCAGCCAGCTTGGGCGCACGATGATGTCGCCGGCATAGGCATGGCCAACCTCGGTCATATCGCGGCCGCACATCACATACAGGTGAGCCAAACGATCGCTCTTGCGGGTACGCGCGTTGACCAACTCAAGACCCGGCTCAAGCGTGCCCGTCAGCACCTTGATAAAGCTGATGCGGCCCTGCTGCGGATCGGCCAGCGTCTTAAACACAAACGCCACCGGACGGTCATCGTCACTCGAAATCTTAAGCGAATCGCCGTCGATGAGCGGCATCTCGCCGTAGTCGGTCGGCGCCGGGAAGTACGTGGCGATGTCGTCCATCAGCGAGTTGACGCCCTGCTCCTTAATGCAATCGCCCGCAAAGACCGGCACAAAGATGCGCTCGGCGATCGCCTTAGACAGCAGGCCTTCAAGCTCCTCCTGCGTCAGCGTCTCCTCGCCTTCCAGGTATTTCATCATCAGCTCGTCGTCGGCCTCGGCCACCAGCTCGCACAGATGGTCATGGGCCTCCTCGGCCTGGGCACGATACTCCTCGGGAATCTCCGACTCAACGGCCTCGGCGCCGTTGCAATGGCGCGCCTTCATGCGCACCAGGTCGATGATGCCGTCAAAGTCCTCGCCCTCGCCCCAGGGAAGAGTCACGGCGCCCAGGCGCGTACCAAAGCGCTCCTGCAGCAGGTCCATTGTGGTCGCAAAGCTGGCCTCGGAGCGCGACAGGCGGTTTACGAACACCGCACGCGCCAAGCGCAGGTCCTCGGCGGCATACCAGAGCTTAACCGTCGTAGGCTGCGGGCCGGCCTCGGCGTCGACCACAAACAGAGCCGTCTCGCAGACGCTCATCGCGGCAAAGGCGTCGCCGATAAAATCGGGGTAGCACGGGGCATCGAGCACATTGATGCGCGCGCCCTTCCAGTCGATCGGCGCAATGGTCGTCGAGATGGAAAATGCACGCTTAACCTCTTCGGGGTCATAGTCGAGCGTGGGCTTGGTGCCGTCGTGGCCGCCCAGGCGGGCGGTCTTGCCGGAAAGGTGGAGCATGGCTTCGGCGAGTGAAGTCTTGCCCACCCCGCCTTGGCCTACGAGCACCACGTTCCTTACGTTACCGGTCTTGGGAGCACCCATGATGACCTCCTTGCAGGGCCGCGCGCAATGCGCGACGCCAACGGGGAGAGTTCGCGGTCGGTGCCATCCCGGGAGCAGCATGGTCGGCAGCCGAGCCGACTCACCCTCCAAATGTCCTATGCCACCACCCTACCCTCACGGGCGACCGTCCATGCACACCTTTCGGCACACGTATGAATACAGGCGGCGAGAGGAAGAGACAAGCTTGTGAGGCAATTATTGAACCCCGTCGATGTAAACAAAAAGCCGCCACAGACCGTAAGACCTGTGGCGCTTCGCCTCAATTGCCTCAATTAATAGTTGAGTAAATACCTGAGTCTATCCCTCGATACGGCTCAAGAACTCACGTGTGCGCTGCTCGCGCGGATGGTCGATAACCTGCTCGGCAGGTCCCTCCTCGACAATGCGACCGCCGTCCATAAAGACCACGCGGTCGGCAACATCGCGCGCAAACTGCATTGCGTGGGTCACGATTACCATCGTCATATTCTGCGCCGCCAGGTCCTTAATGACACGCAGCACCTCGGCCGTCAACTCGGGATCGAGCGCCGAAGTCGGCTCGTCAAAGAATAAGATTTCCGGGTCGAGTGCCAGGCGCGGGCAATACTCACGCGCTGCTGCTGACCGCCCGAAAGCTCACACGGCACCTTGTTCTCGTTGCCCGTAAGCCCCATCTGCGCGATCAACTCATGCGCACGCGCCTCCGCCTGCTCGCGCGGGCGCTTGAGCACGCGAATCGGAGCATCGGTGATGTTTTTCATCACCGTATAGTGCGGGAACAGGTTGTAATTTTGGAACACCAGGCCGAATCGCGAGCGCGCCTGCTTGGGCACATCGCCCTTCGCATAGACCGCGCCCGAACCCACATCCGTCGCAACGGCAAGGTCGCCAAACGAGAGCGAGCCTCCGTCGAGTGTCTCGAGCAGCGTGGCACACCGCAGCAGCGTGGACTTACCGCCACCCGAAGGCCCGATAATCGCCACGACCTCACCGCGCTTGACTTCGAGTGAGATATCCTTGAGCACCTCATTGCCGCCAAACGCCTTACGCGCGCTTTCGATTTTCATCACTGAGTTAGTCATGATAATAGTCCAGCTTCTTTTCGGCAGCGCCCAGCAGCATCTCGACCACAAAGTTAAAGACCCAGTAGATCAGCGCCGCAATCGCAAACGGCACCATGCTCACTTGCGAGGCAACCAGCGCCTTGGCCGTCGAGAACATCTCCCCCACGCCGATGGCAAACGCCAGCGAAGTGTCCTTGACCAGCGTGATGATCTCGTTGCCCATCGCCGGCAGAATACGCTTGGCGACTTGCGGCATCACAATGTACAAAAATGTCTGCAGACGCGAATAGCCCAGCACCTCGGCTGCCTCGTATTGTCCGCGCGGAATGGACTGCAAGCCCGAGCGATAGATCTCGGCAAAGTAGCCGGCGTAGTTGATGATGAATGCCACGACGCACGCCGTCCATTTGGAATCGGGCGTGAGCGAGATGCCAAACACGTAGTACGGGGCAAAGTAGATCGCAAACATCTGCAGCATAAGCGGCGTGCCGCGCATCACCGAAATATAGATGCGCGCAATCCAACGCAGCGGCGCGACCTTGCTCATGCGCATAAACGCCACGGGGATTCCCAGCGGAATCGACCCGAGCAACGTCAGCACAAACAGCTGCAAGCTGACCAAGAATCCCTGGCCAAGCATCTGCATCATGACCTGAATAGACAACCCAAGCTCTCTTTCACAGTAACGGAACAGCGAACCCAATGCTAAAGCGGGTTTTCCAGGTGCCCGAGTTGCCGTGAAAGAGGAGCGCCGCGTACTAAATGTACGCAAGCGACGGTTTGAACGGCAAAATCGGGTGCCTGGGAAAGCCGCTATTTGAGCACCCAGTTGTCGAAGGAAAGACCATAGCTTGAATACTTGTCGCACAGGTCCTTAACCGTGCCGTCCTCGTAGAGCGCCTTGAGCGACTCGGTCACAGCATCGGCCGACTTGGTGTCGCCTTTCTTAAAGCCAACGGCGTAGTGCTCGCTGGACAGCGGCTCATCAAGCTGCGTGTAGGCATCGGGCTTGGCGGCAAGCTGATACTGGGCAATCGAAAGGTCGCACGCCACAGCATCGACCGCACCGCTCTCGAGCTGCATAAAGGCCGTGTTGTACTCGCCGATGGTATCGAGCGTGGCAAACGTCGCCGCCAGATCCTTCTGGTCACCCTCGAGCACGTCCTGCGCAGCGGAATCGGTCTGGGTAATCACGGTCTTGCCGGCAAGATCGTCCCAGCTCTTGATACCCGCGTCCTTCTTGACCACCAGCACCTGCTCATTGAGCATGTACGGCTCGGAGAACGTGTAATCGTCCTCGCGGCCCTCCTTGGTAAAACCGTTCCAGATGCAGTTGATGGCGCCGGAGTTGAGCAGCGTGTCCTTGGCATCCCAGTCGATGGCCTCGTATTTGACCTCCCAGCCTGCTTATCGGCAACAGCCTTGGCCAGATCGAGATCAAAGCCGGTGTACTCGCCATCATCGCCCACAAAGCCGTACGGAGGATAGGACTTATCAAAGCCCGCCACGAGCTTCTTGGACTCCGCAGCGCCCTTCACATCCTTGGCCGCGGCAGAACCAGCAGCGGAGCCCTTGCCAGCACCACCGCCGCAGCCGACAAGACCAAGGCCAAGCACCGTGGCGAGCGAGCCGGCTAGACCAACAAACTGACGACGAGACATATCGCTATTCATGGTATTCCCCCTCGATAGCACTTTAGTTAGGTAAAGTGAGTCATGTAACGTCCAGAATCATACACTTTACCTTGATGGAGCACAAGGTTGGGGTTGCCCGGCGCGGGCGGGGAGCGGCGCGTAATTAAGTTTCCTGCTCTACAGTCCTGCGCAAGACGGAAAGCACATTAAGTGCTTTCCTTTGCGTGCGGAACTCGCGATAAACTTAATTACGCGCCGCTCCCCGCCCGCGCCGGGCAAACGTCGTTGGACTTATCACTGACAGGAAATGGGCGCTTGCATATCGCCCGCTGGCTTGGCACGGTACAATGCTTGCAGCTTTTAATTCATGAATTAGTGGAGTTATTGATGGCAGAATCTCGTGCGGAGCGTAAGGCTCGTCGTGCTTTGATCGAGGCGGCTGAGGGGTCGGAGGAGAAAAAATCTTCTAAGAAATCCAAGTCGTCTCAGGATGCGAAGGGTAAGTCGGCGAAGGGCAAGGTTAAGACCAAGCGTTCTGGCTCTCGTCAGGGCGGGGATAAGGCGCCTCACGTTCGCTCCAAAGGCTCGCGCAAGGATTCGGCTCAGCCTGCGCGTAAGGCCGTGGATCCCAAGTCTCCCTGTTCGATCATGAAAGCTTGCGGTGGGTGCACGGCGCTCAATCGTCCTTATAAGAAGCAGTTGGCGGCCAAGCAGGCTGCTATGGAGGAGCTGTTTGCTGAGCTCTGTGAGCGCGAGGGTGTTGCCGTTGATCCCATTCGCGGTATGGGTGTTACCCTGGGCGACCCGGGCAAGTATCCTGCGCCGCGTGGTTTTCGTCATAAGGCTGCCACTCCGTTTGCTCCCGGTAAGGAGGGCACTGTCCGCTGCGGCTTTTTTGAGCGCGGCACGCACAAGATCGTTGCCGTACCCGAGTGTCCTGTCGAGGCGCCGGGCGCTCGTCAGATTCTCAACGGCATCGCTCGCGAGGCCGAACGTCTGCATATTCCCGCCTTTAACGAAGACAAGCATCTGGGGCTGCTTCGCTATGCCGTCGTTCGCTGCGGCTGGCGCACCGACCAGATTATGGTCACCCTCGTGACCGCTCAGCGCGACCTGCCGCATGCGCAGGAGTTCTTTGAGGCTGTCGCCGCACTCGATCCGCATATCGTCACCGTCGCTCAGAACATCAACGGTCGCCCCGGCAATGCATCTTGGGTGAGGAGACTCGTATCGTCTATGGCGCCGAATGCATGCGCGACCAGCTGCTCGGCTGCGAGTTCGATATCTCCCCCACCGCGTTCTATCAGACCAATCCGCAGCAAACCGAGCTGCTCTATCGACTTGCCATTGACGGCATGGACCTGCAGCAGGGTGATATTCTTATGGACGCTTACTGCGGCAGCGGAACCATCGGCCTGTGCGCCGCGAAGGATGCCCAGGACAAGGGCATCGGCATTATGCTGCTCGGCGTGGAGCGCAACCCGGCGGGCATTGCGACGCACGTCGCAATGCCGAGCTCAACGGCCTCACCCGCAGCGCTTGGTTTATGGCCGACGACGCCACCGATTACATCCTGGACGCCGCCGACAACAACGAGCGGATCGATGTCCTTTCCATCGACCCGCCGCGCGCCGGCTCCACCCCCGAGTTCCTCGAAGCCGCCTGCGCACTCAAGCCGCGCCGCATCACCTATATCAGCTGCAACCCTGTGACCCAAGAGCGCGACCTGCACCAGCTCCTCGACGGAGGCTATCGCCTGCTCAAGATCACGCCCGTCGACATGTTCCCCCATACCGACCACACCGAAACCGTAGCGGTCCTCGAGCGCCGCTAATCCACCCCGGTAGATTTTCGAGACAAGAAAGGGGGCGGCCCGTCTGGACCGCCCCCTTCGCTTGGTTTATGAACTCCGCTACATCCCCTTGCGCAGGTCACACACGCCGGCTGCCGCCATCTCGCGCAGCAGCGTCTCGCGGTCGCGCGTCACGATCAAATCCAGCGGGAAGTGAATCTCGTCGAGCATCTTGCGCGCGTGATCGAGCTTGCCAATGGCCATGCCAATGTGGGCATCGGTCGACACGCCAATACCCACGCCCAGCTCGGCGCAGCGCTCGGCGATCTTGCGGCATACGGCCCAATGCTCAGTGTCGACACCGTGTTCAAGACTATGGTTGTTGATCTCGATAATCTTGTGCTTGGCCTTGGCCGCCAGCAGCACCTCATCGATATCGAACGGCACGCCCGAACGACCCGCATGCCCCAGCATGAACACCTTGGGGTGCTCCAGGGCATTGATGTACATCTGGGTCGTTTGGGCGAGCGTCGCGCCTTCGGCAAACTGCGGGTTATGCACGCTTGCCACCAAATAATCCAAATTACGCGTCACCAAATCGAACAGCGAATGCTCACGACTATACGAATCGCCGGCGATATCGAGCGAAACGGGAATGTCTTCGCCAAACAAGCTGCCGTCCAGCGAAACGATATCAGCCTCGGCACCACGCAGCACCAGCACGCCGCTCCAAATGCGCGGCCAGATATCCTGGTTAATAAAGAATTGGAAACTGCGCAGGTCATTGGGACAAGGCGTAACCATCGAGCTTAAATGATCGGCGGAACCGAGCACCTGAAGGCCGCGCTCCGCCGCCCAATAGATGTTCTCCTCGATGGTTGAGTACGCATGCGCAGAGAACATCGTATGAGTATGAATATCACAAGAAAGAAGGTAGGGCATCGGGTCTCCTTGTCCAGTATGGCCGTCGCGTATATTCATTGTACGCATAGCTTTCGGCAGTCGTAAAACTGCTTCATCCCAATCACACAACGGCATAGATAACGGGGTCTGGCTTAAAACCAAACCCCGTTTCACGTAAAACATTGTAAGCAGAGCGCTTTACTTTCGACGATATTCGTCGGCCAGTTGCTTCCAGGCAGGCAACGAATTGACGATGGTCTCGTAGCTCACACAGTAGCCAAGGCGGAACCAGCCCGGCATGCCAAAACTATCCGAAGGCACCGCGAGCAGTTCGTACTTCTTCGCGCGCTCGCAGAACGCATTCGCATCGGGCTCCAGCGCCTTCACCCACAAGTAGAATGCACCATCCGGCTCAACATAGGTGTAGCCGTACTCCGCTAGTGCATCGGTAAGCGCGGTGCGGTTGCGCGCATAGGCTCGACATCGCTCGGTTCATCAATGCAGTCGATGATTACACGCTGGAAGAGGGCCGGTGCGCACACGAAGCCCAGCGTGCGGGCGGCACCGGCAACGGCCGGCATCAGGTGAGCAGCCTGCGGATTGGTATTGGGAACCAAAATCCAGCCCACGCGCTCGCCCGGCAGCGAAAGCGACTTGGAATACGAGTAGCACACCACGGTGTTCTCGTAGATCGAGGGCACCCAAGGCACCCCGGCACCGTACACGATCTCGCGGTACGGCTCATCAGAGATGAGCGTGATTGGGTTCTCGGAATCGCGCTTGGCGTTGACCTCGCGTAAAACATTGGCCAGTCGCGTCAGTGTATCGCGCGTATACACTGCACCGGTCGGGTTGTTGGGTGAGTCGATAATGACGGCAGCGGTCTTATCGGTAATCGCCTTGAGCACGTTATCCACGCTCAGCTGGAACGTATCTTCATCGGCGAGCGCCTCGACGCACGTGCAACCAGCTTTCTCGATCCACACGCGATACTCCGGGAAGTACGGAGCGATAACGATGACCTCGTCGCCCGGATTGGTAATCGCGTTGAGCGTGCAGGTGAGCGAAGCCGCGGCACCCACCGTCATAAAGACGTCCTTGCCCTCATAGCTCGTGCCAAAGCGACGGTTGAGCGAGTCGGCGACGGCTGCTCGACATTGCGGCAGACCCGGCGCAGGCGTGTATCCATGCAGCTGGTCGCTCGGCAGCTCCAAGGCCTTCTTAATGGACTCAGCCACGGCGGCAGGTGCCGGAACGCTCGGGTTACCCAGCGAAAAATCGAATACGTTCTCCGCGCCGATCTGTGCCTTGCGCTCAAGGCCATAGCTAAAGATCTCACGGATGATGGAGCTTTCCGCACCGCGAGCATACATAGTTTCGTTGATCATCTGTTCCCCTTTCGCATAGGCGCTATTGTACGCTTTAGCTGAGCAAAGTGCCGCAGCAATGTTGATTGGGGACAGACTTAAATGCGTGAAAACGCTCATTTAAGTCTGTCCCCAATCAACATATCGCTCAAAAGAAAGAGCCTCCACAGGTTTCCCCGCAGAGGCTTTCGCTACAAGAACTATTTGTCGCGTCGGTGTTGCCGTCAGCGTTGACAGCATTGCCATCACCGGCATCATCGGATGCGCTTCGGCATCCTCCTGCATGGCCGCCTGCGCAAAGGCCGCAGCATCAGCCGCCAGCTCCTCCTCGCTCATGCGAGGCGAGCGCTTCTTGGTCGCATGCCGGCCGCTTGGCGTTGCGCTCCTCCTTGGCCGCCAGGATATCGCCCTCGCGCTCAAGGTAAGCATCCCACTCGTTGTCGAGCAGGGCGTTCACGGCGTCGCCTTCGACGTCTCGCTTCTCAAGCAGCACCTTCGCCATCAGATCGAGCTGATCGCGACGGGCATCCAAATCTCGACCGCACGGCGATGGGCTTCGCGCATGATGCGCTGAACCTCGATATCGATGCGGCGCGCCGTCTCCTCGGAGTAATCCTGTGATCGGCGTAGTCGC
>ENA-OQEN01000956-OQEN01000956.1-human-gut-metagenome-genome-assembly--contig:-NODE-956-length-11496-cov-3.962178_pt1 | contig 11496 bp, 16 predicted proteins | sample MGYA00242791_ERZ504627 | MGnify/ENA primary metagenome ERZ504627 (study PRJEB26092, sample SAMD00036316) | human gut metagenome | host: Homo sapiens | study: EMG produced TPA metagenomics assembly of... | reverse complement strand
TGATGTGTTTCATTTACTATTCTATTGGTAGACCATTCAATTCGCTGCGTCAGGCTGTCAAGAATCGACTCAACTTGCTCATCATCCAACCGAATTGTTTTCTGTTTCTGCAATTCAGCGTTTTTCTTCTTTTGCTCGGCAAGCTGCCTTTCCAATTGTTGGAGCCTATCCTCTTTGCGCTCTGATTTTGAAGGCTTTGACATCATTTTACCATCCTATCCGATATATTTTCTATGCGCCAGTTTCACATTGCTTTGTTTGACCATTGCGTATTGCAAAGTCGTGTCAATCCGCTTGTGCCCCAGCAACTGCTGAAGCTGCTCTATGGGCATTCCTTTATCTATTGCCATTGTGGCCAGCGTTCGTCGGAACTTGTGCGGATGCACTTTGTGTACGCCCAACTGCTTGCCTAATTCCCGCAATCTTGTTTCGACGCCGCCTATGGATAGGCGGTTGAAAGGTGCTTTCAGAGAAACGATCAGTGCTGGATTATCATCGCTGCGGCTTTCCAAATAGCTTGCAGGTGCAGCTTCGTCCGGGCGTCAAAGTAGACCATTCGCTCTTTGTCGCCTTTGCCGAACACCACGCACTCCCGCTCTGCGAAATCCACATCATCCCGGTTCAGAAGCACCATTCACCAACACGCATTCCGGTTGAAGCAAGCAGGTCGATCATCGCCAAATCCCGCATTTCAGAGCAGCTATCCCGCATCAGCTCAAGGGTTTCGTCAGAGTAGGTTTCCTTGATATTTGACGCTGTTTTGACCTTATGTATCCGGCGAACGGGGCTTTTAAGAATATAATCCTCATCTTCCAGCCAAGAGAAGAACGATGAAAGAATACGCCGAATGTTATCTATGGTCACTCGGCTGGAATGGCGTTCCTTTTGGTAATTCGTCAGGTACTGACGAATATCCTCTGTCACAATCTCCTTGATTGGTTTCCCGATGCCGTCAAGCATTGCCTGTGTGGTGGCTGATAGTAATTCAGTGACTTTTCGGAACAACCCTCAATACGCTTGGCGGCAAGAAAAAGTGCTAAAAGGTCTTGCTCCTGCTCCTTGGTCTTGCCATCGGAAGGACTAATGTCATAATCCCACAGAACGTGCAGCAAAACCTCTTGCAGCTTTTCGACTTGTGCGTTGTTCAGATATGGGAGCATACCTTGCACAACAGCAGCGACTATTTTTTGCTTCATAGTTGAACTCTCCTTTTTATTGAGAACAACTATGGAGTGGTGTATCCTCGTTTTCACCCCCGCCACTCGCAAGGGCTATTGATGAGTAGGTAAATGATAATTTAGAGCAGCAGGCTCAGGCGTTATACCAGGAACTGTTCATTACTAATACTGATCCGAGTTGGGAAACAGGTACCATTAGCAATTTGGGAACTGTTATTGGCGGAAGCACACCCTCCAAAGCAAGGCCGGAATACTACACTAAGAACGGGATTGCTTGGATAACCCCGAAGGATTTATCAATTAATAAATCAAAATTCATAACTCACGGCGAAAGCGACATTACCGAGCTTGGACTAAAAAACAGCAGTGCGACTGTCATGCCCGAAGGAACAGTTTTGTTTTCATCCCGTGCCCCCATCGGTTATATTGCTATTGCTGCTGGAAATATCACGACGAATCAGGGCTTTAAGTCGGTTGTTCCTAATGCTGAAATTGGTACCGCTTATGTCTATTACTACTTGAAGCAGAATCTATCAATGATTGAAAGACTAGCGTCCGGTTCAACATTCAAAGAAGTTTCCGGAGGAACAATGAAGTCTGTTCCTGCAATCGTTCCGGACAGCAAAACCATACAAGAATTCAACAACTTCTGTTTGCCGATATTTGAGCAGCAGAAAGTTTTAGAAACACAGAATCGAACATTGGCGGGTTTGAGGGACAGCCTTTTGCCTAAGCTGATGTCCGGCGAACTGGATGTATCCGCCGTCGAGCTCTAAGCCGCTAAATTATCATTTATCGCTGTATTTAGAAAGATTTTTGCCTCGATACTGCCCAAAATACTTGCAATTTTATTTTGATATTCAATAGGCGGAAGTTCTATTTCTTGTTGGGCTAGCACTTTCACCGACAGGCCGGGTTGTGCCGATTGCCCAGACAGGCGGCCTAATTGCATTCTTGAAAGCAGATAAGCTAAATAACGAATATTGCTTTTATCATTTGCGCAAACCACAACGGCGTGTTCCGTCATATACGCCTTGCCCGAAAAGTACCGAACATTCCCGCAGAATGCGCCTTGGCGGCCGATAATTGCGCACTCACCGTCAAAGTTAAAATGGTTAGTAAAACCTCTTTGACCATTTCCGCCAAACACGGGATATTCCCCTTCTGAACTAATTTCGCTGGCTCTGATGTTTTTTCCACTGCTAAGTCGTGAACAGACATCTGATAGATTATATTTCATACCCAATTGCCCCCAGTTTCTTGCGGATTTCATCCTCCAACTCGTGGGACTTTTTGAACATCTCCGAAAGTTCAGAAGTCAAACGGGTCATCTTCTCCTCGAAGGGTTCGCCGTCATCCTCAACTTCTTCGATGCCCACATATCGGCCCGGAGTCAGGATAAAGTCCTGCTTTTCGATCGCCTGAAGGTCTGCCACAGCACAGAAGCCCTTTACATCTTCCAATGTCCCTTCTTGGAATGCTTCGAAGGTATCTGCTAATTTTTGAATGTCCTCGTCGGTGAAATCTCTGTGCTTTTTATCAACCATATGTCCCATCTTTCGGGCGTCAATAAAAAGCGTCTTGCCCTTTTGCTTTTTATTCTTGCTGATAAACCAGAGGGTGACGGGAATGGTCACGCTATAAAAAGCTGTGTCGGCAGAGCTACAATTCCCTCCACAAGGTCAGCCTGAATGATGCGTTTTCTGATTTCCCCCTCACCGCTGGTTTGAGTGGACAGCGCACCATTTGCAAGAACAAGACCTATCTTGCCGTTGGGGGCGAGGTGGTGGATCATATGTTGAATCCACGCATAGTTAGCGTTACCGGCGGGGGGCGTACCAAACTGCCAACGCACATCGTCCTTCAGCTTTTCCTGTCCCCAGTTGGAGAGATTAAACGGTGGATTTGCCATAATGAAATCTGCTTTCAGCGTGGGGTGGAGGTCATTAAAGAAAGTGTCTGCCTGATACGGTCCGAAGTTGGCGTCGATACCACGGATCGCCATATTCATCTTTGCCATCTTCCAAGTATCGGCGTTTGACTCTTGCCCATAGACTGAGATCTTCCCTCTGTTTCCTCGATGTGCTTCTATGAAATCGGCTGACTGAACGAACATACCGCCAGAACCACAGCAGGGATCGTACACACGGCAATTTTCGTAAGGCTTTAGAATTGCAACAATCGTTTTAACGATACTTCCGGCGTGTAGAACTCGCCGCCCTTAACACCTTCGTATGCAGCAAACTGCTGAATGCAATACTGATATGTTTTACCAAGCAGATCCTTGTTTTCTTTGGTATCGCTCATATCCATATTGGTGAACAGGTCAACCACATCGCCCAAAACACGCTTGTCCAAATCAGGGCTGGCATAGTTTTTGGGCAGCACATTTTTCAGGCTTTTGTTCTCTGCTTCAATAGCCCGCATTGCATTGTCGATGAGTGTGCCAATTTCAGGGGTATGAGCGGCAGAAGCAATTTTACTCCACCGAGCATCCTCCGGTACGAAGAAAATGTTATCTTCGGCGTAGGCATCACGGTCATCTTCGAAGCCGTCGCCCTCAGCGACAAGCTCCTGATAACGCTTTTCAAAAGCATTGGATATATAACGCAGGAAAATAAGTCCTACGATCACTTTTCGGTATTCTGCTGCGGGGATATGTCCCCAAAGGACACAGGCAGCGTCCCAGATTTGTTTTTCAAAGCCGATTGTGGCGTTGTTTCCGTTAGCCATAGAATGAATCCCTTCCTACGTTATTTTTTCGCATTGCATTGGAGCGTGCGATAAATCAAACCAACACTTCCCATTTTCCGTATCTCTTACCGCTTTCTCGGCGGATATAGTTTTTATCTTGCAGCGACTTCATAATTCGCTTTACACTTCTGATTGATTTGTCGGTGATGTCTGCAAGCTCCTGCTGCTTGATGGTTGGATTTTTCTTTATTAAATCCAACACAGCCAATTCTTCTAAAGTGCAGTCCAAAGTGCAAATTGGCACTTTGGAATTTGCTGCTTGGCACTTTGGGAATTGCTTTCCTCCACATAATCAATGTGCATATAGCGGTTCTTCAGCTCGTAATCCGTGCCCAAAAGGAGATTGCCGAAGAACATCTCCAAGAACTTTGTGGTGGAGTGAACACCCTTTTGCAGATTCGTATAGTTCGCTCGGACCAAGGCGTTGCGGAAGTACCACGAATTCTTTTCAAAGGCGTCGTTGTTTACACGAAAGCCGAAGGTTTTCATATATTTGATCATAAAGACGGCGGTGGCACGGGTGTTTCCTTCACCGAAGGGATGGATCTGCCAAATATCCGAGGCGAATTTCGCTAGGTGCTTCACCGCCGCATCTACGGACAGGCCCTCATAGGAGAACTGTTTTTCAGTGGCAAAATCGTAATCCAGCGTATCCTTGATACTGTTCCAGTCCGCATAGATTACGGTGTCGCCGTTCAACACCCACTCTTTCTTGGTGATGTTGTACTGCCGAATCTGTCCGGCGTGATTGAACACGCCCTCAAACAGCCTACGATGGATGGAGAGCCACTCGGCGGGGGAGAATTGGAAGGCTTTTTCCCCCAACAGCTTTGCGATTCTGGCGGAGACAATATCTGCTTCTTTGGTTTCGTTCTCTATTTCGGTGCGAGTGGTACGCTGCTCATAATAGCTATGAATGCGCTGCTGGGCTTCATCGATGGTGATTTTGCCCTCAATGTGATCTTTGGCCGTATCCAGCAGATAGGCAGAGGTGTTCAGCCCGTCCACCGCCTGCAAGCCAATGGCGGTCTGCCACGCTTCACTTTTTTCTGCCCGGTCCGGTTCGCCTTGCTTAATATATTCTTCCAGTTCAAATTGCCAATTCTGATCCGGCATATCTGCACCTCATTCCTTGCTCAAATCTTCCGCCTTGAATGTCGTGTACCCTTCGTAATAGTAGCTGTGGTCGATGCCGTTCCTATACACCTCACGGCTGCCGACCTCATCGGTCAGTGCCGCCTTCAGCAGCACCTTGATCTCCACATCCTTGATGGGGCTGCGCTCCATTGCAAGGAGATAATCCTCTTTATCCACCTTGCTCCAGTCCACGACCTTGCCGATTTCTGTTCTTAGGATATGGTCGAGCCAGATGCGAGTACTACGCCCATTGCCCTCCCGAAAGGGGTGGGCAATATTCATTTCCACATATTTTTCGATGATCTCGCCAAAGGTGGACTGTGGCATCTTGTCGATGTTGGCCAGTGCCGCCTCCAGATACATCAGCGGCGCAAAGCGGAAATTGCCCTTTGCCAGGTTCACCGTGCGCAGCTTACCGGCAAAGTTGTAAATATCCTCAAACAGATATTTGTGAATCGTTTGCAAGGTCGAGAATTTACCCGCCGGGAGGGTGTCAAGCACGCCGTTTTCAAACAGTTCTACCGCCTTTTTCTTGCTGAGGCGTTCTTCTTCACGGGCAAGGTCGGCGGAGCTTGTCAGCCCCAATTTATTTTCCAGTGCCATCGTGCATCTCCTGATTAATTTACAAGGTATTTAAGCACAAAAAACAGTCCGACAAGCACTGTAATAATCAATAACACAACCCATCCAGTGGCTTTCTTCGCTTTCTTTTTTGAGTAAACCGGCTGTACGGAATATGTATATTGTGCCTGTGGCGATTGGCGGAGCGGTTTTGGCTTTGCGACAGGCCGAGGTTTTGTCGCCTCTCGATACATAGCAAGAGGATCACCTTGCTTCATAATCCTATCATAAAAATTGTCAATCCATTGTGCGTCGCTGAGGTCGCACATATTTTCTTCGCTGCTATTCGGGTCGTGTACAATTTGATTTCTGACCCAACGGTAATGCTTAAGGCACTTGAGATCTTCGACCCAGCCTTGCACCCGATATGAACCATTTGGGGTACTTTCCATCTCAGCTATATAAGCGGAGACACCGTGCTGAGTTTGCAGCATATCTCCACACAGCTTTTCGAGATGCTTATACGAATCTATAAAGCCCATAGCTTATCACCCAATCCAGATTACTTATCCGCCGCCACGCCGGACTTCATCCAGGCGTCTACTTCGCTGACCTTGAATTTCCAAAGGCGGCCTATTTTTGCAGCGGGCATATTTCTTTTCTCTATCCAGGCGAGTACCGTATCACGGCTGACGCGAGGTATTCGCAAATCTCTTTCATTGAGTACCAGCGTTCGATGGTCGGTTCCATGGGAGTATCCTCACTTTCAGGTGGTTTCCGATAGCTATAATTATACAACTTGAGTATATCACAGCAAGTCGGATTTATCAAGGATTATTGCGGATTTACGAGGGATTCAGAAGAAAATCTTATAATTAAAAGTGAAAGGTTTCCCCGCTCAGTTTACTGATTTGAGCGGAGAAACCTTTTTTTGCTACATATCTCTTTTTTCGGAAACGCCCCCACAAATGGTCTTGCAATTTTGAGAATAAGTGAGGATGGAAAATTTTTTGAGAATTTTCTCGAAAACACCCCCACAAACGGCGCCCCTTATTCAGAGTAAGTGAAGGGAGAAATATTTTTGTGGGGAATTTTGAAAAGTACCCTGCCAAATGGCACCCCTTATTCAGAGTAAGTAGAGGGACCTTTTGAAAAGTTGAGAAAATTTTTCAAATTACTTTGCCAAAATCTCAAAAAATTTCCCAACTGGTTAGCATGAGGGCACTTAAAAAATTTTTCTAAAACCCATTTGTTATTTGCCCGAAAAGTTCCCAGTCGATTAGTGGGAGGGGCGCTTAAAAATTTTCTTCAAACTTCTTTTTATTTTTGCCGGAAAAATTCCCAATTAAGTAGTAGAGGGGTTCGCAGAAAGATTCTCAAAAGTTCTTTCGTTCAAATCCGAAAAAATTTCCCAGTTGGTTAGTAGAGAGGATTTCAAAGAATTTTTTCAAAGTTCCTTCGTACAAATCGAAAAAAATTTCCCAGTTGATTAGTGAGGGGGTTAAAAAACGGCCCTTCTCGCTGCCTACCTATTGAGGGGACTCTCTCCCTGTGCACCTTGAAAATTGAATCGCCGCCTCCAAAGGATATGCTTCCGGCAAGTGCCGCCACGACTTCCCGAAAAAGGAACGAGCGCACCAAAGAAGCGATACGCCGTGGTGAGACTCCGGGGCAGGAACGATGCGGATGAGCGGCAGCAAACAAAAACCGCCGCAGAAATGCGGCTTCAGAACAGACAAAGGAGGTTCAAGCCTATGAAGAAAGGAGAGCTCAGAGAGCTTTATCAGATGATGTTTCCGGAATATCCGGACATTGTGACGGTCAAAGAGCTTCGGGAGATGCTGGGCATCAGCCGCAAGCTGGCCTACAAGCTGATCGACTATGGGTACATTCACGCCGTGAAGATCGGCACGACGCTGAAGATCCCGAAAATCAGCGTCATCAACTATGTGATGGAGAAGGAGGTGAAGAAGGTTGGATGAGATCAAGCGCCTGACGCCCGCCCAAAGGGCACGCTGCAACCGGCTGATCCGGCGGCTGTGCGCCAACTACGACGGTGGGAACTGTCTGCCGTTGGACGATGGCGAGGGCTGCGTGTGCGTGCAGACGATTTCCTATTCGCTGCTGTGCAAGTACTTCCGGCGGGCGGTTCTGCCCGCCGACAAGGTACTCTGCGCCGATATTTACCGGCAGCGCACACGGACCTGCGAATGGTGTGGAAAGCCCTTTGCTCCCGGCAGCAACCGGCAGAAGTACTGCCCGGAATGCGGCCGCTCCATCCGGCGCAAGCAGAAGGCGGACTCTGCCAGACGGCGGCGCAGCGTCGAACATTAAGCGTCTGGAAAGCTTGATTTCTAAGGCTTTTTGCGGGTAAAGCGGGGTGGGTGACCGTTTCCATTCGCCCCCGCCAAAATCTACTTCTAACATTCTACAAAGGAGAATTCTATGGACAACAAACTGAAAACCGTGGACGCAGAGACCCTGCTGTCCACGCCGATGAGCAAGACGATGTTCATCGTGGACGGTCTCATTTCGCAGGGTGTCAATGTCATCAGCGGTGCCAGCAAGATCGGCAAAAGCTGGCTGATGCTGTGGCTGGGGCTGCAAGTGGCGCAGGGAAACTCTATTTGGGGGCTGCCCACGCTGCAATGCGATGTGCTTTATCTGAGCCTTGAGGACACCCAGCACCGCATCAAAGACCGACTCTACAACCTCACCGACAGCGCCCCGGACAACCTGTATTTCGCCGTGACCTCCGGGCTGATCGGCGGCGGGCTGGAGGAGCAGATCGCGGACTTTCTGACCGAGCATCCCGCCACCAAGCTGGTTATCATTGACACGCTGCAAAAGGTGCGGGACTCCAAAGGCAGCGCCGGAAAAGCAGGAATGTACGGCAACGACTACGACGACATTTCCTCCATCAAGCGCATTGCCGACGGCTTCAACATCGCCGTTTTGCTGGTGCATCACCTGCGAAAGCTGCAAGACAGCGACGATCCCTTTAACGATGTCAGCGGCTCCACCGGTATCATCGGCGCTGCGGACACCAACTTCATCCTGCGCCGTAAGCGCAGCGGAAACGTCGCTACGCTGCTGGTCAGCGGGCGGGATGTGGAATATCAGGAGCTGACCTTGCAGTTTAACGACCTTGTCTGGGAGCTGGTGGAGCGCAAGAACAGCGAGGATATTCACAAGGCAGAGCTGCCGAAATTTCTGTTTCGGGTGGTGGACTTTATGGAGTGCCGCACCGAATGGGCGGGCACGGCCACGGAGCTGCTGACCGAAATGAAGGAGCAGGAGGTCACGCCCAATATGGTCACAAAGTATCTTGGCCAGTTCGCCTATGAGGTGCTGGAGCCGCTGGGCATCGAGTATCGCACCAAGCGCACAGGCAAAAGCCGACTCATCAAATTTCTGCGCCGTGACGGCGATGACGCAAATGACACCGGGATCGCTATATAAGGAAATCCCCGTCACAACCGTCATTGCCGTCACAAACCGAAGAAAGGGGGTGAACAAATGCGCAGCAAAAACTACGGGATCAATGTCCGTGTGACCGAGCAGGAGAAGCAGAAGCTGCTGGAAAATGCCCGGTTCTGCTCTCTGACGCTGTCGGAATACTTGCGGCGGCTGGGGCTTGGGAAAGAGGTCAGAGCGGCCATCACGGAGCGGGATTACCACCTGTTTCGGATGCTGAACGGCCTGAAAGCGGAGCTTCCACAGCTTCAGAAAGAGGAAATTATTAGCAGGCTGGAAGCAATTTTGAATGAATTAAAGTAAGCGAGAATTATGCCTGCGCAGTCTAAGCGAGCAGACTGTTTTTACTCCTGTCGGAGCCAAACAGTGTATCCGCTTGCGATGCCTGCGTCATCTTAGCGAGCAGTGCGCTTTTACTCCCGGCAGGGCCGGAGCGTAAAAACACTCGTTAGGCGTGCCCTAAAACCCCGAAAGAAAAAGCTATGAAAGTGAGGACAACACAATGAGAAAATCGGATTTTACTTTACCCACGCTGGACGACCTATTCTCCACGCAGGCGGAGCGGGACGATGCCAAACTGGAGCGGGTGCGGAACATTCCGCTGGCCGAGCTGCACCCGTTCAAGGGTCACCCCTTCAAGGTGCAGAACAACGAGGAGATGCAGCGGATGATCGAAAGCATCCGCAAGGTGGGAGCCATCACCGGTGCTGGCAAGGCCGCTGCCGGACGGTGGTTACGAGCTAATCTCCGGCCATCGTCGGCTGGCGGCGTGTCAGGTGCTGGGAGTCGAGACGATGCCCGTCATCGTCCGTGAGCTGTCCGACGATGAAGCGGTGATCGCAATGGTGGACGCTAACTTGCAGCGGGAGGTCATCCTGCCCAGCGAAAAGGCGTTTGCCTACAAAATGAAAAGGGATGCGCTGAATCACCAAGGTATGACTTCTCCCAAGTTGGGGAGAAGTTGCTGACGGCAGAAAAAGTTGGTTTAGATGGTGGAGACAGCCGCAATCAGGTGTTGCGTTATATCCGCCTGACCTACCTGATCCCTGAATTGCTTTCGATGGTAGACGACGGTAAGATTGCCTTTAATCCGGCGGTGGAGCTTTCCTACTTAGACTCGTATCAGCAACGGGCGGTGCTGGACGCGATGGCGTTGAACGACTGCACCCCGTCCCACGCCCAGAGCATCCGCCTGAAGAAACTGGCACAGGAGGGCGTGCTGGATGATCAGATGATCTATGCCGTGCTGGCGGAGACAAAGCCAAACCAGCAGGAGCAACTGAAATTCAAGCGGGAGGAGCTGCGGAAATATTTCCCCTCCGGCTATACCGAGGAGCAGATGCGCCGGGACATTATCAAGGGCCTGGAACTGCTGAAGCGGCAGAGAGAACGGAACCGGGACGCCCGCTGATTCGTACCGATACGGCTGCAATCAAACAATTCGCAGATAGAGAGATCCCCAAACCGATGGTATACTGATACTGTCGGTTTGGAGTTCTGTTCTGCAAATAGAAAGAGACAGGAGGAAAACAAAATGGTAGCAGGACATTTGACTTTGAAAAACGGCAAGTATTATGCCGTGCTGAACTACAAAAACGCCGGAGGGCAGCGAAAAACGAAATGGATCTCGCTGGGGCTTTCCGAAAAGGGAAATAAGCGCAAAGCCGAGTCAGAACTGGCAAGGCTCCGAGCGGAATTTGAGCCGCCCAAAGAAGTGGGCGACCTGAGCAGTGATATGCTGTTCGCCGATTATCTGTTGGAATGGCTGGAGATCGCCAAGGGACGGCTGGCCCACGCAACCTACGGTGCCTACCAAGGACTGCTGAAAAGCACCATCGTCCCTTATTTCCGCAAGAAGAAGCTGACGCTGCGGGAACTGGAAGCCCGACATTTGCAGATGTTTTATTCCGAAATGCTCAGGCGGGTTACGCCCAACACCGTCATCCACTATCACGCCGTCATTCACTCGGCACTGAAATATGCAGTCAAGACCGATATGCTGATCCAGAATGTGGCGGACAAGGTGGACCGGCCCAGAAAGAACAGCTTTCAGCCGGTCTTTCTCTCGGCGGACGAGATGCAGAAGTTGTTTGAAGCTTCGGGGAACCAAGCTGGAGCTGCCGGTGCTGGTGGCTGCCTTTTACGGACTTCGCCGTGGCGAGGTGGTGGGCTTGAAATGGGACGCATCGACTTTGAGCAGGGCACCATTTCCGTAAAGCGCACCGTGACCTCAACGATCATCGACGGCAAGTATCAGGAGTTCGAGCAGCAATCCGCCAAGACCAAGTCCAGTCTGCGCACCTGCCGCTCATCGGCAGCTTCCGGGAATACTTTATGCAGGTGAAAGAGGCGCAGGAGCTGAACAAGCAGGTCTGCGGCAACTGCTACA
>ENA-OQEN01000955-OQEN01000955.1-human-gut-metagenome-genome-assembly--contig:-NODE-955-length-11512-cov-4.582521_pt1 | contig 11512 bp, 16 predicted proteins | sample MGYA00242791_ERZ504627 | MGnify/ENA primary metagenome ERZ504627 (study PRJEB26092, sample SAMD00036316) | human gut metagenome | host: Homo sapiens | study: EMG produced TPA metagenomics assembly of... | reverse complement strand
CCCCGCTCACCCCTATGACCGCCTGTACACCGAGGTATTCAGCCACTATGGCGGCGCCTCCGTATATGCGTGGATGCCGATGGCAAACCCACCTCTTCCCTGCCCGCTACGGTGACTCCGGTGGTGTACACCCATCCCACCACCTATTCCGTGGACGTGGATAAGGACGGCCTGGGCGGCGCCAACGTGCAAGTACGCCTATGCCGAAAACGACAGCCGTCTGCTGGCCATGGCCAGCGAGCAGCTGGAGGCAAGGGTCTGATCATTGTGTCCGGCGCGGCCTTCATGTCCAACTTCGAGGTCCAGGCCACCATCAGTGACAACGGCTCCGAGAAGAACTACTCCAACTATAAGATCTGCGAGAACCTGCTGGGCCGCATCAACCCCGTGAAGATCACCGACATTGCCACGGTCCAGGCCCAGACCGAGGCCGGTCACAAGTACACCATTGAGGGTGTCGTGACCTCCAACGCCTCCGGTTATGACAAGGCCACCGCCTTCTTCGACTGCATCTATGTTCAGGATGAGACCGGCGGCATCAACTGCTTCCCCGTGGCCGGCGACTTCAAGATCGGCGACGTGGTCCGCGTCACCGGCGTGACGGAGACCTATCAGGGCGAGAACGAGCTGCAGGTTTCCTCCATTGAGAAGATCGGTGAGACCACTCCCGTCACTCCCAGAGCCGTCACCTCCACCCAGATCAACGACGGCTCCGTCCTGGGCCAGCTGGTGACCCTGAACGGCTACGTCACCGGCTATGAGATGGCCGACGGCCTGGTCCAGACCATCCTGGTCCGCGACAGCGAGGGCAAGATCGCCCGCGTGTTCATCGACGGCTATATCACCACCTCCTACGATGTGGCGAACCTGTCCGTGGGCTGCCAGATCTCCGCCACGGGCCTGGCCTCCTATGACAACACCTTCGTCCTGGCCGACGGCACCCCCATGGCTCCCCGCATCCGCGTCCGCGACCGCAATGACGTGGTCTGCACCGCCCATGAGCATACCTTCGGCGAGTGGATCGTCACCACCCAGCCCACCTGCACCGAGCCCGGCGAAAAGACCCGCACCTGCACCGCTGCGGTGAGGTGGAGACCATGGTCATCGACGCCACCGGCATCACTACAAGGATGGCAAGTGCACCGACTGCGGCGCAGCCGATCCCGCTATCAGCCACCCAGCCCGGCGTCAAGACCGGCGACGAGAGCAACACCACCATGTGGATCATCGTCCTGGTGTGCGCTGCCGCTCTGGCTGTGGTGCTGGTCATCGTGTCCCGCAAAAAGCGCAACAGCTGAGAAAGCCGGATCGCTCAGGTAAGCGCTGAACAAAAAGGGGGTCCCGCCGAGTGGCGGGACCCCCTTTGCCTGTCAAAAAAGGAAAAAACGGCGTCCGCTTTATCCAAAGGCGGACGCCGTCAGCTTGTCAAAAATCCTTTTTGACAAGCTGAAAAAGCATTTTCAAAACTTTCATGAAAGTTCTGAAAAATGCAGTGATTGAAAACGAAAGACACCCCTGATGGGTTTCTTTCGTAACTATCTTCCTTTCCGAAGGCAGAGGCAATCCTATTTATTGACAGTCTCACGGCGTCCGCTTGATCAAAGGCGGACGCCGTTTCTTTTCATCAATGATTTACTTTTTCTTGCCGCCGTGGGTAGCCTTCATGCGCTTTTCGTGATTGAGGATGGTCTTGCGCATGCGCAGATTCTCGGGGGTGACCTCCAGCAGCTCGTCGTCGGCCAGGAACTCCAGGCACTGCTCCAGGCTCAGCTTCCGGGGAGGCACCAGGCGCAGGGCCTCGTCGGAGCCGGCGGCCCGCATATTGGTCATCTGCTTCTTTTTGCAGACGTTGACGGTGATGTCCTCCTGTTTGGGAGACACGCCCACGATCATGCCCTCGTACACCTTGACGCCGGGGCCGATGAACAGAGCGCCGCGCTCCTGGGCGTTGAACAGACCGTAGCTGACGGACTCGCCGGTTTCAAAGGACACCAGGGAGCCGGTGCTGCGGCGGTTCAGGTCGCCTTATAGGGGGCGTAGCTGTCGAACACGGAGGCCATGATGCCCTCGCCCCGGGTGTCCGTCAGGAACTCGTTGCGGTAGCCGAACAGGCCCCGGGCGGGGATCAGGAACTCCAGCTTCATGCGGCTGCCCACAGGGGTCATCTCGATCAGGTCGCCCTTGCGGGAGCCCAGCTTCTCGATGACCGCGCCCACGCATTCGCTGGGCACGTCGGCCACCAGACGCTCAATGGGCTCGCACTTCTTGCCGTCGATGGTGCGGTACAGGACCCGGGGGGGAGACACCTGGAACTCGTAGCCCTCCCGGCGCATGGTCTCGATGAGGATGGACAGGCTCATTTCGCCGCGGCCTGCCACATTGAAGGCGTCGGTGGCGCCTCAAGCTCCGTGACCCGCAGGGACACGTCCTTCAGCGTTTCCCGGAACAGGCGGTCCCGCAGCTGGCGGGAGGTGACGAACTTGCCCTCGCGGCCGGCGAAGGGGGAGTCGTTGACGGAGAAGGTCATCTCCATGGTGGGGGCGGAGATCTTCACAAAGGGCAGAGGCTCCACGCAGTCGGGGGCGCAGATGGTGTCGCCGATGGTGATGTCGCCGATGCCGGACATGGCGATGATGTTGCCGGCGGTGGCCTCGGTGATGGGCTGCTTGCCCAGGCCCTGGAACTCGTACATGGACACGGCCTTGGCCTTCTTGGCCGGGGCGTCGGGGTCGTGATAGTTGCACACGGCGATCTCCTGATTCTGCTTCAGGACGCCGCGCTCCACCCGGCCAATGGCGATGCGGCCCACAAACTCGTTATAGTCGATGGCGGACACCAGCATCTGGAAGGGCTGGTCCAGGTCCGCTTCGGGAGCGGGGATATAGCTGAGGATGGTGTCGAACAGAGGCTTGAGGTCCGTGCCCGGCACGTCGGGGGAGTAGGAGCGGTGCCGTTGCGGCCGGAGCAGAACAGCATGGGGCTGTCCAACTGCGTCGGGGGTGGCGTCCAGGTCCATCAGCAGCTCCAGCACCTCGTCCACCACCTCGTGGATCCGCTGGTCGGGCCGGTCGATCTTGTTGACCACCACGATGACCCGGTGCCCCAGCTCCAGGGCGCGGCTGAGCACAAAGCGGGTCTGGGGCATGGGGCCCTCGGCGGCGTCCACCAGCAGGATAACGCCGTTGACCATCTTCAGGATGCGCTCCACCTCGCCGCCAAAGTCGGCATGGCCCGGGGTGTCCACAATGTTGATCTTGGTGTCGCCGTACTGGATGGCGGTGTTCTTGGCCAGGATGGTGATGCCCCGCTCACGCTCCAGATCGTTGGAGTCCATGACCCGCTCCACCGTCTCCTGGTTCTCGCGGTACACGCCGCCCTGCTTGAGCATCTGGTCCACCAGGGTGGTCTTGCCGTGGTCCACGTGGGCGATAATGGCTACGTTTCTCAGTTTTTCGTTCTGCAAAGGTAAAAACCCCTTTCTTTTGGGTATAAAACTTCATGCGTGAGCACTGCACCACGAAAATGCGCAAATGTTAGTGCATGAAGTTTTTGTGCATCATTTCCGGTTGCCCCACAGGGGCGAGGAATGGCACATTTCTTGTTTTGCTATGCTTTTGCATAGCAATTCATGCACTGTGCGGCGCACCACGAAAACAGGCAAACTCTTCTGTGCATGAAGTTTTGTGCATCATTCCCGGTTGCCCCGAAGGGGCGAGGGAATGGCACATTCTATTTTTTGCTATGCTTTTGCATAGCAAATCTCTCAACCTTCACATTATATCCCCGGATTTTTCCGATTGCAAGAACTTTTTGTGAATTCCGGCTGTTTTTTAGGTTTTGCTTTTCCTTTGACCCGGGACGTGGTATAGTGAGGGGGAAAGGGGGCGTTTGTATGGACCAGGAGACGCTGCGACGGAAATTGGCAGAGCACCGGCCGTCCTTGCAGCAGGCGCGGGGTGAATTTGCCGTGCTGGTGCCGCTGGTGGAGGGGCCGGAGGGGCTGAGCCTTCTGTATGAGGTGCGCCCGGCGAAGCTGCATCACCACAGCGGGGAGGTGTGCTTCCCCGGCGGACGGATGGAGCCGGAGAGACGCCCCGGCAGTGCGCCCTGCGGGAGACCCGGGAGGAGCTGGGGATCCCGGCAGAGCGGATCGGGCTTCTGGGGGACCTGGACTTTCTTTATCTGCGGTCCGAGGGGCTCATGTACCCGGTGCTGGCCCGGCTGGATCCGGCGGCGCCTCTGCACCCCAGTCCCGACGAGGTGCGGGACACATTCACGGTGCCCCTGTCCTTTCTGCGGCTCATCCGCCCGCGATCTACCGCTACCCCCTGCAGCCGGAGATCGGGGCGGACTTTCCCTATGACAAGGTGGGCGCGGCGGCGGACTATCCCTGGCAGGCCGGGCACATGGAGGTGCCGGTATACGAGGGGCTTCCGTATCCCCTGTGGGGGCTGACGGCCCGGATCACCTGGTGGCTGCTGGAGCGGTATGGGGACATATTGACAGGTATGTTATAATGTAACATGGCTGATTATATAGAAAAAAGAGGAAACTGCTATGGAATTTACACAGGGCGCGCCCTTTGACAGCTTTGGCCTGTCCGAGGCCACCATGCGCGCCATAAGGAACAAGGGATATGAGATCAGCACCCCCGTTCAGGCCGGGTGCATCCCCCCCATGCTGGCGGGAAAGGACGTGATCGCCAAGGCCCCCACCGGCACCGGCAAGACCATGGCCTTCGGCATCCCCATCATCGAGCGCATCGACCCGGACAACGAGGACGTACAGGCGGTGATCCTGGCCCCCACCCGGGAGCTGGCCATGCAGATCACCGACGAAATGCGCCAGATCGCCGTGTGCATGAGGGGGTCCGCCTGGTGTGCCTCTACGGCGGACAGCCCATTGCCAAGCAGATCAACGCCCTGAAGCGGCGGCCCCAGATCGTGGTGGCCACGCCGGGCCGCCTGTCCGACCACATGAAGCGCCGCACCGTGACTCTGGGTCAGGTGCAGACCGTGGTGCTGGACGAGGCGGACCGGATGCTGGACATGGGCTTTATCCACGATGTGACCCGCATTCTGGACAAGATCCCCCACCGGAGGAATCTGGGGATGTTCTCCGCCACCATCTCCCGGGAGGTCATGGACATTTCCTGGGTGTATCAGCGGGACCCGGAGGAGATCACCGTCCAGGCCACCCGGGAAAACAAGCCCGATATCCTGCAATACCGCATCGAGGTGCCGTCGGACAAGAAGGTGGACGCCATTGCCGCCATCATCCGGGCCCAGCAGCTGGACCGGGTCATCTGCTTCTGCAACACCAAGGGCTCCACGGAGCGGCTGACAAAATTTTTGCAGCTGCGGGGACTGGACGCCCAATGCATCCACGGCGACATTCCCCAGCGCAAGCGAGAGGAGGTCATGGCCCGGTTCCGGGACGGGGAGCTTCATGTGTTCGTGGCCACGGACGTGGCCAGCCGGGGCATCGACGTGGACGACGTGGATGCGGTGTTCAACTTCGAGGTGCCGGAGGAGAACGAGTATTATATCCATCGCATCGGCCGCACCGGCCGGGCCAGGAAGCACGGCGTGGCATATACCCTGCTGTCGGACTTCCCGTCCCGCATGCGGCTGGACGATATCGCCCGCAACACCCGCAGCCAGATCATCCCCGCCGTTCTGGGCGAGGACGGTCAGGTGACGCCGGCGGAAAACAAATCCAAGTAAGGAGCGTGGCCCCTATGAAACGACGGATACGGTGGACGGCCCTGGTGCTGGCGGTATGCCTGCTGGCCCTGACCGGCTGCGCACAGCAGCGGGACACCATGACCTGCGGGTGTGTCTGGACAGCGCGCCCGCCACCCTGGACCCCGCTATGGCGGCCACCGACGCCGAGCGCACGGTGGTGTCCCATTTGTTTGAGAATCTGATGAAGCTCTCCCGGGGGGAGAACGGCAGCATCCAGGCCGCTCCTGCCGTGGCCAAGTCCTATGCCGTGGAGGATAACCTGGACGGCACGGAGACGTATACCTTTACCCTGCGGCAGAATGCCCGGTGGTCCGACGGCAAGGCCGTTACCGCCCACGACTTTGTTTACGCCTGGCAGCGGCTGGCGGATCCGGCCACGGGCTCGCCTCACGCGGCGCTGCTGGATATGGTGGCGGGGTACAGTCAGGCCCGGGAAAAGCAGGACGGAAGCCTTTTGCAGGTGTCCGCCCCGGACGACTTCACCTTTGTGGTGCAGCTGTCGTATAAGTGCGCCTATTTCCTGACGGACGTGTGCGCCGCCAGCGCCACCATGCCGGTGCGCAGCGATGCGGCGGAGCAGGAGGACTGGTCCTGCACTCCGAGGCGCTGCTGACCGACGGGCCTATCGGGCCACCGCCTGGGAGGAAACGGGGCTGACGGCCCTGGCCGCCGACGGGTATTATGACGCCCGCCGTCTGGGGCCGGACGTGCTGGAGTTCCGGTTTGAGACGGACGGCCAGAAGCGGGCGGAGCTGGTGGAGCACGGCGACGTGGACTTTGCCATGAACCTGCCGGAGGGCGACACCTCCGATCCCTATCCCCAGACCACGGTGCTGCTGCTGAACCAGCGGGCCGAGAGCCTGGAGAACGAATCCCTGCGCCGGGCCCTGAGTCTGGTCATCGACCGCAGCGCGCTGGTGGAGGGCCTGTCCTGCGACGCAGCGGAGGGCATTGTGCCCCCGGGCCTGCGCAATACCATGGGCGGCGATTTCCGCACGGAGAGCGGCAGCCTGGTGGACAACGCCCCCGATAATTACGAGGCTCTGTGCCAGCAGGCCAAGACCCTGCTGGAGGAGGCAGGCGGCGGAAAGGCCGTGGGGCAGATCACCCTTTTGTACGATACCTCGGACGAGACGGCGACCAATACCGCCATGGCCGTCCGGGACGCCTGGAAGCACCAGCTGGGGATCATCGCCGTTATGCGCGGCGCCACGGCCCAGGAGCTGGCGGAGGCTGTGAACCGGGGCGAATACATCGTGGCGCTGACGACCCTGACCGCTGACCGGGGCGATGCGTCCGGTCTGCTGTCTGGTGGCAGAGCGGCAGCAGCTTCCACTCCACCGCCTATGTCATGCTGTTGCGGGCAGCGGAGGCCTCGGGCCGGGTGGAGGTCCGGGACGCCTATCTGGAGGACGCGGAGCGGATGCTGGTGGAGGACGGCTGGGTCATTCCCCTGTACTATCCCCATCGCCACAGCGGCCTGGGCCAGCACCTGACGGCTCCCCTGTACGACGGCACCGGGGTGTATCTGTTCTCCGGCGTGGTGCAGCAGACGCCGCAGTAAATCACAGGGTTCGGGAGGAAGCACCATGAAAGAGACTGTTTTGCTTACCGGCGGAGCCGGGTTCATCGGCTCTCACATTGCCGTGGAGCTTTTGCAGCGGGACTATGACGTGGTCATTGCCGACGACCTGTCCAATGCCCGCCCGGACGTGCCGGAGCGCATCCGGCAGATCACGGGCCGGGCCCCGGCGTTCTATCACATGGACGCGGCGGACCGTCCGGCTCTGGACCGGGTGTTCCGGGAGCATCCCATTGCCGCCGCTGTCCATCTGGCGGGATACAAGGCCGTGGGCGAGCGGTGCAGAAGCCCCTGGCCTATTACCGGAACAACCTGGACACCACCCTGGCCCTGCTGGACGTGATGGCGGACCACGGGGTGCACCGGCTGATCTTCAGCTCGTCGGCCACGGTGTACGGCGACGCCCCGGCTCCCTGCCGGGAGGATATGCCCACCGGCGGCTGCACCAATCCCTATGCCTGGACCAAGCTGATGATCGAGCAGATCCTGCGGGATGCGGCCAAGGCCGATCCGGCCCTGTCCGCCGTGTGCCTGCGGTATTTTAACCCCGTGGGAGCCCACGAAAGCGGCCTTATCGGGGAGCTGCCCAACGGCATTCCCAACAACCTGATGCCCTACATCACCCAGACCGCCGCCGGTATCCGACCGGAGCTGACGGTGTTCGGCAACGACTATCCCACTCCCGACGGCACCGGCGTCCGGGACTATATCCACGTGGTGGATCTGGCCCGGGGCCATGTGGCGGCGCTGGAGTTTTCCCGGACCAGCCCGGCTGGGAGGCCATCAACCTGGCACCGGCCGGGGCAGCAGCGTGCTGGAGATCGTGGAGACGTTTCAGCGGGTCAACGGCGTGGCGGTGCCTTACCGCATCGGCCCCCGGCGGGCCGGGGATCTGCCCACCTGCTATGCCGCCACGGACAAGGCGGCGCAGCTGCTGCACTGGCACGCGGAAAAGGACCTGGCCGACATGTGCCGGGACGCCTGGCGCTGGCAGCAGAGCCAGAATCAATAACGCACACACAATTCCGGGCCGGTATGGGCGCTGCCTGTTCCGGCCCGCAGCATTCGCAAAAGGAGATTTTTCATGATGCCTATCCGTTCCAGGGCCGCAGCGGCGGCCGTGCATATCCTTACTGCCCTGTGCGCCGCTGTGGGCGTGGTGCTGCAATGCGGCTTTATCGGCGGGAAGCTGAACCTGGCCGTCCTGCAATACTTCACGCTGATGAGCAACATCCTGTGCGCCGTGTACTTCACCGGCGCCGCCGTGCATACCCTGCGCCGGGGCGGCACCTGGCTGCCGGTGTGCAAGGGGGCCCTGGTGATGGCCATGGCCATCACGGGCATCACCTTCCATCTGGTGCTGGCCGCCGGGGACTTCAGCATGGGCCCCACCCAGCTGATCACCAATCATCTGCTGCACACCGCCGCCCCTCTGCTGACGGTGCTGGATTGGCTGCTGTTCGACGAAAAGGGCCGGTACCGCTGGTTTGAGCCGTTCCTGTGGGGCATTTTCCCGTCGGCGTACTTTGTATACACCATGATACGGGCCCGGGTCAGCAGCTTCCGGTTCTATAACGGCTCACCGTATCCCTATGCCTTCATGGACGTGGACGCCTGGGCTGGGGCAAGGTGCTGCTGATCTTCCTGGGCATGGCGGCGGCATTCCTGGCCTTCGGCTATGTGCTGGTGTGGCTGGATCATCTGCTGGCCCGGCGGCAGAGGGCATGACGGGCCGGCGGGACCCGGCCCGGGACATGGAGGCTGCCCGGGCCATTGCCCGGCAGGCGGCGTCCCTGGGAGGCGCGGCATACTATGTGGGCGGCTTTGTCCGGGACCGTCTGCTGAGCCGGGAGAACACCGACGTGGACATCGAGGTCCACGGCGTCACCCCCCGGCAGCTGGCGGAGATATTGGACGGTATGGGGGGCCGCCTGGAGATGGGGGCCAGCTTCGGCATTTACGGCCTGAAGGGCTATGGCCTGGACATTGCCATGCCCCGGCGGGAGCGGGCCACAGGCCGGGGCCACCGGGATTTCCAGGTCAGCGTGGACCCGTTTCTGGGCACGGAGCAGGCCGCCCGGCGGCGGGATTTCACCGTGAACGCTCTGATGGAAAACGTGCTGACGGGGCAGGTGCTGGACCACTTCCACGGACTGGACGATCTGCGCCGGGGTATTCTGCGCCATGTGGACAGCCGGACGTTTCCGGAGGACCCGCTGCGGGTGCTGCGGGGAGCCCAGTTCGCGGCCCGGTTCCGGTTCGCCGTGGCCCCGGAAACCGTGGCTCTGTGCCGGGGCATCGACCTGTCCGCCCTGCCGCCGGAGCGGGTGGAGGGGGAGCTGTGCAAGCGCTTTTGCAGGCGGATCGCCCCTCGCTGTTTTTTGAGACGCTGCGGGACATGGGACAGCTGTCCCCTTGGTTTCCGGAGGTGGAGGCCCTGATCGGTGTTCCCCAGGAGCCGGGCTTTCATCAGGAGGGCGACGTGTGAACCACACCATGCTGGTGCTGGACCAGGCGGCGGCCCTGCGGAGCCGGGCACGGCGGCCCTTTGCCTTTATGCTGGCGGCCCTGACCCACGACCTGGGCAAGACCGTCACCACACAGCAGGTCCGGGGACGCATCCACGCCTATGCCCATGAGACGGCGGGGGTCCCCCTGGCGGAGGCTCTGCTGCGGCGGATCGTGGGAGAGAAGGCGGTGACGGCCTATGTATTGAACATGGTGGAGCTGCACATGAAGCCCAACGCCCTGGTGGGAGCCGATGCGTCGGTGAAGGCCAGCAACCGGATGTTTGACCGGTCCGTGGAGCCAGAGGATCTGATCCTGCTGGCGCGGCGGACGGCCGGGGCACCCGGGGCCGCTGGCCCTGGAGGATACGGAGCCGTGGCTGCGGCAGCGGCTGGCCCTGTATCGGGAGATCATGGCCCGGCCCCAGGTCACCGGGGCGGAGCTGATCGCCGCCGGATTGACGCCGGACAGCCGGTTCCGGGAGCTGCTGGACTATGCCACAAGCTGCACCTGGCGGGTATCCCCCACGACAGCGCCCTGAAGCAGACCCTGGCCTACGCCCGGAAGCGGAAATAACCGCACGGCATTTTTTTAGCTTGCAAACAGGATGCTCCTGTGCATGATAGACGAGAAGCAGTGTATCATGCCACAGGAGGTATTTTTATGCATATCACCGTTATCGGATGCGGGCGCTGGGGCTCGCTGATCGCCTGGTATCTGGACCGCACCGGCCACCGGGTCACGCTGTACGGCCGCCCGGGCTCCCGGCACATGCAGCGGTTTCTTGCCACCCGGCAGAATGACCTGCTGACCCTGCCGGAGTCCATTGCCCTGTCCACGGACCTGGCCTGCGTCCGGCAGGCGGAGACGGTGGTGATCTCCATCGGCTCCCAGGGGCTCCAGGGCCTCATGGACCAGCTGAAGCCTCTGTCCCTCCGGGACAGGATCTTCGTTCTGTGCATGAAGGGCCTGGAGCAGGGCACGGGCCGCCGCCTGAGCCAGATCGCCGAGGAGAATCTGGACCCCTCCAACGCCGTGGCGGTGTGGCTGGGGCCCGGCCACGTCCAGGAGTTTTACCGGGGCATCCCCAACTGCATGGTCATCGACAGCCGCCGGGAGGACGTGAAGCGCCGCCTGGTGCAGTCGTTTTCCAGCGACCTGATCCGGTTTTACTATGGCGACGATCTCATCGGCAACGAGGTGGGAGCCGCCGCCAAGAACGTGGTGGGCATTGCCGCAGGCTTTCTGGACGGCAAGGGACTGTCCAGCCTGAAGGGGGCCCTGATGAGCCGGGGCACCCGGGAGGTGGCGCGCTGATCCAAGCCATGGGCGGCAGCAGCTGTCGGCCTATGGCCTATGCCACCTGGGGGACTATGAGGCCACGGTGTTCTCCCGGTACAGCCACAACCGGCAGTTCGGCGAGTCCTTCATCCGGGGCGAGACGTATACGGACCTGGCGGAGGGATACTATACCGTGGAGGCGCTGGTGCTGCTGGGACAGCGGTACGGCGTGGAGCTGCCCATCTGCCAGGCGGTGCACCGCGTTCTCTATTGCGGCGCGGACCCCATGCAGGAGCTGCGGGCGCTGCTGGACCGGAATCTGACCCGGGAATCGGGGAATGAAGCAAAGGGCCAAGGCCAACCGATCCCGGATAGGCCTTGACCCTTTGTTTTG
>ENA-OQEN01000953-OQEN01000953.1-human-gut-metagenome-genome-assembly--contig:-NODE-953-length-11522-cov-6.076876_pt1 | contig 11522 bp, 22 predicted proteins | sample MGYA00242791_ERZ504627 | MGnify/ENA primary metagenome ERZ504627 (study PRJEB26092, sample SAMD00036316) | human gut metagenome | host: Homo sapiens | study: EMG produced TPA metagenomics assembly of... | reverse complement strand
TTTTGCAGTGCGGATTTACTTCACCAGCTGGCAGAACAGGTCAATCTCTCGGCCAGGGACTGGAGCCCCTGCGCCAGAAGGCCTTGTCGGTCAGGTCGATGCCGGCAATCCTGGCAGTATCCTCCACGCAGGTGACGGAGGTGGCGTGGAGCATCTTCTTATACAGGGGCACAAAGTCCTTGCCCTCCTGCTGATACTTGGCGTACAGGCCCCGGGCGAACAGGCCGCCGAAGGCATACGGGAAGTTGTAGAAGCTCAGGCTGCCGCTGTAATAGTGGCCCTTGCACAGCCACATGTAGGGGTGCAGGCAGCTCTGGTCCAGCCCGTCGCCATAGGCCTTCTTCTGGGCCTCCAGCATCAGCTGGCACAGGCGGTCGGCGTCCAGGAACTCCTGGGGCCGGGCCTCGAACACGGAGGACTCGAACAGGAACCGGGAATAGATGTCGCAGATGATCTGGCAGGCGTCGGACAGCTGGCTTTCGATCAGGGCCAGCTTCTCGTCCTTGCTCTCGGCGGCGTCAATGGCGGCGCTGACGGTGAGCACCTCGTTGAAGGTGGAGGCCGTCTCCGCCACGGGCATGGTGTACTCCTGGCACACCAGCGGTGGGAGAACACCTGTTGATCGTGGAAGGCGTGGCCCAGCTCATGGGCCAGGGTCACGATGTCGCCGAAGGCGCCGTCAAAGTTGGTGAGCACCCGGCTCTGCTTAGCGCTGGGCACGCCGCAGTCAAAGGCACCGCCCACCTTGCCGTTACGGGGATAGAAGTCGATCCATGCCTCGTCAAAGGCCCGCTCCACCATGTCGTGCAGCTGGCTGTCGAAGCCGCCGAAGATATTCAGCAGATAATCCTTGGCGTCCTGGGTGGTATACTTTTTGTCGCTCTTGCCCATGGGGGCGAACAGCTCGTACCAAGGCAGGCCGTTCTCGTGGCCCAGCGCCTTGCCCTTGGCCCGCAGATACTGCCAGAACTTAGGCATGTATTCGTCCATGGCCCCCAGCAGCGTCCAGGGTTTCCCGCTTCATGCGGCTCTGGTACAGGGCCTTATCCAGAGGGGAGGCATAGCCCCGGACCTGGCACTCGTTGATGACCTGCATCTTGATGCTGTTCAGGGCGAAGGCTACGGAATCCTTGATCTTGTCATAGCACGCCAGCTCCGCCTCATAGGCGCTCTTGCGCACGGCGGGATCGGGATCGTAGGCCAGATTGCGGATGGCGGACAGGTTGGTGACCCCACCGTCGTACTCCACCTTCACGCTGCTGGTCAGGTTGTCCCGCAGAGTCTCCCACGCCGAAGCACCGGAGATGTTCATCCGGGCGAACAGCTCCTCCTCCCGGTCGGTGAGCAGGTACTTGCTGTCACGGCGGATGGACTCCAGCAGGAAGCGATAGGGCTCCAGGCCGGGTCGGCGTCCATGATGGCGTCCAGGTCCTCCAGCCCTGCCACCGTCCGGCGCAGGGAGGCATTGGCGGCGGCGCAGCCGCTGAGCTTGGCGCTGAGCTGGTCGCCCAGACTGTTGGCCTTGGTATCGGCAGTGTTGGCGCTGCACCGAAGGCTGCAGAAGATGAAGAGCTTGTTGGCCAGCTCCTCCACCCGCTCCTGCACCTGCAGGAAGCGATGCACCAGCTGGCTGTGGTCCATGCCTGCCGCCTCACCGGCCAGGGCGTTTACTGCCGCGATGGCCTGGTCCAGGGCTGCCATGTCCCCGGTAAAGGCGGGGTCGTCAAAATCCTTGTACAGAATACTCAGATCCCAGGTATCGTTCATAGATTCTTCCTCCTATTTTGTGGTTTTCTATCGTCCATCATATCACGTTTTCCCGGTGGACACAATAGGAAAATGCGGCTTCAATTAAAATGCCTTAACTCCCGGAGGGCGGCAGCTTCAGAAGCCCGATGCGCTGTCGGTAGTCCGGCAGGGTGCCCTCTACCAGGCGATAAAAGTCCGGCCCGTGGTTTTTGTGGCGGATGTGAGCCAGCTCATGGACCACCACCGCATCAATGGCCTCCATGGGATAGCGCATCAGGAACAGGGAAAAGCACAGGCTGTTTTTTCCGGAGCAGCTGCCCCAGCGGGTCCGTGCGGCGGTGATCCGTATCCCCGTGGGTAAAACATCCATCCGTGCCGCCCAATAGACCACCCGCCCCGGAAGGATCTCCTGCCCGCGCCGGCGCAGCTCCTCCATTTCCTGTTCCGTCAGCTCCGGAGGCGATGCGGCTGGAGCTTCCCTTTGGCGCGCCAGGCTTTTTTCGATCCAGTCCCGGTGCTTTTCCACCAGCTGGCGGACTTCTTCATCGGTGGCGGCGTATGGGGCCCGGACCACCACCCGGCCGTCCCGCTTGATCTGAATGGCCATGGTCCGGCGATGGGATCGTACAATGGTATAGTTCATGGTTCAGTCTCCGATCCGCACGAACCGGGGCCCGCAGTATCCGTCCCTGTCCACGGTCTCCAGCCACATGGCCGCGGGCCGCACCCACAGACCGCCCTCACCGTACAGAGCCCGGTATACGACCAGCTGCTCCAGAGTCTCTGAGTGCCGGGCCATACCCAGCACCTGGTATTCCTTTCCCTTAAAATGCCGCCACCGGCCGGGCTGAATGGCTTCGTTTTCCATATGCAGTGCCTCCCTGTTTTTTTCAGTATACAGGAAATTTTCCCAAAAGGGAAGTCCTGGTGGAAAAATGCGGCGGCGTATGGTACAATAAAGAAAATAAAACGGGAGGGTACCACCATGCAGCATGAGATCACCACCGCAGGGCCCCTGCTGGACGGCAGCGGCAATCTCCGGGAGCCGGGCTATGCCAAGCGGCTTCTGCCCATCTATCGCCGGGCGGATATCAAGGCTCCGGCGTCCCGCATCAAGGAGTGGGACTATTATCTCATCGCCAATGACCACTTTGCCGTGGCTCTGACCATTGACGACAACGGGTATATGGGCCTGGACTCCATCTCGTTCCTGCATTTTGACCAGCGCTGGGAGCGGACCAAAAGCCCCATGCGGGCCTTTCCCATGGGCCGGACCGGTCTGCCGGAGAGCTCTGCCTCCGGCACCACAGCCACCTCCGGCAGGGGCTATGCCTGGTGTTCCGCCATGTGCCCCAGGGCCGGGAGCTGACATTTCATATGGAGAATTTTCTGAACGGCCAGACCATTGACGGCTCCGTCACCCTGACGGAGGAGCCGGAGGAGTCCATGGTCATCTGCACGCCGTTTCCGAAGCCCGGCTGCTTCTATTACAACCAGAAGATCAACTGCATGCGGGCCCGGGGCCAGGTGCAGCTGGGAGACAAGACCTATTGCTTCGACCCGGCGGATTCCTTCGGCGTGCTGGACTGGGGCCGGGGCGTGTGGACGTATCACAACACCTGGTATTGGGGCAGCGCCTCCGGTCTGGCGGACGGCGTGCCTTCGGCTGGAACATCGGCTACGGCTTTGGCGATACCTCTGCCGCCAGCGAGAATATGCTGTTCTACGGCGGCAAGGCCCACAAGCTCAGCCGGGTGTGCTTCCACATCCCCCAGAGGGACGGGAGGGACGATTTCCTGTCTCCCTGGCGCTTCACCTCCGACGACGGCCGGTTTGAGATGAAATTTGACCCCATTCTGGACCGGGCCGCCTGCACGGACGTGAAGCTCATCAAGTCCGACCAGCACCAGGTGTTCGGGCGCTTCACCGGCGCGGCCACCTTGGACGACGGCCGGGTCATCCAGGTCCGGGATATGCTGGCTTTGCCGAAAAGGTTGAGAACAAGTGGTAAAAGAGACAAAAAGCATCCGTATCCCCCGGGATACGGATGCTTCAGCCTGTCAAAAATCCTTTTTGACAGGCTGAAAGGCATTTTCAAAACTTCTATAAAAGTTCTGAAAATGCGATGATTGAAAACGAAAGACACCCCTGATGGGTTTCTTTCGTAACTATCTTCCTTTCCGAAGACAGAGACAATCCTATTTTTCTGGCAGTCTCGCTTCAGCCTGTCAAAGGCTATTCTTCCTGTAAATAGCCGAACTTTTCCTGAAACAGGCCGTCGGCAAAGGCCCGCAGCTGGCGGCAGTAGTCGTCGTAGGCTTCCAGCAGCCGCTCTCCCTGGGGAGTCAGCTCCGCGCCGCCGCCGCCTCGCCCGCCGGTGATGGAGTGCAGCAGCGGAAAGCCCAGGGCGGCCTGGGCGTGCTTGGTGATGGTCCACGCCTTGGAATAGGCCATGTTCATGGACATGGCTGCCGCCCGCAGCGAATGCAGCTCCTGCACCCGGTGCAGCAGCTGTGCTACCCCTGGCCCGAAGCATTTCTCGTCGGAAAACAGCCGGACCGCCAGATTGTACGTTAATTTCTGTTCCATGCCGTTATTGTATCAGCTTCCGGCTCCTGCGTCAACCTTGACGGTGGAGCCGGAACATGCTATTCTTGTAAAAAAACAGGGAATTGAGGGATTTTCATGAAGGTTTTCATTCGCGGCGCCGGAGATATCGCCTCCGGCATTGCCCTGCGGCTGCACCGGGCCGGGATGCAGGTGGTCATGACTGACTTGCCCGCTCCCACTGCCATCCGCCGCACGGTCTGCTTTTCCCAGGCTATCCTGCTGGGGGAGATGACGGTGGAGGATGTGACCGCCCGTCGGGCGGACAGCGTCGAGGAGGCGGAGAGCCTGCTGCGCCGGGGCCTGATCCCGGTGTTGGCGGACCCGGACTGTGCCTGCCGCGCCCAGCTGCGGCCCGACGCCCTGGTGGATGCCATCCTGGCCAAGCGCAACCTGGGCACGAAAATAGACGATGCGCCGGTTGTTGTCGGCATCGGACCCGGCTTCACGGCGGGGGAGGATTGCCACGCCGTGGTGGAGACCATGCGGGGCCATACCCTGGGCCGGGTGATCTACCGGGGAAGCGCCCTGCCCAACACCAACATTCCCGGGCTCATCGGCGGATACGCCGGGGAGCGGGTGCTGCGGGCCCCAGCGGACGGGATATTCTGCCAGAAGCTGGAAATTGGTGCGGTGGTCCGGGCTGGGGACATAGCCGGAGAGGTGGATGGAGAACTCATGAAATGCACCATTGACGGCGTATTGCGCGGGATTTTAGCCGACGGAACGCCTGCTTTCAAGGGGATGAAGTCCGGTGACGTGGACCCCCGGTGCAAGCCGGAGTATTGCACCACCGCGTCGGATAAAGCCCTGGCTGTAGGCGGCGGCGTGCTGGAGGCCGTCCTGAATCTCAGCGGGGCATTGAGGAGTGTAAGTCTCTAAGAGAAACTCTGGTCCTACAATTCCGTCAATGCGGGAGGGGGCTGCGCCTTGCAAAGGGGAGGGAGATATGGTATAGTTTAGGATAGTTATCTGCAAAGTGAGGAACTTTTTATGACCTTGATGGACTATTGCATGCAATATATCGACGAGATCATGGACGGGAAGCGGCCTGCCCCGGAGGGTATCACCCTGACGGAGACGGACCCTGTGGCCCGGGGCATGGAGCTGCTGCAGAAGGTGGGGGACTTTCCTACCCTGGCCCGGCTGTGCGCCGCCCAGGACGGCACCCAGATCCCCCGGGAGGTATACGACAGCTTTGACCCCGGCGCGGCCATAAGCATGTTCCTGGGCCGGGACGGGGAGCAGGAACCTCCGCAGGAGCCGCAGCCGGACCCGGACGCCGGAAAGCACGCCTTTCAGGTGCTGCTGGACTGCGTGGCCCTGGACGACGGCCTGGTGCAGTATCTGACCCAGGTGCTCCGGGACCGGGACTGGGCCGGGTTTTACAAGCTGTCCCAGATCACCACGAAAATGGACCTGAACCCGGAGGAATTTCTGTTCTGGCTGGGGAACAAGGAGCTGTGGGCCGACGATGAGGAGCGGGCCTGCGCCGCCGTGATGGACGCGTGCATGGAGCGGCTGCGGCAGGAGGGACGGCTGGAGCTGATGGCGGCCCTGCTGTCCGGGGACCGGCACACCTTCGAGAGCTTCCGCTGCGAGGCGCCGGAGCTGGTCCACCTGCCCCAGGCCACCTATGACTGGTACTGCCGCAACTATCTGGACCGGGATTACCCCTTCCGGATGCTGCTCAAGTGCAACGGGGTGACGTTTCCCCGGCGAAAGGAGGCTGACGCCATGGATTACCGCATTCTGGTCATCAATCCCGGCTCCACGTCCACCAAGATCGCTGTGTTTCACGGGCAGACGCCCTTGATGCAGAAAACGATCCGCCACAGCGGAGAGGAGCTGGCCCCTTCGGGGCCATTATGGACCAGGCCCCATTCCGCCGCCGGTGCGTGGAGGAGGCGCTGGCGGGCTTCGACCTGACCACTCTGGATGCAGTGTGCGCCCGGGGCGGTATGCTGCCGCCGTGTCCCAGCGGGGCCTTTGCGGTGGACGGGGACATGATCGGGTATCTGGCCGCCATCACCCAGGGGGCACACGCCTCCAACCTGGGATGCGTGGTGGCCCGGGACATAGCGGAGCCGCTGAGTATACCGGCCTTCGTGTACGATCCCGTGGCGGTGGACGAAATGCCGCCTATGGCCCGGATCACCGGCATTCCCGAGCTGCCCCGGCGGATGATGGGGCACGCCCTGAATACCGGGCCATGGCCATTCGCTGCGCGGAAACGGTGCTGCACAGGCCCTTGGACCGGTGCCGCCTGATCGTGCTGCACCTGGGCGGCGGCGCGTCGGTGCGGCTGTTCATCGGCGGCAAAATGGTGGACAACGTCCGGGATGACGAGCTGCTGTTTGCGCCGGAGCGCTGCGGTGGGATCGCCGCCGAGCAGCTGGTGGGGCTGTGCTTCTCAGGGAAATATGACCGGGCAGGCGTCATGAAACTGGTACGGGGACGGGGCGGACTGCTGGCCCACCTGGGCACCAGCGACGCCATGGAGGTGGAGCGGCGCATGGCCCGGGGAGATGAGAGGGCCAGGCTGGTGTACGATGCCATGCTGTATACCGCCGCCAAGTCCATCGGCGCTATGGCGGCGGCTGCCGGCGGCGACATTGACCGCATCATCCTCACCGGCGGCATAGCGCACTCTGCCTATGTGGCGGATTATCTGACGAAAAAGGTTCGCTTTATCGCGCCGGTGGAGGTCATGGCCGGGGAGTTCGAGATGGAGGCCCTGGCGGCCGGAGCCGCCCGGGTGCTGTCGGGACGGGAGACAGCCACCGGTTCCGGGACCTTGCAAAGGGGGAGTGACCGGTGCTGAAGTCGTTTTTTGACCCCAACGGGGCCTTCGCCCGGGGTATGGAGCGGGTATGGAGACTGATCGTGCTGAACGTGCTGTGGCTGGTGTGCTCCCTGCCGGTGGTGACCCTGGGCGCGTCCTGCGCGGCCCTGTATCAGGTGCTGGGAAAGGTCATCGACGGTGAGGACGGCCATGTGGCCCGGCGGTTCTTCCGTGCATGGGGCGAAAACTGGAAAAAAGCCACGCCGGTGTGGCTGATTCTGCTGGCCGTGGCGGTTCTGTGCGGGTTCGACCTGTATGTGGCCCGGCTGAACGACGCCTTTTTGTGGAAGGTGATGGCGGTGTTCGCCCTGCAATTGGCGGCCATGGTGATGACCTTCGCCTTCCCGCTGATGGCCCGGTATGAAAACACCTGGCGCAACCACCTGAAAAACGCCATGCTGGTGGCGGTGGGGCACCTGCCCCGGATGCTGCTGATCTGGGCCGTTTGGGCGGTGCCTGTGGGCGTAAGCGTGTTTATCCCGGAGGTGGGGTTCTACCTGAGCATCGTGTGGGTGCTGATCGGATACAGCAGCCTCAGCTATGTGACGGCCCTGCTGCTGCGGCCGGTATTCCGCAACCTGGACGAAAATGCGTAAAAAAACAGGACAGGCACACGCCTGTCCTGTTTTTAGCCATTGCAGTGGTATCGGGAGGTCAGTCCACGATATCAACGGATGCCTTGACGCCTGTGCGCTGGGCATAGGAGCGCACCACGGTGCGGATCTCCTTGGCGATGCGGCCCTGGCGGCCGATGACCTTACCCATATCCTCGGGGGCCACGCGCAGCTCCAGCGTCAGCTCGTCGCCGTTTTCCACCTCGTTCACAGTGACCTGGTCGGGATGGTCCACAAGGCTCCTGGCGATGTAGAGCAGCAGTTCCTTCATGGTGCCCCTGCCTTACAGAACGTCGACCTTCTTCAGCAGGGCGCGAACGGTATCGGTGGGCTGGGCACCGGTCTTGATCACTCGCGAGCGCGATCAGCGTCGATCTTGATCTCGGCGGGGGAGACGCAGGGATTGTAGGTGCCGATCTCCTCGATGAAGCGGCCGTCGCGGGGATAGCGGGAATCCGCCACGACCACGCGATAGTAAGGAGCCTTCTTGGCGCCCATTCTTCTCAGACGAATCTTAACCATGATGTTTTTCCTCCAGAATGATAATAGAATTCAAATTATATAAATGCCTGGGCACTTATTTCAAACGTTTTTTGCGGCCGAAGCCTGGAGCTTGCCCTTTTTGGCTTTGCCAGAGTGGGCATGCCGCCGGGACCTCCGAAGCCGCCGAAGCGGCCCTTGGAAATGGATTTGGTGAGCTGCTGGAGCATCTCGAAGGACTTCAGCAGACGGTTCACATCCGACACCTGCATGCCGCAGCCGGCGGCAATGCGCTTTTTGCGGCTGGCGTTGAGGATGGAGGGGTTCTCCCGCTCCAGAGGGGTCATGGACTGGATGATGGCCCGGGTGCGGCCCAGCTGCTTTTCGTCCAGATTGGCGGCATCCAGCTGCTTGCCCATGTCACCGGGCAGCATCCCGGCAATCTGACCCAGGTTGCCCATTTTTTGCAGCTGGTCCATCTGCTCCATGTAGTCCGTCAGAGTCAGGCGGTTCTTCTTGAGCTTTTCCTCCAGCTTGCGGGCCTGCTCCTCGTCGTACTGCTGCTCGGCCTTTTCGATGAAGGTGAGCATGTCGCCCATGCCCAGAATACGGGAGGCCATGCGGTCCGGGTGGAACAGCTCGATCATGTCCAGCTTTTCGCCGGTACCCACGAACTTGATGGGCTTACCGGTGGCGGCCCGGATGGACAGAGCCGCACCGCCGCGGGCGTCGCCGTCCAGCTTGGTGAGCATGACGCCGTCGATGCCCAGAGCCTGGTCGAAGGCAGTGGCTGCGTTGACGGCATCCTGACCGGTCATGGCGTCCACCACCAGCAGGATCTCGTTGGGGTGCACCTTCGCCTTGATGTTCTTCAGCTCGTTCATCAGGGCTTCGTCCACATGCAGGCGGCCGGCGGTGTCCAGAAACACCATATCGTGGCCGTGGTCCCGGGCGTATTTGATGGCCTCCTGGGCAATGTGCACGGGATTGGCCTGTCCCATCTCGAAAACGGGAATATCCAGCTGCTTGCCCACCACCTGCAGCTGGGTGATGGCGGCGGGACGGTATACGTCGCAGGCCACCAGCAGGGGGCGCTTGCCGAACTGGCGGCGCATCAGGCCCGCCAGCTTGGCGCCGTTGGTGGTTTTACCGGCGCCTGAAGGCCCACCATCATCACCACGGTGGGGCCCTTGGAGGCAAAGGTGAGCTTGGCGTTGGTGCCGCCCATCAGCTGCACCAGCTCCTCGTTGACGATCTTGACGATCTGCTGGGCAGGGGTGAGACTGTCCAGAACGTCCGCGCCGATGCAGCGCTCGGTGACCTGGGCCACAAAGTCCTTGACCACCTTATAGCTGACGTCGGCCTCCAGCAGAGCCAGGCGGACCTCCCGCATGCCCTCCCGGACGTCGGCCTCCGACAGGCGGCCCTTGCCCCGCAGGCGTTTGAATGTGGCGCTTAATTTTTCAGAAAGTCCCTCAAATGCCATAGGTATTACTCCTTCAGCGTCTGGGCGCTGCGCGTGATCTCGTCTGCCAGCCGCGCCAGCTCCGGATTGTCATACTGCCGGTAGTTGACGGTCTGGATCTTCTCGGCGGCGTCCAGGATGGCCTGCACCTGCTGCTGCATTTGCAGAAAGCGCTTCATAAGACCGGTCTTGTCCTCCAGGTCCGTCATGATGGCCTCGGCCCGGACGATCACGTCCCGGACACCTGGCGGGAGATGCCGTAATTCTCCGCGATCTCGGCCAGGGACAGGTCCTCATTGTAGTACAGGTCGAAAAATTCCTTCTGCCGCGGGGTCAGGACCTCGCCGTAAAAATCGAACAGCATCGTCATGCGATAGGTCTGATTTTTCACGTCGGTCCCTCCTCTGTAAAGTTTCGGTGCTTTACAACTGAGACTATCATACAGGATTTTGCCCAAAATGTCAAGGCGAAATTTGGCGCGTGAGCCAAAAAAATTGGGCATACACCCATGATGAGCGGGTATACTGGTCGTGAAGGGAGGTGCGAAATATGCGCTCTGTGCTCATAAAGGACACCACCAGGCTCAACGGGAGGAGATCGTGCGGCGGGCCCTGTGCGACGGCGGCTGCCAGGGCTGCGGCGGGTGCGGGAACCTGGGCGGAGGCCGGGCAGAGGAGATGTACCGCCCCTATATCGAGGGAAAGCGGGAACTGCGGGAAATCAACGAGTCCTATCGGGCGAATTTCGTTCGCGGATAGAAACAACATGTTGGTTAAGAAACCGTTAAGCTATACAACATATGTGACTTGCGCCAAATTAACATGCTTTTGTCGAAAAAAAGTTATGAGCATTCGACAATTACCCCTTGAAAAACCTGTCCATTCCTGGTAAATTATATGCAGGTCAAGCGACAAATGTTGCTTTGTCGTGAAACTGGCAGCCTTGGCTGCGCAATCTGAGTGGAAAAGGAACGGGACAAGATGGAAAACAAGGTAACAGTTGTATTGGCGGATGCCAATGAGGAATTTCGGACCATGCTGCGCCAGCATATGGAAGCTGCCGGCGAGTTCCTGGTGGTGGGCAGCACGGACAGCGGTGAAGTCGCTTTGGACATGGTAAAGCGGCTGCGGCCGCAGCTGCTGGTGACAGACGTGGTGCTGCCGGGCCTGGACGGCTTCGGTCTGCTGCGGCAGGTGAACCAGTTAAGCGGCGAACAGCGCGATGCATCGTGGTGTCATCCTTCTGCAACCGGCGGACCGTGGCCCAGGCTATGGAGATGGGCGTGTATTTCTTCCTGCCGAAGCCGGTGAATGAGGAGTCACTGCTGGAGCTGATGCGGCAGGCCTCCACACCGGAGCAGGAGGAAGCGCCCTTTGCCCCGGCGCTGGAGGGGATGGTGACGGCCATCATTCACGAGATCGGCGTCCCGGCCCACATCAAGGGATACCAGTACCTACGGGAGGCCATCATGATCGCGGTGAATGACATGGATGTGATCAACGCCGTGACAAAGGTACTGTATCCGGAGGTAGCCAAACGGTTCTGTACTACCCCATCCCGGGTGGAACGGGCCATCCGTCACGCCATCGAGGTGGCATGGGACCGGGGCGACATCGAGACGCTGCAGAAGTATTTCGCTATACGGTAAACTCCGCCAAGGGAAAGCCTACCAATCAGAGTTCATCGCCATGATCGCCGACCGTCTCCAATTGCAGCGCAAGCAGAAACGGGCGTGAGGGAATGTCCGGCAGGAGAAAACAAA
>ENA-OQEN01000952-OQEN01000952.1-human-gut-metagenome-genome-assembly--contig:-NODE-952-length-11527-cov-3.043158_pt1 | contig 11527 bp, 16 predicted proteins | sample MGYA00242791_ERZ504627 | MGnify/ENA primary metagenome ERZ504627 (study PRJEB26092, sample SAMD00036316) | human gut metagenome | host: Homo sapiens | study: EMG produced TPA metagenomics assembly of... | reverse complement strand
TAAAGCCGGGCCATTTTATCGCCTTTTCCGCGGTCCACAACCGTAATCAGCACTTGCAGCGGAAACGCATACATCATTTAAACCCCTCATATTCGATGATTTCGTTCTGCACCGCGGCCGGGCCCTTTGCAGCACGCCGCGTTTTAAAGCGATACAGAAGCCCGATTCCCTGGATAATAACCAATGGCGTCATTGCCACCATTGCAACAATTCCAAATGCATCCAGAAGAATATTCCCCCCCAAAGCACCGCACGCCCCCATGGCAAAGGGGAGAAGGAACGTAGCCGTCATAGGCCAGACGCAACGCCGCCAGAGTCAAATGCAATTGCCGTAAAAATTTTTGGCACCGCGAACGAGAGCAGCAGTGCGCAAACATACCCAGGCACTAAAAACCAATAAATTGAAATCCCTGTTAAAATCCGGATCATCGATAGACCCACCGACATCGCCATGCCTATAGAAAGGCCGTTCATCATCGTTTTTTGGGAAATCGCGCCGCCAGAAATCTCCTCCACCTGTTTATTAAGCACCAGCACAGCAGGCTCCGCTTTTACAATAAAGAAGCCAATGACCATACCGATCGGCACCAAAATCCAACGGTATGGGAGCGCGACGAGCTCTTTGCCCAAATAGCTTCCGACCGGCATAAAGCGACATTGACACCCGTTAAAAATAAAAGGAGACCAATAAACGTGTAAAGGATGCCGGCCAGCACTTTAACGAGCTGCTTTTTGCGCAGCTTTAAAAATGCAAGCTGAAACAGAAAGAAGAAAACCAAAACCGGCAGAAGGGCCAGAAACACTTCTTTTGCGTAAGCCGGAAACGCACGGCCAAATTCCAGCCCCAAATCTCGGGTAGTGCTAATAACGGGCATTGTGATCTCCGCATATTCCGCTTGAGACGGCTCATAGAGAATCCCCAACAGAAGCACAGATAAGATAGGGCCGATTGAGCACAGGCAACCATACCAAAGCTGTCGCTCTCCGCATCCCCGTCGTTGCGTAGAGCGGCTAGGCCTATGCCGAACGCCATAATAAACGGCACGGTAATCGGGCCCGTTGTCACACCTCCCGCATCAAACGCCACTGCCACAAACTCATTCGGCACAAAAATAGAGAGGAGAAACACAGCTGCATAACCGATCAGCAGCAGAATTGAAAGCCGGATTTTCAATACCATACGCAAAAACGCCGACGCCAAAAAGATTCCGACGCCAACCGCAACGGTAAGAATGAGCGTCAAATCCGGCACGCCGGGCGTTGCTGCGCCAGCACCTGCAAATCAGGCTCCGCAACCGTTATAATTCCGCCAATTGCAAAACACGCCAGCGCAATCAACACCACTTTCTTCCCTTTTGCCAAGCGCGTGCCCAAATGCTCGCCGATTGGGATCATCGCCAAATCCGCACCCAATGTAAAAAAACCCATGCCTAGAATGAGAAGCCCGGCGCCAGTCAAAAACAGCAGGAGTGTATCCGGCGGCATGGGCGTAATCGTAACGCACAAGAGCAAAACGATTGCCGTAACCGGCACTACAGCTTGCAAAGATTCTCTGATTTTTCCCGCAGCTTTCGATTCATTCGACCCCACCTTTCCATATATGATGTTTATTTTCATAATTCCCGCCCAAATTGTACAAATTGTATATTATCATCATACTATACGAGGTGTGCATCTGTCAACGAATTCCTTGATACGATTGATTGAATTAGGCAATACATCCTTTCATGCGCCTTGAGGCTATACTTCAAAATTTATACAAATTGGATTTTAAGGAACTCCGATCATTCCGGCATCGGAATTCTTTCTCGGGCGATTTCTGAGGGACCAAACAAAAAAGGGAACTGCTTGATACAGTCCCTTTTATCTTACATTATCTGATTGTATTTTTAATTTGCGCGTAGCTCCTACAGCCATACAAGGTTGGAATCCCCCATTCAGGCATCGCAATCCTCCCGAAGCCATTCCAGCAGCAGGGCCGTTTTCCGCTCATAGGCATCCAGTGCATGGAGCGTTCCCCTCACCTGCGCTGTGCCCAAACGCCGCTCCTCCTGGGAACTGCATTCGATCCCAAGGGAACGTTTCATATTATAGAGCAGCCATTCCAACATTCCGCCATATCCGCTGTCAAGCACGGCGGGCCAGTCGGTGTGCAAAAGGGGCCGGTTCATCTGGTAAGCTGCTAACAGCGCACGGAATTTTTCGCGATCCAGCCGCCCTCTTTGATTGCAAGCCAGTAGTTCACCACCTCAATCAGTTCCCGCTCAGTTGACATATCCTGCTGCCTCCCAGTCGATCAAGAAGGGCTCCATTCCATCCCATAATACATTTTTCGGGTCGAGATCCCGGTGGCTGAGCACCTGCTCCCCGCTTCGTTTTTCTGCCGCGGCCACATACCGCTGCGTCCAGCCGGCAATTCTTTCATACCGGGCTGTGAAAAGCCGCAGCCAAGACGGCTTCTCCTGCCGAGCCTTCTGAAGAACAGTTTTCCAATCGGGTGCAAAAGCCCCTGCCTCCCCATAGGCTGCTCCATCGATCTGCACGTTTGCATGGTGGATAGCGCCCAAAATACCGCCGATCCGCTCACAACGCAAAGGGGTAATTTCCTTTGCGAATACGCTTTTGCCACTTTGCCATGGAAAAACCATGTAATAACACCCATTGCGTGCCAAAACCGCCTCGCCATTCTTGCAAATTGCCGGAACGGCCGGAATCTTCTTCGATAACTCACGCGCAATTTTTCTGAAAAATTGTATTCTCCAGCGCCTTTTCCCGCTTCATAACCGCGGGATTCAGCACTTTGACCGCATATTTCCCCCACTCGGTGACGGCGGCATACATCGTGTGCATCAATCCGCCGGCTACCCGGCACGGCGGCCCTTTTAATGTGCCCAAATCCATCTCTTGCAGGACTTTTTGCAAAAGATCCGCAATGCCCTTTTCCATTGACAAAACCATCTTTCTCTACAAGGCAGAATTTGCATGCAAGTTCGCCCCTGCCCGCCCTTTCGGCCGAAAACGAAGAAATTCAGAAAGCGCCGCGATAGCTCCTACACCTCAATCGGCATCGTAATACTGTAGGCAATCCATCGCCTGCAACAGCGTCAGCCCCGCCTTGTAGCAGCCCGGCTGTGTCGTCGAGTAGCCGCCAAACACGTTCCCCATTTGCAGGCAACGCGCAAGCGGCCACCCCTGATACACGCCGTAGAGCACACCGGCCATGAAGTTATCCCCAGCGCCGGTAAAATCCACGGGTATAAACCGATCCACAGCGGGCACCCGCAGCACTTTCTCCCCATCAAGCGCGATGCAGCCCGCCGCACCGCATTTAATAATCGGCGTTTTCACCGCCTCGCCGAGCTTTCGCAGCGCATCCTCCAGCGTTTCCTCGCCGGTGAGCTGCCTGGCCTCCTTCTCATTCGGTGTAAAAAATCAACATATTGTAGAATGTCTTTATAATCCGCAAGCTTCATCTCCGGCGTCCAGCCGATGTCATAGAGCAAAACCGTTCCGTCCGCATGTAGCTTTTTGACTACTTCCGGCCTGCCCTGCGGCGCAAAGGCGATCGCTGCGCCTTTCAGGAAGGCGTAACAGGATTCATCGCCAAATCTGCTGCGTGATCTCATCCCCAAAGGATAAAAAGGAACGGTCGCCGCCGTAGGAAAACACGGTGGAAACTACCACAGGCCGCCCTTCTCCCCGGTAGAGGTTTTCATACTGCTTTAACCCATTCTCTTCCAGGAGGGAGGCTGCCAAACGGCTGATCGCATCCGATCCTAAAAAAGTGCCCAGCCGGGCCGGGAGCCCCATGCGGGAGAGCATGATAGGGATTGCCGCAGCTCCACCACCGAGCTGTAAATCAAAAGCCTTGGTGTAAACTTCCTCTCCCAGCTCCGGCAGCGCATCAAAGCCCGAATAAATCAAATCCGTGTAGAGCGGCGCAATCGCGCGCACTTCCCCCCTCATGATAATTCTCCAATATAGCCCTTGTAGCGCTCCTTATAGGTGTCCACAAGGCTCTTGGCAATGGGGTAGGAATTGATGAGCGGATGAATGGTGAGCGCCTTGACCGCCTTTTCATAGCTCTTTTCCAAAATCGCTTCCACCGTCAGGTTTTCGTATAGCTTAATCGTCCGAATCAGGTTCAGCTGCATCGGCGGAATTTCCGGCACTGGCAGCGGGTGCGCGCCCTCTCCGTCGATCTCGCAGGTGAGCTCCATCACGTCGCTATCCGCAAAATACGGGCACGCGCCGTTGTTCGGCACAGAGAGTACCATCTGGATTTTTTCCCCTGTCGCCCGCGCCTTGATGAAATCAAGCGCTACGCCCGCATACCCGCCGCCATCCGGCTGGCGGATAAATTCCTCCACGGTAGGCACGTCGATATTTTTCGGCGCACCGCCTGTTTCGATCGTGAAATAGCTGTTTTCCCGCATGGCATAATGCAGCATAAAGCAGTGGAAGGCAGCTTCCAAATCACGATCGATATCGATCTCATCGAGCGCGCGGTGCATTTTCTGGTTGATCTCCAAAATCGTTTCCCCCCGCGTTTTGAGGAGGAGAGGATTGATTGCACGGCGCGGTTGCTATAGTAATAGAAATACAGGTATTCATTCGGCAGCAAATTGCCGGAGAGCCGGACAAGCTCCGGGTCAAAATGTTTCATCTCCGTAGCCTGATAAAGCCGGGGCGCAGCAAGATTTTGCCGGTCACGTCTTCGCCATCCACCCGGAAGGAATCGAACCACGAGAGGTGGTTTAATCCCCAGCAGCGCATGGTAAAGCGCTCGCGCTCTACCCCCAGCAGGGCCGCCAGCTGCTTATGAAAGCCGCTCGGCGCATCGCACACGCCATAAACCATATCATAGCCCTGCGTGCGCAGCGCCTGCGTGACCAAACCGCTCGGGTTGGTAAAATTAAAGATCAAAACATTTGCTTCGCCACCCGGCGCGCGAGCTCGCAATAGCCGGTGAGGATCGGGATGCTGCGCAGCGCCATGGCAAACCCGCCCGCGCCCGTCGTCTCCTGACCGAGCACGCCGTGGCTCAGCGCCGTGCGCTCATCAAAAACGCGGCCTTCATCCGCATCGCCCCGGATGGTGGTGATGATATAATCCGCATCCCGGAGCGCTTCTTCCGCATCCGTCGTCAATATAAAGTGCAGGGCCGGGTTGCACCGCTCGCGACCAGCTTTGCGATCTTGCCATATTTATGCAACTTCTCAGCGTTGTTATCCATCAGCACAACCTCTGTAATCCCCGCTGCCTCCGCGCCGAGGGCGATTGATTTCGTCAAAAAGGGCGAGCGTACCCCACCGCCGCCAAGCACCGTCAATTTCATAATAGATCTCTTCCTTTCCCTTCCGTTTTCTTTCTCTCCCATTATACCGGCCCAGCCAAGCCTGTCAACGCCCCTTGGGCAAACAAATTCGATTTTTAACCGTATCTCATCCGGCCGATTCGTGGTATACTTTGAAAAAAGGAGCGATCAAACGATGCGCTCTCTTGGCCGCCGCTAAAATTGGTGTTTCAAATGAATATACAAGGGAGGTTTCTGATATGTATGAGCTCATCCGGGCAGGGGAACGCACCTATTATATCGACTGCCCAGTTAAAATCGGCCTTTTTCTTTTGGATAAAAGCCATGCTTGCCTCATTGATGGTGGCAGCGGAAAGGATGCCGCCAAAAAAGCACTTAAAATTTTGGACGCACAGGGCTGGCAGCTCTCCTGCGTGATCAATACGCACTCGCATGGCGACCATATCGGGGGAAATCAGCTGCTCCAAAAGCGCACGGGTTGCCAAATTTTTGCAAAAGGAATGGAGTGCGCTTTTACCTTGAATCCGGTGTTGGAGCCCGCTTTCCTCTATGGTGGTTTCCCTCCAAATGCATTGCGCAACCACTTCCTGGAGGCCGCTCCCAGCAACGCCCTACCGTTGGATAGCCAGGGCTTCCCACAGGAGCTGGAGGTGATCGACCTGCCCGGCCATTCCTTTGATATGATCGGCCTGCGCACACCGGATGACGTTGTTTTTCTGGCCGATGCGCTGGTAAGCGAAGAAGCGATCCAAAAATACCAGGTATCCTTCCTCTATGATGTAAAAGGCTATCTCGCCACGCTTCAAAAAGTAGAACAGATGCAGGCGAGGCTTTTCATCCCCTCCCATGCAGCAGCCACAGAGGAAATCGCCCCGCTCGCTCGCGCCAATCGGGAAAAGATTGTGCAAATCATTGAGTATCTGCTCAATCTGTGCCAGGCGCCTCACAGCTTTGAAGAAATTCTTCAGGCAGTGTTTCATCAGTATGCCCTCACAATGGATTGCAATCAATATGTATTGGTCGGCAGCACGGTGCGCTCTTATCTCGCGTATCTTTATCAACAGCAGAAGCTGTCGTTTCGCTTTGTATCGAACCGGATGCTGTGGCAAACGCAGCCGGAACAACAAGACGAATAAAATCGGAATAAAAGTTTGCTCCCAGATATTGACGTTCCCTTTCGCCAGCGATAAACTAATATCAATACAGCCACACATCAATTGAAAAAAGGAGAGAGAATCTTGAACGTATTTATGATTGGCGGCACCGGCCTTTTGGGCAGCGCCGCGGCCGCGGAGCTCATCGCCCGCGGGCATCAGGTCAAAAGCATCGCCCTGCCCCCCCTGCCGGAAGGCGCTCCGATCCCAGAGGAGATGGAAATCGTTTTGGGGAATTACCTGACTATGAGCGACGATGAGCTGCGGGAGAAGATGGCGGGTTGCGATTGCTTTATTTTTGCGGCGGGCGTGGATGAGCGTGTGGAATTCCCCGCCCCGGTTTATGCCGCGTATGAAAAATATAACATTCGGCCTGTCAAGCGTCTGTTGGGAATCGCCAAGCTTGCGGCGTAAAGAATTGCGTTGTGCTCGGCTCCTATTTCGCCTATTTCGCCAAGGAGCACCCGGAGATGAATCTCTGCGTCAAGCACCCCTATATCCGCAGCAGGATTGCGCAGGAGCAATCTGCACTCTCGTTCGCGGATGATGAAATGAGCGTATGCGTGCTGGAGCTGCCCTATATTTTTGGCACGCAGCCTGGCCGTAAGCCTGTGTGGGTTATCCTCATCGAGCAGCTTGAAGGGATGGGCAAAATCACGATGTACCGAAGGGCGGCACTACGATGGTGACCGTCCGCCAGGTTGGGCAGGCAATCGCCGGGGCAGCGGAGCGCAACCGCGGCGCAAACTGTTATCCGATTGGGTACTATAATCTCACCTGGAACGACTTCCTGAAAATCGTCCACAAGGCGATGGGCCAGCCCAACCGGAAAATCATCAATATTCCGAAATGGTCTTTCCAGCTTTTTGGGCTGCATATGCGCAAGGTGTATCGGAATAAAAACGTAGAGGGCGGCATTGATCCCGTCGGCCTGGCGGATATCATGTGCATGAATACCTTCATCGACCCAAAATGGTGTGTAGAGCTGGGCGTCACAGGGGACGATATCGAATCAGCCATTTATGATTCTGTTAAGCTCTCTGTGGATGCCTTCCACGGCACGCAGGAGCTACTGGGCATGAAGGGCGAATAAAGCTTGGAAATCGCTGTTATTGTGCGCCGCGGCCCATCTTGCCCTACAACGTTTTTAGGGAGCGGCGCACTTTTGTCCTTTTGAACAAAGGATTTGCTCAAGAAAAGGATCTGAATCATGAAAAAATCATCTGCTTATGCGCAGTGCTGCTGTGTTTATTGACGACCGCTTCCTGCCATCACCCTGGTGAAGCGAGCACCTCCGGGCCAGCGTTGGAATCCAGCGCTCTTCCTCCTTCCAGCGAAGCGCCTTCCACTACGCTGGCAGCACCCTCCACTAGGGCTCGAATCGAAACAACCACCTCCAAGCCGCTTATCCTTTCAGGCAGAAAAAACCGGCCGTATTTCAAAGCCTATGCAGAATTTTTACTCCATTCCGATACCAATATGGAGGAGGACCCGGGCTTCCCTATTTTCGGCTATTATTTGATTGACTTGAATTTTGACCGTATTCCCGAGCTCGGGGTCTATCGCGATTCGGGCGGTTCTTTAGGAGGATATCTCAACTTTTACAGCTTTGATGGAAAGAAAGTTGCGCCTGTTTTGGAAGACGGCGGCGAGCAAGCCCGAAGCTCTACTCACACAAAAATTCTTGCTGATAAGAAAAATCAAAAGGTATACTTATTTAAAGAAATGTATCTGCTCCAAGGCAATAGCAACGGCCTTAACGGATATGTGAAAGAAATCAAAAGCCGCAACGGCGTTCCTCATGTTTGCAATATAATCACCTTAGATGTTGACCACGATCACTTGCAGAGAGAGGATCTTGAAAAAAGCCATGATGGGGAAGATCTCTATCTATTAGATACCGAACTGGATCACTGTTTACTGACAAAGAGATATTCCAACGGTAAATCAAAAGAAATCTCCTCCGCGCAGTATCTGAAAAAGAAAAGGCAGATCATTCCTGAAAAGAATTCCTTTGTAGATTTGCTCGACACCAAAGCACGGGTCGTATGCGATTCCATCATGGAATTATTGGATGAAGACAGCCGCTCCCACGATAAAAAACTAACCTCCGAAGAGATCGACCTGTTGTTTACAAAATGGCTCGACCAAACGAAATAGAAGCGGCTGCAAATAGAATCATCAACAGGAGGGGAGCTTTCCTTGAACATTCTCATCGAGGGCGCGCCGGAGCGCTATCAAGCCTATCTGCCGGAATTTGTCCCGCTCGACCGGCTTTCGCTCACCTTCTGCCCACTCGGCAGCACCAATGAGGAGCGGCTCGCCTCTGCCCGGACGCGGAGGTTTTTCTGGTGGATGCGATCAGCACGGTAGACGGCGACCTGATCCGGCGAATGCCAAAGCTCAAAATGATCCATTCTGAGGGCGTGGCATTCAACGGCATTGATATCCAAGCGGCAAGGGAACGCGGTGTTTTCGTCTGCAACAATCAGGGCTGCAATGCGGGCGCTGTGGCAGAGCAGGCAATTTTTTTTGATGCTGTCCCTGCTGCGCAGGGGGATCCCGGGCGACCGCGCCGTCCGGGAAGGCCGTCAAATCCAAATGAAGGAACAGGCCATGGTCGAGGGGATCACAGAGCTGGGGGATTGCAAAATCGGCCTGATCGGCTTTGGGCACATCGCAAAGGCCACGGCGCAGCGGCTGGCCCCCTTCGGATGCGAGCTTTTTTATGATTCCGCCCATAGAAAAGATCCGGAAACGAAAAGGCCTTTTCCGTAACCTATCTCCCGCTCGGGGAACTGCTTGCGGCCTGCGATATCATCAGCCTCCACGCGGCTGTCACGCCGCAGACGTGCGGCATGGTAAACGCCGCCTTCCTCTCCCAAATGAAGAACGGCTCCTATCTAATCAACACTGCACGCGGCGAGCTCGTCGATCACTTGGCCGTGAAAGAAGCGTTATTTTCCGGCAAACTCGCAGGCGCTGGGTTTGACACCCTCTCCCCAGAGCCCGTCCCGGCGGATCATCCGCTGGTGAGGCTGCCGCCGGAAGTGGAGGATCGCGTCGTTTTTTCGCCCCATCTCGCGGCATCACCGCCAGCAGCTTCTGCCGCGCACACCGGCATATGTGGTCAAACGTTGTGCGCGTTTTCAATGGTTTCCAGCCAGACAGCATTGTAAATGCTCTTTAATGTGCCAAACAAAAAGCCGCCGCAAAAGCATCCCCAAGATGCTTTTGCGGCGGCGTGCTGTTTCTCAGCCAAACCGGGCGGCATATTGGTGCGGCGTGATGCCATAGGCTTTGCGGAAACAGGTGATAAAATAGGCCTGCGAGCAAAAGCCCAGGTAATAGGCCACCATCTTCTGATCGCATTCCCCACGCAGCATCGCCTTTGCGGTTTCGAGCTTCCGCTCAATAATATATTCCCGCAGCGGCTTGCCTACATGCTTTTTAAAAAGCTTTGACAAATAGTCCCCGCTGAGGTTCACAAGCGCTGCCAAATCGGCGAGGCGGATTGATTCATGCAGATTCCGATCAATATAATCCAGGCACTTTCGAATTGCCGCCGGGCAATTGCCACGGGCATTTTCATGCACTAGCCCTGTAATTTCCAAAACAATTTGATTCAGAAAGCTGATGATTTCCTCCCCGGACGTGAATTGATCGATCTGCATAATATAGCGATCAGATAGGTTAAACGCCTGCATCTCATTCAAACCACCCTGGATGGCGTATCTGGTCCCCAACGTCACACAGCACACCGCCCAATACTGCATCTGCCGGATGGAATTGGTGGAAAGGCGGCCCACAACGATGCCTGATTTGATATATTGCCCGAGCAATTGTTTAACCCGCTCGACGTCTCCCTGCTGAATCGCCGATAAAAAAGCGGTTTCTTCCCGGTAAGAGGTATGCGCCATTCCGCTTTCCCGCTGTTCAAAGGATGGATCATCCGCCTGGGGTAGAATCTGGATATTCAGCAGCTCGCCCTGTTTCATTTTCATAACCATCCTTTCGCGCCTCAGGCGGTCTTTGAAATGATCCCTCATTGTGAGGCCATTATACCTAAAATCATGTTGAAAAACAACGGATTATTAAAAGAAAAAGCTGAAAAACAATATGCAACTGCAAGCGCATTCTGCTATTCTAATCACAATAGCTGATTTCATAAAAAAATCGGGAGGGATTTTGAATGATTAGCAAAACCAAATACAAAATTGAAAATAAGGAGATTGAAAAAATTTTCCGCGCAGCGGGAATCGGCGGGATTACCGGCATTTCGCCTTTGGGCGCGGGGGAGTATAACGCTGTGTTTTCCGTATCCACACGGGAAAAAGAATATGTGCTCAAGATCGCGCCGGCGCAGGAGGCTCCGGTCATGACCTACGAAAAAGATATGATGCGCGCTGAAGTCTTTTGGTATCGTCAGATGCGGGAACATACGCCCATCACTGTGCCCGATGTTTACTTTGAGGATTTTGAACGCAAGCAGATCCCTACGGATTATTTTATCATGGAAAAGCTTTCTGGGAAACAATTGGATCAAATGAAATTTTCGGGTTCTGAGCAAGTGCAGTCCAATTCTATTACGGCGACCATGGCGGCCCAGATCCACAAAATTAAAAACGATCAGTTCGGTTATATCCAAAACGGCTTGTATGACAACTGGTATCAAGCAATTCGGGCTATGACGCAGTCGCTTCTGGATGATTGTGCGCGAGCGAAAAAAAAATCAAAACGCGGCGAAAAGCTGCTTGCCTGTATCGACCGATATCAGGATGTTTTAAAAAAAGCGGAATGTTGCATGGTCAATTTTGATATTTGGTGGCCAAACATCATCTGCAACCGGGAAAACGGTGAGATCAAATATGCATGGATCGACCCGGAGCGCAGCTTTTGGGGCGACCGGATCGCGGACTTTGTGTGCCTCGAATATCAGAAACCCCTGGAGAAGAAAAAAGCTTCCCTTGCGCTTATAATGCCGTCGCGGATGAACCCATCCGCGTAACGCGAGAGGAAAAAATCCGCTATGCCGTGATGCAGGGGTATCTGGGCC
>ENA-OQEN01000951-OQEN01000951.1-human-gut-metagenome-genome-assembly--contig:-NODE-951-length-11528-cov-5.269275_pt1 | contig 11528 bp, 17 predicted proteins | sample MGYA00242791_ERZ504627 | MGnify/ENA primary metagenome ERZ504627 (study PRJEB26092, sample SAMD00036316) | human gut metagenome | host: Homo sapiens | study: EMG produced TPA metagenomics assembly of... | reverse complement strand
CAGTAAAGAAATTAGGGATGCAATAAGAGCGTGTAAAACCGCATTTCTCATAAAATGGAACAGTCAACGCACTATCTCCTGTCCCTACTTGCATAATAGAGTATTTCCCTGTATATCGGTGAATTAAGAAGTTAATTAGGGCTTTTCCGTAACCGCAGCCCTGATATTCTGGCTTTACAGCAATATTCTTGATTTCAAGAATCGCGTTTCCCTCGTCGGTAACGATACACTCTGCTTTCACGCCATTATCATCAAGTACATACATGGTTCCCTTTTCAAGATAGCGGTGAATCATATCTTCCTGCTCATCTGCCAGCAACAATAAGTCCATATAAAGCATCTTATCATCAACAATTTCTTTGAACACCATATTTGACCTCCACAACTCCCGATTTGTTTGATCCTTTATGCCTTATGCCCGCCGATCTGCGCATTGCGGTCTTTGGCGGTTGCGCCTTCTTCAAGATTCATCGCCTTTAGGATGGCGTTCTTTCCGTACTTCTTTTTGATCGCAAGCGTGGCGGCTTGTATTTTCCGCTCACGCTCCAATGCAGCGTCCTCAGCTTTCTGCTTTTCCTCTTCGGCGGCATAGTCGGTGAAAAGGTCAAGCTGGACAGCACCGTCATTTTTCTTCGGCGCGTCCGCTTCCGGCAGGACATGATTTGCCACAACATACATACGGCGGACAAGCAGATTCTTGTCCACGATCCGGTCGAAGAGTTCTGACACAGCACACATTATTTTGCGGGTAGATGATGTGTGTTCGTCAAGGTTGATAGAGCCATGCGCCTGTTTCGGAATCTGCCTCCCATAATGATCTGTCTCAACCGCGCCGTGATACTTTGCCCGTCGTGCCGGATCGGTCAGGTTCTCAATATCATAACCAACGGTGAGAACCATCTGGTCGGTGACAAGCCCCTTGTCCACCAAGTCCAGCACAAGCAAGTCCGTCATTTCCCGGACAACCAGCTTTGCTTTATCCGTCTCGTATGGGCAGTGCAATACCTGACCGGAGCTGAGGCTGTTGGAGCTGGGACGGTATGCCTTGATTGCCTCAATGGTCGTAGCTCCCAGCCCACGCATGGTCGATGAGCAATTCCGCATTCTTGCCGAACAGCTTATAAAGCAAGTCCTCGTTCCGCTCGGAACAGAGGCAACATCGCCCATCGTAAACATCCCGTTCTGCTCAAGTTTCTTGGCAATGCCTCGACCTACGCGCCAGAAATCCGTGAGCGGCTGATGAGACCAAAGCTCGCGCCGGAACTTCATCTCATCCAGCTCTGCAATGCGGACGCCGTTCTTGTCGGCGGGGATGTGCTTCGCCACAATGTCCATTGCCACTTTGCAGAGGAAAAGATTCGTGCCAATTCCTGCGGTTGCTGTGATGCCGGTTGTCTCAAGCACATCGAGAATGATCCTCATGGCAAGGTCATGTGCCGAGAGCTTGTAGGTATTCAGGTAGTCCGTCACGTCCATGAACACCTCGTCGATGGAGTAGACCACAATATCTTCCGGGGCAATATACTTGAGATAAACCTGATAGATGCGGGTGCTGTACTCCATGTAATACGCCATCCGGGGCGGCGCGATGATGAAGTCAATCGCCAGATACGGGTTTGCTTGCAGCTCAGAGTAGAAGTGTGATGTGCCGTCCAGTCTGTGTCCCGGCGCGTCGTGCTGCCGTCCGGCATTCGCTTCCTTCACACGCTGCTTGACTTCAAACAGCCGTCCGCGTCCGGAGATACCGTAGCTTTTGAGGGAGGGTGTAACGGCAAGCAGATAGTCTTGTCCGTCCGGCTCTCATCCGCGACAACAAGATTTGTGTCCAGAGGATCTAAACCGCGCTCCCGGCATTCCACGGAGGCGTAGAAGGATTTCAGGTCGATTGCGATGTAGGTTCTGTCTTTCATTTTCGGCTGTCCTCCTTCCGCGATGTATAAAAGCAGGAGCTTATGCTCTGCCCATCAAGTCCTCCGTCTTATCAAAGCGGAATCGGTGTCCGGGCGATCAGAATGACCGCCAGAATCGCGCCCACAAACGCCGCAGCCCCTATGACCGCTAACACCTTTTTGCTGAGTCCCTTCTTCGCTGCCTTGCAGATCAGCGCGGCGCAAGCCACGCAAACAGCCGCAGCCAAAAGTGCAATGCCCAGCGTTTCCCATAGCCAAGATAGTTCATATAGGATTTTCATGCGATCATCATCTCCTGTTCGTTAAACTGGAATTTGTCAGCCTAATTGCTTCTTGATTTCAGCTTTCACTTTATCCAAATCACTGCAAGTCAAGATTGGAATTAGCCGGTTGATTTCATCAACGCTCCTATCCCACCACTTGAATTTAAGCAGCAATTCAATCAGTTCATCATCAAAGCGCTTTTGAATCGCTCTTGCGGGGTTTCCAACGACCTTTGTATATGGTGCAACATCACTGCCCACTACGCTGTTTGCACCAATGATCGCTCCGTTTCCAATGTAAACGCCGGGGAGAATCACCGCATTTTGCCCAATCCAAACATCATTTTCGATAACAGTATCTCCTTTTAATGGCATATCCGTCTTTGCAGGCGGTAACATTTCCCACCCCTCCAAGGTATAGAACGGAAATGTAGAGACAGCGTTCATCTGATGGTTTGCGCCGTTCATCACAAACTCAACCCCGGCGGCGATTTGACAGAACTTCCCGATGATGAGTTTATCGTCATTCCACTCGTACAAATGTGAAACATGACTTTCAAAATCCGAATCGGCAATATATGTAAAGTCTCCAACAATAATGTTCGGATTTGTAATTGTCGGCTTCACATATATTTCTTTGTCATACCCTGCAATTGGATGGATCGTATTGGGGTTTGGATGTTTTCCGTCTTTCATCTTAATTCCCTCCTCAAGTCCCGATTTGTACGACTCTCAAAGTTTCAGTCCATCAACACGCTGCCAGTTCTTTATGCCCTACATTGTGCTTGAAGACTTTCCCGTCCACCAGCTTTGCGCCTTTGCAGCTCGGCGCAAGGCGCTCGTTCGTCTTGCCAATGTCGCTTCCGCCGGAGGTCGCAAACGGGATAATTGTCTTGCCGGTCAGATCATAGCTCTCAAGGAACGTATTGATAATCGTCGGTGCAACGTACCACCAGATCGGGAAGCCCACAAAAATTGTGTCGTAGTCCTTCATGTTGTCCCGCTTTATGGCAATCTCTGGACGGGAAGCAGGATCGTTCATCTCAATCGTGCTGCGGGCTTTCTTGTCCATCCAGTTCAGATCAGCTTCCGTGTAAGGCACCTTCGGCTCAATCTCAAAGATGTCCGCGCCGATTGCCTCTGCCAGCGTCTCGGCAACCTTTGCGGTCACGCCGGACGCAGAAAAATACGCTACAAGTTTCTTGCTCATGGTGTTTTATCCTTTCAATATCTTCGTAAGCTGCTGTGCAGACACACCCGGTAGGATGGAGGAAAGATGCTGCATCATGCGCTCTTTGGATTCCTGCGGGTCTCGCTGATATGCAGATGTGATAAGGTCGTACCCGAAAAGTTCTTCCGGCGTCGCATACTCTGCGACACCCCAGCCATAAGGTCTTCCGTATCTGTCCTGCATATAGACGAAATCCGCGATGCAGACATAGCTCTGCATTTGCAGCCGCGTGATGCACGTCTCAAAACCGGTGTTGCCGCCCTTGCGGTAGTTCAGAGCCTCTTTCAGCCGTTTGGAAAGCATCGTGCCTTCACCGGCTATGGCTTCATAAAGCTCCTTGTCCTTGTAGGACGCCAAGCCGTCATCCCAACGGGCGTCAAAGTCATAGCCGTCACGCCGGAAGTTCGCAAAGTCCGGAATCCACTCCCGACTCACAAATCCAGCCTTCTTGTTGAAAAGTTTGCCGTAAAGACATTTGCCGCTCCGCGCAGCCGGTCCTTTCCATTCCCACGGACCATCTACATCATCCGCAAACCATAACTCATGTGGGCAAATTTCCTCGATGGAGAAGCGTGAATCTCGTTCCGAAAGAAGGGCAGAAAGCCGTATTGTTCGACGGCGGCAATCAAACCATCTGCACTATGTAGTTGTCTGGCATATCTCTTTGGCATTACTCCGCCTCTTCAATCACGCCATAATCAATCAGGATGTTCTTCTCCGCATACTGCGGGTAAACAACACCCATCATCTCATACTGATAACGTCTTACGCGGCGATGCTCCTGAATTGGTTCCGGTGCATACGCAGCGGTTTCGCAGTGCGTATACTCCGGCATTTCCGCAAGATCATCCCGAACGGCACGGATAAGCGCGTCTGCCACATCATCAATGTTCTTGCCGGTCTCCACGGCAACCAGCTCGTGCTTCCGGATTGCCTTGTCCAGATTACCGGGGGAGCGAAACAGCTTGTATTTCATATCATTGCCCGTCCTTTCTCTCTATCGGTCTGTCTATTCTTCCTGAAATCTGTTCTTTAGGGACGCAATCATCGCTTGCGCGGCAATGGTCAGATATAACACTCCAATTTCATAGATAAAGTCGCGGTCGATCACGATAAAGTATTCTCTAACGTGTGTAAAAACCAGTTCCAGCAAGTCCCTGTACAGTGATCATCAAAGGGCTTGAACCGCGTAAACTTGCTTTTGGCAGCGTCCCATGTCATAGACGCTTCGCCTCAGCACTGGTCATTGCCTCACAGAGAATCATGCTGACGCCCATTTTTCCGTTGCCGGTCAGGAGTTCTCCTTCGTAATAGCTGAGTAGGTCTTTCTTGCGTCGAAGCGGAACTACATCGCAGTTGTCATCCAGCTCAAATGCAATCAGCTCCGCAATCAGTTCCCGCCAGACCGCATAACCGGCGTTAATGGTTCCGTCCTCTTCGCGGCTGATGGTATCGTCCATGCAGTATCGCTCAAAGAAATTATCTCCGTCAATCTCGTTGCGGGTGCAGAAGATATGCGCCAGCTCATGCAGAAGAATGTGTTTCAACTCTGCCGGATGACGCGCTATGTCTGTGCGCAGAAGGATTCCGTCCGCGCCGTCTCCTGTGCCGACGAATGCAGAGGCGTGAAAGGCAAAATAGCCGTCCTCTGTATATCGGTCTTCCAGCCGGTCAGGGAAATACTGCTTGCAGAACTGCTCAAAGACTTCCTGCTGGTTTTCCGTCTGAAAGCAGCGCAGTACAAGGTTGTCCTCACTGAACTCTGCCCCCAAGCGTTCGTTAAAGATGGAAGCAGCATAGAAAAGGGCTTCTTTATAGTCGTCGTTGTTCATCTAATTACTATCCTTCATCCTCATTCACCCCTCCGGTCTGACATTTTTCAGGAAGTCAGAGTGCGTACATAAGGCAAGTTGAGCTGCCAGCCCATGCGGTTCAGCTCGTTGAGCTTGATCAGCATCAGGTTGATGTTTGTTCCCATTGCAGCCGAGAGCTGCACCACATCGTAGTCCTGCTTCATCAGGTCAATCAGCTCATCATCGTCAATGATCAGGTGTGAGGCAAACGCATTCGCCTCATATTCGTGTTTTGTGCGCATATCGAACAGCACGAACTCCGGGAGCGGTTCGTTTCCTTTGGCAAGATCACGGTGAAAGGTATCATGCCCGATCTCGTGACCGCAAACCATTTGCATGATCAGATACTCCATGTTGGAGTTCAGAAGAATATGCCGCTCTTTATGGCGGTAGGTGTACATTCCGAGCAGATCGTTCAGATTGTCAAGAAAATGGAGATGAATGCCCAGCTCACGGGCAATCTTCAAGGTATCTCTTGTTCCACAGCTTTTGACAATGCTGTTCGCCTTTTTGTATATTTCCTCGGAGCGAATTATCACGGGACCTTCACCCCTTTCATGTTGAAAACAGTCAAAGTAAATCCGTCAAGAAACCGAGACGCAGACAGTTATTCCTCTGCGTCCGTACCGGTCTTCTTGTATTTCTTCGGCGTGTATTTCTCAACATTCCGGGCTTTGGATTCCCAATATATATCCTGCAACGCCTTCATCACCGCATCCTTGTCCTGCTCAGACAGCGTACCGCCCGCAAACAAGCCGGACATCCCTTCAATCAGGTCCTTTGCCTGTTTCATGCCACGGGAGCCGTACTGCTCGGATGCCTGAACCACAAACTCTTCGTCCTCGGTCAGCAGATAGTTCACATCCACCTTGAAGTATTCCGCGATTTTTCTGTAAGCGTCCTTGGTACGGGGAAAGGAAATGCCGTTCTCGTACCGGGTAATCATACGCCTGTTGATCCCCAGTGCATCGGCTACTTCCTGCTGGGTCAGCTTCCGCTTCTCCCGTTCAGCCTTGAATTTCTCTCCAAACGTCATTTTGGTAATCACTCCTGTTCACAAAAAGTTTGCGACATCAAATTGCGCAAGTCTATTGACAAAGGCACTTGAAGTGCGTATAATAATGACTGAGCAATCCAACTACTCATAGTATATCCTGAATTGCTCATCCTGTCAAGGGGCATGAGTAGTTGTACACGAAAAAGTTACATCTTTTGAGCAGTTCAAATGGACAGGCATTTATGCTGCCGAAGATCATCCGTACCGGCATACACCGGTATGAGGGAACAGGAGTGAGAAAAACAGAAATGGCTACACAGTACAGAAAAGCATACGTCCCGGTTACGCTGGATGTGGACAAGGAGGGGGCAATCCTCCCTCGCCTTATCTGGTGGGACAACGGTGTAATCTTTCAAATCGACCAGATTCTATACAAATGCCGCGCCACATCCAAAAAGGTTGGGGGCGGAGGCATCCGTTACACAGTTCAGATTCGCGGAAAGGAGTCATTTCTTTTCCACGAAGGAGACAAGTGGTTCGTCGAAGCAAAGGAGGACAACTGCTCATGATTTTATCCCAGCGCCAACTTGAAGAAATTGCAGCCTCAACAACGAAGGACTTCAACCGATTCTTTTTCGGGGATGAGGCGGACAAGCCCGACCGATCAGCTTTGCCAACACCCATTGATCAGTTTGCAAAGAACTATCTCGGTCTTCGCGTATCATTCGCCCGTCTCTCGCCGGACGGAAGCATCTGCGGTGTCACTGCCTATGCCGACACTGAGTACAAGATCACGGAACTTGGTATTACGCGCACACTGGCTTTGAAGCGTAATCAGGTCATCTTGGACGAGAGCTTCATTCGATCCGGCAACGTGCAGCGGCTCTGCGCCAAGCGCAGATTTACCCTTGCCCACGAGTGCGCCCATCAGATTCTCTTCCAACTGGAATCGGAAGAGGTAAAGGCATCCTGCGAAATGAAATATTCCGCACGGACAGCCTATACGCCGCGAGAGCTGAAAACCCGCGAGGACTGGAACGAGTGGCAAGCAAATGTCTTGGGCGCGGCGATCCTGCTTCCTCAAAAAGAGGTTGACCTGGCAATGCGTCGGTTTGCAGAAACGCCGCTGATCAATTACGAGGGGAGGTATTCGTATGGTGATCACTTAACGCTGCGCCTTTTCTGCCGGTTGTTCGGTGTCTCCAAGACAACGGCGTCTATCCGCCTTCGTCAGCTCGGCTACATGGTAGATCGTCCATTCAGTGAGTATGTTGACCCATTGGAGGTGTGGTAATGAAGAGAGCATCCATTCGGGTTCAGGAACCGACGCCGGAGCTGATCGAAAAAATCCGCAGGGCAAGAGTTGCCATTTCCCAGCAGAAGCCCCGATACCTGAAATGTCCCTATTGTCAGCATAATGCCATTGCTGTCTACGAGGACACGAGGGGTCATGTAGAATCCAAGTGCAAGAAATGCGGGCGGATCACAGTCTTTGATGTGCTGAATATGAGAAGACTGCGACCGCGTACCAAGTAAGAACCGGAGGACAAGCCTCTGTTCTAAAATAAAATATATGTCATAGCTGAGCTGTGGAGCCGCCTGATAGGTGAAGTCATCCTAATGCCGCATGAGACAGAGTTTAATTACTCTGTTTTATCGGCATGGGATTCAAACCTCACCGTCATGCGGCTCTTTTTCTGTCTTCACCCTTCCCGCTGCTCCCGCGCAGCGGAAAGGATGAACAATGAAAATCCCTAAGACCCCTATCGCGTTCGATTACGACCTATGGACTACGGAGGACGGCAAGTGCATGGTGCGCGTGAAACGAACCGGCGAAGTTTCCGAGGTTGACCGCAAGGTTATGAGAATCCTTCGCGCAGAGGAAAAGCGGATCAGACGCTCGTATGGCTCTGACAACACCTCTGAGGATGAGGACGGCGCAGAGAAAATTTCTGATACCGTGCTGTCCCTTGACGCTATGCCGGAGGACGATGTGAAGCCCGCTGCATGGCTGGCAGACTCCCGCGACTGCATGGAGGAACTGATCACCGCCCTCAAAGAGAAGGAGCTTCTTTCCATTCTGACCGAGAAGCAGCGCGAATTGTATCTTGCGATGACCCGTGAAGGACTGACTCTTCGAGAGTTTGCCCGAAGGAAAGGCATCGGCATCAGAGCTGCATTTGACCTCAAAGCAGCGGTGCAGAAAAAATTTCAAAGAATTTTTTGAGCGGTACTCAACAAACGGCAAAAAGATGTCCGTTGTAAAGTGAAAGGGTCAATCAGACCACTTCACTGTTCCTTGAAAACTGAATAGTTCAGTGCTGCGGATCTTTCCGCTTCTGCGAAGCAACACAGCTTCCGACGCCAAGACCTCCCGAAAGGAGTGAGCGACCACCGGAGAGCTATAACAGTCGTGTGGTGCGGCTGCTTGCGACGATGCAGATGCCGGGTATAATGATACTTCCGTCTTTTCTTTGAAGGGGCGGCTCGGAGCGATCCTCGGAGGGGTGAGAGTCCCATGATACCGATTAACCGTTGGTAGTCCGCAGCATTCCCGGAACTGCAAAGTTCTTCTGGCAGGGGCGCGAGCTGCAAATATGCCGGACAATGAAACAAACCCAAAAGAAACTTACTATATAGTTTCAGGATGAAAACTATGTGGCAGGGTATCTTCACAAGATGCTCTGCCATATCCTTTTGTCCTGAATATTTTCACGAAACAGGAGGTGCTTAGAATATGATGGGCATTGAAACAATGAAAAATGTCAGCCCGAAAACGGTTGACCGAAGCACACTCGTTCAGAGAAGCAGCATCCGGCTTGATCCTGCGGCACCGCGAGAGGACAGGCTGAGGGAGTTCATCAAGCAGATCAGAAATCCTTATTGTTATCTGGACGGGAAGACAGTGGTGAAGATCAGCTTCGCCGAGACGGACACGACAATGGAAGATTGTCTGGAACACTATCTGAGAGGTCTTTGATTTATGAACAGTCTGAATCTTTTCACCCGGTTCTATGGACAAGCGATTGAGCCTGTGGTATAATTTAATCGGTCAAAAAAAGAAGAATACGGATTAAGCCGCTTGCCCTGATGGTCATGTGGCGCTTTCGTGTTTGTCTTCATAAGAGTTGAAGCAAGCCTTCGTCTTTCTGATTTGATGTACCACACCAAACAGAAAAACGGAGGTTATTTTTATGCCAGATAAGGTTTACCGCACGGCGATCTACTGCCGTCTGTCCCGTGAGGATGGAGACAAAGTAGAAAGCAACTCCATCGCCAGTCAGAGAGCTATCTGCGAGGACTATATCGCAAGACATGAGGATTTGGAGCTGGTCTGTGAGCCGTTTGTGGATGACGGTTACAGCGGCGTTTCCTTCAATCGTCCTCAGTTCAAAAAGCTGGAAGAGGCAATCCGCAAGGGTGCGCTTGACTGCATTGTAGTCAAGGATCTCAGCCGCTTCTCAAGAAACTACATCGACGGCGGACGCTACATTGAGAAGATTTTCCCGCAGCTTGGCATTCGCTTCATCGCAATCAATGATGCGTATGACAGTCTGACCGGTGATCCGCAGTCCGACTCCTTTGTTATCCCGTTCAAAAACCTGATTAACGATTCTTACTGCAAGGACATCTCCATGAAAATCCGAAGCAGTCTGGAAGTCAAGCAGAAGAGCGGTGAGTTCGTCGGTTCGTTCGCGCCTTACGGCTACATGAAATCGCCGGAGAACAAAAACCAGCTCATCGTGGATGAAGCGGTCAGCGAATATGTGCAGATGATCTTTTCCATGTACAAGGATGGCTTCTCCATAGGACGTATTGCAAAGCGTCTGAACCAGATGGGCGTCCTGTCCCCGATGGAATACAAGCATTCCGCCGGTGTGAAGTTCGATACCGTCTTCAAAACCGGCGATACCGCAAAATGGACATACAAAGCCGTCCAGCGTATTCTCACCAACGAGGTTTATATCGGCGTTCTGGCTCAGGGCAAGCGCGGCACTCCCAACTACAAAGTCCGCGTTGTGAAGAGCAAGGATGAATCCGAGTGGGTCAAGGTTGAAAATGCGCATGAAGCTCTTGTGTCCTACGAGGACTTCATGGCAGTCAAGGTCATGATGCAGCGGGATATGCGCTGCTCACCCGATCAGGACGAAGCGCATCTGTTTCCGGCTTCCTGTTCTGCGGAGACTGTCAGCAGCCAATGATCCGCAAGACCGTCCCGTCGAAGACGAAAAAGTATATCTACTACGTCTGCTCCACCAATAAGCACAGCCGGACGTGCAGCCCGCACAGCATCGCCGCAAAAGAGGTTGAAGAGAAGGTCTTCCGTGCCATTCATGACCAGATCGAGCTTGTCATCAATCTGGAACACGCGCTTGCGATGATAGAACGGCTTCCGTCTCAGAGCCGTAAGGCTTTCAATTACGAAGCTCAGATCACCAAAATCGAGGAAGAGATTGAACGGTACCAAAAGCTCAAGCTGGGGCTTTACGAGAACTTCATCGGCGGCGTCATTGATAAATCGGAATACTTCGAGTTCCGCAACAGCTACACCAAAATCATTGAGGGCAAGCAGGACGCGCTTCTGCGGGTTAAAAAAGAAATGAAGCAGACGGTGACAACCGGTACGACTGAACGAAACTGGGTGACGCTTTTCAAGCAGTATGAAAACGTCGAAGAGCTGAACCGCCGTGTGCTGATGTCGTTGGTTGACCGCATCCTGATTCACGAAAACCATGCAATCGAAATCGTCTTCAAATATAGGACGAATACCAGCAGACGCTTGAATACATTCTCGCTATGCCGACGAACTGGATATTGCCGTATAAAGGAGGGATGAGCAAATGGCAAGAAAAAGCAGAAAACAAATTGCAGTCGAAGAGCCGGTTATCGAGTCTGTTTCTTCCGATGTCTTCTCAACAGCCATCTATGCCCGTCTTTCCGTTGAAAACAGCGGCAAGTCTGAAAAGGTTGATGTCATCGCAAATCAGATTGAGATTTGCAAGTCCTACATTGCAGAGCTCCCTACCTGAATCTGATAGATACCTATGTGGACAACGGACGAACAGGAACGGTTTTTGATAGACCGGAGTTCAACCGGCTGATGAACGACATCCGCACCGGCAGGATCAAGTGCCTTGTGTTCGTGATCTCAGCGGTTCGGGCGTGACTACATCGAGGCAGGAACCTATCTGGAACGGGTCTTTCCGCAGATCGGGCTTCGGTTTATCGCTATCAAGGAAAACTACGACAACTTTGATACGGACGGCTCCGGCG
>ENA-OQEN01000950-OQEN01000950.1-human-gut-metagenome-genome-assembly--contig:-NODE-950-length-11535-cov-2.210642_pt1 | contig 11535 bp, 19 predicted proteins | sample MGYA00242791_ERZ504627 | MGnify/ENA primary metagenome ERZ504627 (study PRJEB26092, sample SAMD00036316) | human gut metagenome | host: Homo sapiens | study: EMG produced TPA metagenomics assembly of... | reverse complement strand
ATTTTATTTTATTTTCGTTTTGAAACGCATGTAAGTTATACATATTGCACAATTATATTTAAATTATTTTAAAACATGCTTCAATATAGCTTAAAACTATACAATAATATATTGACAACATAGGAGCTTATTCCTATAATTAAAACATGATTTACACACAAAAACTCGTTGTTAATTTTATAAAATATTTTAGGAGAATCTATATATGATACATATCACATCATTAGACGATGGTCTCGAACTGTTTAAAGCTCTCGGCTCTGATATTCGTATCCAGATTTTAAAAATTCTGCTCGAGAATAACCAGATGAGCATGAATCAGATTGCAAACGAGCTAAACATCAGCAATGGAGCTTTAACCGGACATATAAAAAAGCTTGAGGAGTGTGGACTTATCTCCGCCTCAAACGATTCATCCGGTCACGGCAACCAGAAGCTGTGTTCACTGATTCAGGATCGTATATTAGTAGAAATTGAAAAACCAATAGACTTAAGTAACGTATACAACACATCCATCAAGGTAGGGCAGTTTTCATCTCACAATATCTGTCCAACCTGTGGCCTGGCTACATCCTCATTTGTGATAGGAGAGCTAGATGACGTGCGTTACTTTGACCATCCTGACCATTTCAATGCAGACATTATGTGGTTCACAAAGGGCTATGTGGAATATGTAATTCCAAACCTCATTCCACGTAATCAGAAAATCACCCAGCTTTCACTCTCAGCCGAGATAAGTTCTGAGGTCCGGGCATCGACAACGACTGGCCAAGTGATATAAGCTTTTACATCAATGACACTCTGGTCGGCACCTGGACCTCTCCCGGTGACTATGGAGATGTACGCGGAATGTTTACCCCTGAATGGTGGCCTCAGAACTGGAATCAATACGGTCTCCTCAAGCTTTTAGTCATAAATCATAAAGGCACCTTCATAGATGGTCTTAAGATATCAGATATCACAACCTCTGAGCTAAAGCTTGACTACACAAGCACCATCCGCTTCCGCATAGCTGTCGATGAGGATTCTGCCCATGTCGGTGGACTCACAATATTCGGAAAAAACTTCGGTAACTACGATCAGGACATTGTTGTATCCATCAATTATGCACCTCTTGACATTGAAAAAAACACTAAATAATAATAAAATGACTGCGGAAATCAAAACCGCAGTCATTTTGTTATTATTTTATTTGTACTACCACTTTTTATGAGGGCAGTGCGAAACGCCTGTAAGCGCCCGAAGCTCCACATAACAGCCGCATGCATTACAGGTTCCGGCATTTAGCCTGTCACACGCCTTGCACACTGCAAGCCTTGCCTCATACTCTTTTCCGGCACTCTGTCCTCGCCCTTTATCGCATCAACATATTTTTTTATCATTGCTGCGTCGGCCTCTGCCATTTCTCTAAGCAGACACTTCTTACATATCAGTTCCATGTGATGTCCCCTTTCTTTTTGCCTTATCAGTTATACGAAAACACAGGTCGTCCATCATTTATAGATTTAATATATCAGATAAAAACCTGTAACACAATATATATTTTAAATCTTATCAAATTATTTTACATTAATTAAAACATTAAAGTTTTTATATGTATACAAAGTATAAGAAAGGACAACCGTATCCCGGCTGTCCTTTCTTTTATTAGTTTATTATTATATTATGGAAAATAAGAAAAATGATAAAACCAAACTATTTTAAATACTTATAAAAAATCCTTCACTGATGCATAAATGCCCTCTGCATCAAGTCCGTATTTTTTAAGCAAAGCTACCGCCGGACCTGACTCACCAAAGCAGTCCTGTATGCCTATTGTCTTTACCGGTGTTGGAGCCTTACGCGAAAGTGTCTCACATACCGCGGCTCCAAGTCCTCCTATTACAGAGTGCTCCTCCACGGTAACCACCCTGCCGCATTCCTTTGCTGCAGCTACAACAAGTTCCTCATCAAGAGGCTTGATAGTGTGTATATTTATGACCTTTGCATTTACGCCATCTGCTGCAAGCTTTTCTGCCGCTGCAAGTGACTCTGCCACGCACAGACCGGTAGCTATGATAGCTACATCCGTGCCCTCACGGAGTGTAACACCCTTTCCGATTTCAAATTTATACTCTGCATTGTCATTTATTATCGGTGTTGCAAGACGGCCAAACCTCATGTATACAGGGCCCTCATGCTCATAAGCTGCCTTACGGCGGCTCTTGCCTCTATATCATCACTTGGGTTTATTACAACCATGCCTGGAATTGCTCTCATGAGTGCAATATCCTCGTTGCACTGGTGGGTGGCTCCATCCTCTCCTACCGAAATACCAGCGTGTGTCGCACCGATTTTCACATTGAGATGAGGATATCCAATAGAGTTTCTCACCTGCTCAAACGCACGACCTGCCGCAAACATGGCAAATGAACTGGCAAATGGCACCTTTCCCGTAGCCGCAAGTCCTGCAGCAATGCCCATCATGTTGCACTCTGCGATTCCACAGTCTATGTGACGATCTGGAAATTCCTTTTTGAAGATGGCTGTCTGTGTGGCAGCCGCAAGGTCAGCATCAAGAACATATACGTCATCGTGCTCCTTTGCAAGCTCTACAAGTGCATTTCCGTAGCTGACACGTGTGGCGATTTTCTTTACTTCTGACATAATGCTTCACCTTCCTTTCTCAGATCCTCCATGGCAACTGCATACTCCTCATCATTAGGAGCCTTGCCATGCCAGCCGACCTGATTTTCCATAAATGAAACACCCTTGCCCTTTACGGTATGTGCTATAATTGCCGTCGGCATACCCTTTGTATTTCTTGCCTCTTTAAATGCGTCAGCAATCTGATCCATGTCATTTCCATCCTTCAGATCAATCACATGGAAATTGAATGCCTTGAATTTCTCACCAATAGGATATGGTGAGCACACCTGATCCACTGGTCCATCAATCTGAAGTCCGTTGTTATCAACTATAACAACAAGGTTATCAAGCCTTCTGAAGCCTGCAAACATGGCAGCCTCCCAGACCTGTCCCTCCTGAATCTCGCCATCGCCGAGAAGTGTATATACTCTGTAATCATCATTTGTAAGCTTTGCAGAAAGTGCCATTCCTACCGCCGCAGAAATGCCCTGTCCGAGCGAACCGCTTGACATATCCACACCCGGGATATGCTTCATGTCAGGATGTCCCTGCAGATATGATCCCAGATGTCTGAGTGTTTTTAAATCCTCAACCGGAAAATAGCCTCTCTGCGCAAGTGTAGAGTAAAGTCCCGGAGCCGTGTGTCCCTTTGAAAGTACAAAACGGTCTCTATCCGGCTTTTTAGGATTCTTTGGATCAATGTTCATCTCCTCAAAATACAGATATGTAAATATATCTGCTGCAGAAAGTGAGCCGCCCGGATGTCCCGCCTTTGCAGAATGCACAGCCGTGACGATACCCTTCCTGACTTCATTTGCTGTAATCTGAAGCTCTAATTTGTTCATTTTGTTCTCCTGTTAAATCTATGACATGAAATAAAATATTTATACCTGTCTTTGGTTTATAATATCTAATCCCCAAATACAGCTCTGTAATCAGCCTGGAACTTCTCGATTCCCTGATCTGTAAGCGGATGCTTTGTCATCTGCTCAATAACCTTGTAAGGAATTGTTGCGATATCAGCTCCTGCAAGTGCACAGTCTGTGACATGAATCGGGTTTCTGATTGAAGCTGCAATAATCTCTGTGTCATATCCATAGATATCAAAAATCTCAGAAATCTGTCTGATCAGCTCAATGCCCGGCTGGCTGATATCATCAAGTCTGCCAAGGAAAGGCGAAACATATGTAGCACCTGCATTTGCAGCAAGAATTGCCTGATTTGCTGAAAAAATAAGAGTAACGTTTGTCTTGATGCCCTCTGATGAAAGTACCTTGACAGCCTTAAGTCCCTCAACTGTCATAGGAATCTTAACTACCATGTTTGGATGGATAGCTGCGATTTCACGTCCTTCTTTTATCATGCCTCTGCATCAACTGTTGTTGCTTTACCTCTCCGCTTATCGGTCCGTCAACGATAGATGTGATTTCTTTAATTACCTCATTGAAGTCTCTGCCCTCTTTTGCGATGAGTGAAGGGTTTGTTGTAACTCCACAGATGACTCCCATATCGTTTGCTTTCTTAATGTCCTCGACATTTGCTGTATCTACGAAAAACTTCATTTAATAATACCTCCGCCTTATATAATTTGTGTTTGCTTTTATTTGTTGATATAAATATAACACTTTAAAAGAAAAAATGCAATAGCAAAAGTAAATAAAAGTAAAAATAAATATAATTAAATGACATCAAATAAAAAAAAGCATAAGCAATCGAAAGCACTAGCTTTATTTACTTATTTGAGTTATTATATATTTATGCAATGCTTTGTGATAAAAATATGTACGTAAAAATACAACAGAAATCAAAAGAAAGAGGAAAATCTATGCTGCAATTAGAAAGACAACAAAAGATTCTCGATTATTTAAAAGAAAACCGTAAGGCCACCACCAATGAGCTCAGCGAGCTGCTTGGTGTATCGACCACGACAATAAGAACAGATTTAAACCAGATGGATAAGGAAAAGCTTCTGACAAAGACTCACGGCGGTGCTATCTACAAGGATAAAACCCATGACATGACTGATTTAACCTCGAGGGCCTACCTGTTCCATGACCGCGCCCTGGAAAACAAGGAAGCTAAAGAGGAGATTGCAAACGAGGCGATAAAGCTCGTAAGTGACCATATGTGTATATTCCTTGATGCCAGCTCCACAGCCTACACTCTCGGCATGAAGCTTTCAGGCTTTACAGAGCTGACCGTCATCACCAATGGCATCAATCTGGCTTTAGAGCTAAAGGATATCCCGGGTGTCACAGTCATCCTGACAGGCGGTATCGTAACCAGTGCATCCGCTTCCATAGAAGGACTGCTTGGCGCTGATTTACTCAAAAAGATACACACAGATATCGCGTTCGTGTCAGCAAGAGGCTTCTCTGTAGAAGACGGACTGACTGATTTCAGTATATACGAGGCAGATTTAAAGCACATGTGTATCAATGCCTCCGCTAAAACTGTGGCTCTTGTAGACCACACCAAGTTTGATACCACATCCATATCTAGCTATGCATCGCTTGATGACATCAATATGGTAATCACCGACTCCGGTATCTCACCTGAGACAGCAGATATATATGAGAAGGCCGGCACTGATATTGTTATATCCGGAATATAAATGAGACAATATAGCCATATAAAAGTATAAGTACAAATAAAATGACACGCAACGTTTTACGCTGCGTGTCATTTTATAGTTGTCTTATACACTTAAAGCATCAGACTATCTTATATGCATTTCTACCCTTTTCCTTCACATCATTGAGCACTTCATCCACCGTCTTGAACAGCTTTGAAAACTCATCCGGCACCTTTACATCTGGGGCGGTAACATATGCCTGTGATACAGTCAGATACTCATCCACCTTAGAGCTCTCATGAAGTATCTGTTTTTTGGCAAGCTCAAGTCTTATATGCTCGGCTATATTTTTAATGATATCCTCATCCGTTTCCTGCAGGATTATGTAGAATTCATCGCCATAGAATGATACCCCATTCCCTTATCTTTGATGCTCTCATTTATTATGGATGACAATTCTTTTAGCACTGCATCACCGGTGACTCTGCCACTGTTTCTGTTAAATGACTTGAAGAAATCTATATCCACTACTCCAAACGTGATTCCTGCACCATCTGAATCCTGATTTTTGCTCACAAGCTTTTCAAAATCGTTTCGCATCTTGAACTTATTGCCCATGCCTGTAAGCATATCTGTGTAGTTGAGTCTGACTGCCTTACGGCGCTCATACTCAGTCTCCTGAAGCTGAAGCTTAAGGTCGATTGTATCACCAAGACGCTTTATCTGCTCCTTCACCTGCATAGAGTGGAGATTTGCGTAATATACGCACAGCTTGTTGTACGCCTCTGTATCACCCATGGCGCTCTCATATTTCATCCACATCTTGACACAGGTCTTCTGGAAAAACAGATTTTCTGTTTCAATAGCAAAGCGTTCATACTCCACAATAACCTTTTTCCATGCATCGAACTCCCCCATATTCATAAATAGATTGCAAAGGCTTAGTATCTCAAGCACATAATTGGCAGAATTGATATTGTTTATCGCACCCTCAACCAGCTCTTCCACATGATCTCTGACCTCATCCTCATTTCCCATCTTCCATAGCATATGTGCCTGTGACATATCTATCAGAAATCTGTTTTTATCACTGCCAGCTATCTCATTAAAGAGTATCGCATCAGAAAGATGCTTTTCTGCCTTTTCAAACTCGTTAATTCCTGTGTATGAGATGCACAGATTCAGATGAAGCATAAGAAGCTCCTGATAATAGCTATCCCTCTCTCCATGCAGCGGTGGCTTGCACAGCTCCAGTGCTTCGTTGAAATATCTGATAGCCTTTTCATACAATCCAAGCTCCATATAGAGTGAGCCTATATTATTGTTTACAAGCATGATTATCTCTGTTGAGCCCTGCTCCACAGCTACATCCATAGCCTCTAGGTAGCAGTCAATTGACATGCTTAAGTCTCCAATAGATGCATATATGACTCCCATAAAATTGACAGTCTTTGCCATCTGTTCATATGCGCCACAGCTCTTATAAAGACCGGCTGTCTCCTGTGCCTTATTCTCTGCCAAAAAAAGCTTATTCTCGCCAAATAAGGCTGCTGCCTCATCCATACATCTGTCTGCCTTTGCATATACCCATAAAAACCCTCCTATAGATGACAATACAATCTATTTCTCAGCAAGATACTGCTATATCCAACCTGTTTCAGTTTCGCATCCTTTGCTACAACCTGAGCCTTCATATCTGCTGTATACTTTTTGATTTTCTCAAGGATTGCATCATCACCTGCTGCGAGTATCTTTGCTGCAAGGATTGCTGCATTTTTCGCACCGTCAATTGCAACTGTGGCAACAGGCACTCCAGGTGGCATCTGCATGATTGAGAACACTGCATCCATTCCATCCAGATTCTTTCCTGAAAGCGGTACTCCGATAACAGGAAGTGCAAAAAGCGCTGCACACATTCCCGGAAGTGCTGCTGCCATTCCCGCTCCTGCTATTATTACCTTTACATCTCTATTCTCAGCGCCTCTTGTCCACTCAATAAGCTCATCCGGCTCACGGTGTGCCGAGATGATGGTGAGCTCATACTCTATGCCGAGCTCTTCAAGCATATCTGCCGCCTTACTCATCACCTTTAAATCTGAGTCGCTGCCCATAACTATTCCAACCTTTGCCATTTTATCCTCCTTATACGTCTAACAATTTATTTGCTTTCTGCATCAAGCGTATCGAGCGGTTTGTTCAACTCTTCTACGCCCTCAAGCACAAATCTGCCATCTCTTATTATATCACATGTTGAGCCATCGTGTCGAATAACTGTGATGGCTCCAAGCTCATCATATGGTATTGTGATATCCGTGTGGCAGTTGAAATATGCCTTTGATATATCTTCTTTTCTGCGGATGGAACTGAATTGTCCCTGGCAATTATGGCTTTTCCGTCAGGGTTGTATGTCATATTGTCCTCATCGTATGTGTAGCAGGTATCACCCACCGCAAAGTGCGGTCCTGTCTTCTCTGCTATGAGAATAGGCATCTTTGCTGCGATATCGTATACTCTCGCCATACGGTAGGCTGTCGTATTGGTGCCTATGGCAAACTCACCCATAGGCAGTGTGTCGTGATGGAAAAGTACATTGTCAGATATATACTTTTTGTTTTCTTCCTCATCCTCAAAATTGGTACATGTATATTTATCAATCATGCCATCCTTAAAGTCGATTTCCAGATTAAGGAAATTAAGCTCATTGAGATATACCTGACTGACATGCAGCTTGCCGTTTGTACCCTCTAGCACCGGTGAAGTAAACACCTCTCCGACAGGGATATTTACATCAGCCACACAGTTTTCAAAAGCCGTCTCCTTGAAGGCTCCTTAAGCTCATGAATCTTAACATACAAATCTGTCCTGTTGCCGTTTGTTCCGACGATATGCACCCTGTCTGCTGTATCGAGCACATCTATGATTTTCTGCTGCATATCTCTGTAGAGTGCATAATCAAGAGTATTAATCTTTACAGTCTCCGTAAAAAATTTCCTTATAATCAGGTCCGATTGCAGCACACGGATAGGCAATAATCGTAAAGCTTCTGTCCTCGCTGTGAATATAGCTGTTCATATACTGTGAGCGCACGCTTGTCATATGGACTGCAAGCTTCTGCTGCTCATCATTAAAGTGCGCAGCCTTCTTCTTTGAAACCGGAGCAAACGGCTCCTCTCCAAATATCTCTATAACAGCCGGTCCACCACATTTACATGCTACATCCTTCATTCTCTCAAGTGCATTGTGCATGCACTCAAGACGATACTCACATATGCTTGTCAAGCCACAGTGCCATATCCTCCTTGTGGTCATAGTCAAACTGCTTATTGACCGATGTGGAAAATGGTCTCATGGCAGGCTTCATACCCATTTTCTCAAAATTCTTTAACGCTGCTCTTATCATACGCTCAAAGCCAAGCGGATAAAGCACCTGAACCACCGACTTCTTTGAGATATCCTTGTTGCAGGTAATAAAGCCAATGCGGTATCCTTCTGTATAGGTATCTGCCATGCCTGTATCTCCTCATCTGAAAATGAAGCCAGATGCGCTCTGCCGGCGCGCTCATTCTCTCCGACATACAGTCCGTAGGAATACAGATAATCATCATTTGACAAATCTGCCTCATTTACAAGCTCTGTATAGTAATCATAAGCCGGGTCAAGGAGTGCTCTATTGTCATCCTCTGCAAATATCTCCTCATAATCATGCATGAACGAATATATACAGCCCCTTATCTCATCAGGACTCAGCTCATTGGCATTCTCAAATAATTGTAAAGCTCTACAATAAGCTCTGCATAAATGCAGAGATACTTATATCCCCCTGATAGATATGCGTGATGCTTCCGGCAATTTTTGCATATACAGCCGATAAAAGCTGACCATACTCATCTCCGAGCACCTTACGGCATATGCCGGGTTGGCATAGCTTTTCTCGTAATTTTCTTTATCAAACTGTGAATAGAATAAATCGTTAAATTCTTTATCTGCGCTATGGTTTTTAATAGTGTTGATGCACTTTGCCGCACTTCTGAAATAATCTGCAAAAGCCGGCTCTATCGCAGATTCTCTGATGATCTGCTCTATACGCTCCTCCACAAGCTCTAATCGCTCTGCGTAAAGCTCATTGGAGAGCTCATAAATCTCTTTATAACTCATATGTCCCTATAATCTTTCTTTCATATAATAAAACCTGCAGCATATGTTCCTCCCCAGCTGATTACCGCTATGAGTGAAAAAAACACTGCCAGTCGTGGAAATGTCATGAATGATTCCTCATCAAAGAGGCTTCTGATGGCAAACCCGAAATCTGCCAGAGATATGCCAAGCATCAGTATACCGGCACTGCATAGTACATAGACAGATTGCCATCTCCTCTGAATGCCGCATTCAAAAAAACTATATATACAATCTCTATGAGGATAGCCACAACAAGTGCAGCTATCCCCCTCTTAGATTGCTTCTTTTCCGTAAACTTATACCTGTTACGTTTTCTTCTGCCAAGCAATTTATATTCTCCTATTTGCAGCCGTACTGCTTATAGTACTCATCTATAGCTGCTTTGATTGTGTCATCAATGACTACTCTGCCATCATGCTCTCTGTTGTAGAGATACTCTGTAACCTCTTCCATTGTGACGATTGCATTGCCCTCAAAGCCGTACTTCTCATGGATTTCGTCAAGCGCGCTTACCTTGCCACCCTGTCCGACTTCCATTCTGTTAAGGCTCACCATAAGACCTACGATTGTGACATCTGCAGCTCCTCTTACCTTTGGAACTGTCTCCTCCATTGATTTGCCGGATGTGGTGACATCCTCTATCATGACTACTCTGTCGCCATCCTTAAGCTTGCTTCCAAGGAAGCCTCCCTTGTCTGCACCGTGATCCTTTGCCTCTTTTCTGTCTGAGCAGTAGCGCACCTCTTTGCCATAGAGCTCATGGTATGCGATAGCTGTTACCACTGCAAGCGGAATTCCCTTGTATGCAGGTCCGAATAATACATCAAAGTCATCTCCGTAGTTTGCATGGATAGCCTTTGCGTAGTACTCTCCGAGTCTCTTAAGCTGTGAGCCTGTCACATATGCTCCCGCATTCATGAAAAATGGTGATTTACGGCCGCTCTTTAATGTGAAATCACCAAATTTCAGCACGTCACTCTCCACCATAAAGTCTATAAATTCGCTCTTGTAGCTTTCCATTGTATGTTAATCCTCCTGTGTGTTTTTCTTTAAATTATCTTTGTCAATTTTACCACATTGGGGCGTGCTTTTCAACGTGGAAATATTAGTTGTTTTTGCGGCTCTGTCATACATAGACAATCATAATAATAAAAAGAAATAGCATCCCACACCGTCCAAAGTTTAGGATGCTATTCTTATAACATTTTAGCACTGAGGGCAAATCGGAGTCATATCCGATTCACTTTCTAAGTAGATTATACATGAGGGTACTTGAGAAATCAAGTACCCTTTTTATTAGATATACTCACTTGTGTTTACGATCACGCCGTCATATACCGACTGCTTTTTGATAAACTCCGCAGCCTTGTCCACATCTCTGCCGTTTTTGTTCCAGTCCTTTGTGAACTCAACTTTGTCGGCTGCAAGCTCCTTCTCCTGCTTTTGGCTGATGAGCAGAAGTACGAGTATTCCGGCATGGCTTAGGTGCTTGACTACATTTACGAAGTCCTCACCCTCCTTTGGTGCGTAGAGATAAGTATGGCGTCCGTCTATATTTAAGGCTTTCTCGACATCCTCCACAAAGCCACGGTTTACCCCATCCACTCCGTCTACGAATACGGCGGTGATTGCCTTCTGGCCCTTGATTGCAGCTCTTACGTTTCTGTCTACTCTGCCCTCGTAGAGGCCGCTTTCCTCTGTGTGTACCTCTTCAACCACACCACAGGCAGATGTCATATCCGTCACACGGTCGATTAAGATGAACTCACCAAGTGTCTTGTGATTTTTGAACTTATCGCAGACTATCTTGTCCGAGAATGCAATCTTTACAACTGCTATCTCGTTCTTTTTAAGCTTGTCGGCAGGCTTTTCCTCACCTGTGTTTACGTCGATGGTATGCTCTATCTCTGTTACGATGCCCGGTATTGACTTGGTACCAAGCTTGAAGAAGAAATTCTTTCCCTTAAAGAGCTCATCGTCATCCATCCAGAGTATTGTAGCTGTGATGGATGAAGCCACCTTTGCTCCTGAACCGATTGTGAGCACGCAGCCTCTTGATACGTCCACCTCTCTGTCAAGCTGGATTGTAACCGGCTGGCCTGTAAATGCGCTATCACTTAGCTTATCACCCACATGGATGCTTTTTACATGTGCTG
>ENA-OQEN01000949-OQEN01000949.1-human-gut-metagenome-genome-assembly--contig:-NODE-949-length-11541-cov-2.982478_pt1 | contig 11541 bp, 13 predicted proteins | sample MGYA00242791_ERZ504627 | MGnify/ENA primary metagenome ERZ504627 (study PRJEB26092, sample SAMD00036316) | human gut metagenome | host: Homo sapiens | study: EMG produced TPA metagenomics assembly of... | reverse complement strand
CCTGCAAGTTCTGAGTCTATTTGGTCTAATTGTCTTCTTGTGATCATTCCTCTAGCTAAGTTACCACCAGCATTAGAATCTATCTTTACAAGTATAATCTTATCTTTTTCTATAACCTTGATCTTTTCACCTAGTAAATAGGCTATGACTTTTGTACGTTGTCTTCCACCAATACTTAAGCCTTTTACTATCATATCATGGTTACCTAACACAAAAGTGATATCTGCCTTATATCTCTTTCTAATCATTGTCATAAAGCTATTGGCCTGATACATATTCTTTGTATTAGGAGAATTCATGAGATCACCTGTAATAAAGACCTGTTTACTATGAGGACTATGTGCATATTGATCACATTCATCCATAGAATCTAAGAGATTAGAAACTGCCTTAAGTTTCTTTTTAGGTCCTAGATGTAAATCAGATAGATGGTAAATAAAAGAAGAATGTCCTTCTTTATTAAACATTGTCTTCTCATCAATCTTTTTCTGTAATGCCTTTGACTGGGAATTACTATGCAATGGGTAAAAGGCTGCATGTTTAGAATTAAATATGAGTCCTCCAGGCCATTCATCTGCATAAAATAAAGCTTCAAGTAGTCCAGGAAATGGGTCTAAGAAAGACAAGTCTTCCTGCTTAAAAGGTTTGCTTATTGTAAAGATATAATCCACTCCTGTAAAAGAATAGTTTTCAATTTCTTTATTTGTACCAGGAATAAGAAACAAGAAAGTCTTATCTTTAAAGAAAGAACGAATACGTTGTAAACCTTCTTGTAAATTGGTATGTGTCAGCATGGATACATCTTTAATTGTCATATCAGGACAAATCATACTGAATGAATACTCATCAATCATATCAAGTTCTTTAAATTCTATGTGATGATTTCTTAACCACTGTCGATAATCATTAAAAGACTGATAATTCAATAAAGCACGAGAAAAAGCACGGTCATTATGGTAAATCATATTAAAAAAAGTATTGATGCCATTAAATTCATCCATAATATTACTTCCTTTAAGAAAAAAGACCACATATGTGGTCTTTTAGAATTTCAAGTTACGTGGTGTACGTGGGAATGGTTCTACATCTCTAATGTTAGCCATACCAGTTAAATACATTAAGAAACGGTCAAAACCTAAACCGAATCCAGCATGCTTACATCCACCAAAGCGGCGTAAATCCATATACCACTGTAGTGTCTCTTTATTCATGCCCTTTTCATCCATTAGCTTTTCAAGAACGTCATAACGTTCTTCTCTCTGTGAACCACCAACTAATTCACCGATGCCAGGTACTAATAAGTCACATGCTGCAACTGTCTTGTTGTCATCATTTAAACGCATATAGAATGCTTTGATTTCTTTTGGATAATCTGTTAAGAATACAGGACCACCTACAACTTCTTCACAGATATAACGTTCATGTTCAGCATTTAAATCAATACCCCATTCAACCTTGTTATCAAACTTCACATCAGCCTTTAATAAATGATCAATAGCTTCTGTATAAGTCATACGTGCAAAGTGAGAATCTCTAACCTTTGTGATACGGTTGATACAGTCATGGTCAACCATCTGTTCAAAGAATTTCATTTCTTCTGGAGCATTATCTAGGCAGTACTGAATACAGTATTTAACCATTTCTTCAATTAAACACATATCATCTTCGAGGTCTGCAAATGCGATTTCTGGTTCTACCATCCAGAATTCACTCGCATGTCTTGATGTATTTGAGTTTTCAGCTCTGAATGCTGGTCCAAAAGTATAAACATCTCTAAATGCCATAGCGAATGCTTCTACATGTAACTGTCCTGTTACTGTTAAGTAGGCTTCTTTTTCAAAGAAATCCTTAGAGAAATCAGTATCATCAATAGTTGTTACTCTAAACATTTCTCCAGCACCTTCACCATCATTAGATGTGATGATTGGTGTATGTACATAGACGAATCCCTGATCCTGGAAGATTCATGAATAGCCATAGATAATACAGATCTTAATCTGAAGATAGCATAGAATGAATTTGCTCTTAGTCTTAAATGAGGGATTTCTCTCATAAATTCAAAAGAGTGTCTCTTCTTCTGTAATGGGTAATCACTATCACAGTCACCTTCAAGAATAATTTCAGTGGCTTCTACTTCAAATGGCTGCTTTGCATCAGGTGTTAATTTTAACTTACCTAATACATGAATAGCTGAACCAGTTGCGATATGTGAAACTTCATCAAAGTTCTTTAATTTTTCTTCTAAATAAACAACCTGACAATTTCTAAAATAAGAACCATCATTTAATGCGATGAATCCTAGTTTACCACTATCTCTATTTGTTCTTACCCATCCTTCTAATTCAACATACTCTACGTTATCTGTTTCTACAGCATTATCTGCACGACAGATTTCATAAAGTTCTCTTACTGTCATAAATTCAAACATCCTTCTTACTCCTTTGTATTTGATTTCATCTTTAATTCTAATTCTTGTATTGCTACAACGACATCCACATTCTGTACCTCTACTCCCTGAGGCACAATAAAATGAGAGTGGGTGAAGTCTACAATGCCTTTAATCCCTAATGCCACTAAACGATCCACCATTTCCTGAACATTATCAGAAATCGCAAGAATCGCAATCTTACAGTCCTTAGGGAATGTTTTTTCCAAATCATCACTCTTATGAATCTTGACACCAAAACGTTCGCCTTCAATATTAGCATCCTTATCATAAGCACAGACAATCTGTCCAACTGTGTATTTCCAGCGGTTATATTTCAAAATAGCTGATCCCAAGTTACCTACACCAATCAAAATAATTGGTTCATCAAGTCCTAAACCTAAAAAGTCACTGAGTGTTTCAATCATCTCTTTTGTATCATAACCATAACCTCGTTTGCCAAGTGTATTCTTCTGAGGCAAAAAGCCAAAGTCACGACGGATAGTCGTATCCTGGATATGAGTAACTTCCGCAAGTTCACTCGATAAGAAGTTCTCTTTGCCTTTATGTCCCATAACTCTTAAAGCCTTCAAATAAACAGGAAAACGTGTCATCGTCGCACGTGAAATTTTCTGTTTCTTTTCATTACTCATAGTTGTCTCCTACACTTTCCGCCTCTAAGTCATAATCTGGCTTAACAGACAAGTCCAAAGGGGCAAACATATTGTATTTATACATGATACTTGCAGCAGATGCAATCATTGCTGCATTATCTGTACAATACTTCATTGGTGGAAAAATAACAGGAATATCACTTGTACTCATTTTTTCTCTGAGACCTTTGTTCGCACTCACACCACCTGCTACAATAATCTGCTTTACACCAAGATCATGAGCAGCAGCTAGGGCTTTAGAAGCAATCGTATCCATAGCCACATCCTGGAATGAGCAGGCTAAGTCATTGCCATTGATTTCCTCTCCTCTTTGGTCTGCATTATGCTTTAAGTTGATGACAGCGCTCTTTAAGCCACTGAAGCTGAAATTATAGCTTCCATCATCAAGTGGTTTTGGAAGTGTATAGCTATGAGTTCCTCATGCGCCATTTTATCTAAAACAGGTCCTCCAGGATATGGAAGATGTAGAACACGTCCTACCTTGTCATAGGCTTCACCAATTGCATCATCAAATGTTGTACCAATGACTTCAAAAGAGAATTCCTTTTTCATATAAACAAGTTCTGTATGTCCTCCTGAAACAACAAGAGCCATTGCAGGATATTCAATATCATTCACTAGTTCATTAGCATAAATATGCCCCGCAATATGATGTACACCAATAAGTGGTTTGTTTAAATAAATAGCCAATGTCTTGGCTTCCTGCATACCAACATGCAAAGAACCTACAAGTCCTGGTCCTTTTGTGACTGCAATTGCATCAATCTCCTCTAAAGAGATTTCTGCCTGTCTTAATGCTTCCTTTAAAACAGTGCTGACACATTCAACATGTTTACGGCTGGCAATTTCAGGAACAACCCCACCATATTGTTTATGGATATCAATCTGTGATGCAACAACATGACTTAATAAATCTTTTCCATCCTTTAAGATTGCAACACTCATTTCATCACAGCTTGATTCAATAGCTAGAATAACAGCCATTATTTTTCCTCCTTTCTTACCATGAGATAAGCGTCCTCATGGTCTGCATAATAATCTTTACGTATAGCACATATCTCATAGCCATACTTCTTATATAAACAAATCGCACGTTCATTTGATACACGCACTTCTAAACTATAATTAATACACCCCTTATTATGTCCTTCTTTTAATCCATAATCCATCAATAACTTAGAAAAGCCTTTTCCTTGATAATTTGGATCAATACCAATTGTAGTTAGTTCACAGTTTTCATAAGCATACCAGAATCCTGCATAACCAACAATTTTGTCATCTACAAGAACATAGTAATGGGCATAATCATTTGTTTTTAGTTCATGAAGAAAATCTTCTTTAGACCAGGCAGGGGTAAATAATAACCCTTCTAGTCTTTCAATCTCATCAAGATCATCTTCCTGCATTTCTCTTAATAACATGCTTTTTTAGCCTCAACATCTTTAATATAAGTTGGTACTAATAGATCAACATTCTTGATTGGATCAGCCATCTGAGCTAATGCATAAATATTAGCACAAAGATCACATTCTTTTTCATCTAACCCAAGACAGCCTACTTCACCTACAAGTTCAAAGTCTTCATATTCAGCACGTAATTGGGCAAAATCTTCTAAAGTCATGACCTGTTCCTTAATTAAAGGAAGACCATTTTCATAAACACCAACAAAGACCTTATATCCTCTTGCATCAATAACACTTAGTGCCTGATTCATACCTGCATAAGCGGCTAACGAACTCACAGATTTAATTCTTACATCAGACACTGCAGCAAGTGTCTTTGCGATAGTCATTGCAACTCTGACACCTGTATAAGAGCCAGGTCCTGATGTAATAATCATCTCATTCACATCCTTTAATGCAATATGATGACGATCAAGTACTTCCTTTAATGAAGGAATTGCTTTTTCTGATTGTCTTCTAGAACCTTTTTCCTGGAAGGCTTCTAGACACATATTATCCTTAAATAAGCCTACAGCTAAATAACTATTTGATGTATCCATCACTAAACTAATCATGTGTAACCTCCCTCACATAGTTCTCATACTTTTCACCAATAGGATGAAGCTTTAAAGAACGTGTTTCATCTTCATTCTTTATTATTTCTATTTCTAATCTTTCTTCTGGAATAATGTCTTCAATAAACTGTGGCCATTCAATCACACATAAGCCATCATCTTCAAACATCTCTTCAAATCCCAAATCATCATCTGCCCTTCTAGCGATATGCATCAAAATGATAAAGGGTCATACGTCCAGAATAAACCTTCACAATAGTAAAAGTAGGAGAATTGATGATCTTCTTGATTTCAAGTCCCTGTCCAATTCCTTTTGTGAATGTAGTCTTACCAGCCCCTAGATCCCCTGTTAATGTGATAATAGAATGGGGAAAGATTGTTTCTCCTATACGTTTACCAAAAGCAATCATTTTCAGCTTCATTTTTTTAAGTTTATCATTTTTTAGTTTCCTCTATTTTTTCATCATCTGCTGATACTTATTATACCACTCCTGGGCAAATCCTGCACGAAAAGGACCAGATGCATTCATCGTCATCACAATCAAACGATTGAGCTGTTCATGGAATATCTCATCTAATTCATCTGAATATTGATATTTAATACGATGAGCCGCATATTCACCTTCATCTAGTACTTTATAACGATAGCCAGGCCATACCTTTAAATCAAGGTCATAATCAATATACTTAAGTGCTTCTCCATCATATAATATAGGAGAGGCAATATTACAATAATAATAGATACCATCACTACGGATCATACAAATTACATTATACCATCTATCCTTAGGAAAATAACAGATAGCTGGTTCTTTAGTGACCCAGGAACGACCATCTGATTCTGTAACTAATGTATTATTATTTATACCGATAAAATGGCGATCTGTTTCTTCTAATATTTTACAGCGTGACCACGTACGATGTGGCTTACCGTCATGTTTATAGCAATGGATGAGCACATCCTGCCCCACTAATGAATTCTTCATAATCAAACCTCTTTCAACCTATCGAATATAATAGCAAAAAACAGGTGAAATGTACATAAACCTCACCTGTTTTTTCCTAAATAAAGCCTTTTTAAGTTATCGTTTTCTGTTCAAAATAAAAATAACAGTGGTTTCCCACTGTTAAATAGCCTTAAATGCTTTCTGAAGTTTTGGATAAATAAGTGCAAACACTACATAAGTTAAAATAAGTGTACCTACATTATAACCAATGTTGTATAAGAATGAATAAACCCAAGGATTCATGTTCTTAGGTGCATAACTTACAAATAATACAGCACCAGATAATAAATGTGAGATGAACTTAAGGATCATTCCTACAAAAATACCTGTATAAACTTCAATCTTGCCTAATTTAAAATTAGGAATAAAACCTGCAATACCAAGTGCTGATAATGGTACAAGATAGTCTAATACAACAGACCAAGGTCCATAATATGAAGCAAGACCTAATACAAACTGCATAGCAGTGGCACCAACACCGACAATAATTCCATATTGTGCACCCATTAAATAACTTGCAAGTACGATTGGTAATAAACTTAAAGTAATAGAACCACCCTGTGGCTGTCCTGGAATCACCTTAAATAGTACTTCTAGAACTAACTGCATAGCAATAAATAACGCAACATAAGCAATTGCTCTAGTGGATAATGTCTTCTTATTCATTTTATAATCTCCCCTTTCCAATGACTAAAATGACGCAAAGAAGTCATTAAAAAAGTGCGGCCTCTCTACGCTGGTATTACCCAGATCAGATGCTAAGGGTCAAGGCTTTCACCTATCTCAGCAATAAATGCGCCCCTGGCAGTAATAATTATATTACAGAATATTCTTTTTGTCACGTAATCTAAATTTATAGTAGAAATGTTAGGGGTTTCTGTTTATAATAGGGGTGTTTAGGAGGATATAAGCATGTCAAAAGTTTTAGCAGTTAACTGTGGAAGTTCTTCATTGAAATTCCAGTTATTTGAAATGGATACTGAAAGTGTTATCACTTCTGGTATTATTGAAAGAATCGGTATGGAAGATTCAATCTTCACTATCAAGTACAATGGTACTAAAGACAAGAAGATCTTTGCAGTTCCTACCCACAAGGAAGCTGTACAAGTATTACTTGATACATTAATTGAAAAGAAGATTGTTGAACGTTTAGATGAAATCAAAGGTATTGGTCATCGTGTCGTACAGGGTGGTCCTTATTTCGATAGTTCTTGTGTTGTAGATGATGATGTAATCGCTAAGATTGATGAATTATCACCACTTGCACCACTTCATAACCCTGCACATATTATCGGTATCAATGCATTTAAGGAAGCTATTCCTACTGCAGGTGCTGTTGTAGTATTTGATACAGCATTCCATCACTCTATTAAGCCTGAAAATGCAGTTTACCCTATCCCATATAAGTTCTATGAAGAAAACAAGATTAGAAAATATGGTGCACATGGTACTTCTCATTACTATGTTTCAAAACGTACTCAGGAATTATTAGGTAATCCTGAACATGCTAATATTATTGTATGTCATTTAGGTGCTGGTGCTTCACTTTGTGCTGTAAAAGACGGTAAGTCTATTGATACTTCTATGGGTCTTACACCTCTTGCTGGCGTCATGATGCAACTCGTTCTGGTGATATTGATGCATCAGTTGTAGACCACTTAATTGAAAATCTTGGATATGATATGAAGACTGTATTCAAGATGTTAAATAAGGAATCTGGTTTATTAGGTGTATCTGGTGTATCTGGTGATATGAGAGATATCATTGATGCAAAAGATGCTGGTAACCAAAGAGCCGAATTAGCTTTTAACATGTTTAAAAAACGTGTTGCTGATTATATTGGTTCTTATTTTGTAGAACTTGGACATGTTGATGCAATTTCATTCACAGCTGGTATTGGTGAAAACAGCTTTATCGCAAGAGAAGCAATTATTGATCTGGTAAAAGAAGCATTAGGCATCGTATTGGATGATAAGGCTAATGTAGAAGGTCATGGTGAAAGATTAATTTCTGCACCTGAATCTAAGATTAAGGTATTTGTAGTACCAACTGATGAAGAATTAGTAATTGCAAGAGATACAAAAGAATTATTAAACTTATAAGATAAGTGAGCATCGCTTTAAGGCGATGCTCATTTTTTTTTTATAAAAATGTGGTATCGTTAAACGTTTCTTTACAAAATCAAAAAAAGCCAGTACAAGATATCAAAAATCCCACACTAACGTAATTATTTTTCTAATTATAGAATACCTGATTGTCAACTCTAGAAATGCTGATTTATATTTTCATTCTTTTTGTGAAATTCTTTCAAATCTAATTCACGTTTCAATTCTTCCTCTGACAGCAGATAGGTGAAATATTTCGATGCAAATATCTGGTGATTATCTTCAGGAAGTGTATATTTTACAATAGAATCTCCCTTATCTGCACAAAGTACAATCCCTATAGGCTGCGTATCACCTTCATTCATCATTTCACGAGTATAATAATTCACATACATCTGCATTTGTCCTAAATCCTGATGGGTCAGTTTTCCCATTTTCAAGTCAACAAGAACAAAGCATTTCAAAATATAGTTGTAAAATACAAGATCAATAAAAAAATCCTGCCCATCCAATGTAAATCTCTTTTGGCGTGCTACAAAGGAAATCCTCTTCCAAGTTCCAAAAGGAAATGTTGAAGATGATCAATCAATGCCTTTTCCAAACTCTGCTGTCAGCTGCTCTGAAAGATATTCCAATAATCTCTTTCCACATTCTGCACGATCATTTTCTCCACATGCTTTAAAAATCTGTTCTCCAATTTCCCAATAAGTTGTTACCATAGCAGAATTTACGGCTGTGCTCAAACGATGCTTTGCAGACACAATAGAATTACGAATGGAATGATAAGTCTAGTCTGCATTTTGATTTTTTTGTAAATCATAATCCATGCTCTTACTCTCCCCTAAATTTCTAAAATAGAACTTACTGTCCTTCTATTGATTCAATATTTTCAATCCGCATTGGCTTAATTATCTGTTTATCTTTTTACTCTGTATAGTGAATACTACGACTTAATACTTCGTATTTGAAGTCGCAGCTTCTAGATGCTTGAGCATCCATTTAAGAAGATTGATATTTAAGTCTCCACCTATTGCTAGGCAATCCTTATACTTATTGCGTATCCGCTTCGCCTCTACTGTATAGGATATTTACATCCACAACGCTACTTCTACGCATGATGTCAACGCACCATTTACATCTGCATTCAACACTTTTTCAGTAGCTGTTCTGTACTGTCCACAATATATTCTTTTACCACTGAAATGATATTCTTCACTATCATAACTCTTATAGACTGGTATGACATCCTTATCTCAGAAGCTTGCTTTTGAAGTGTAGGATTTTTTCCTGCATTACAAATATGATGCCATTCAATTCACAGAGATATTCAAGCTTGTTCTCAGTTTTCCGTATAGATTATTAACGAAGGTCTGCTTGTTCCTTGATGGACTGTGATCTTGCATTTTCCTTATTGAACCACTGGTTAATGGACTTCAGTCTTCTTCCATCAATGATGAATGTTTCACCTTTACTTGACAGGCCAGTGACAAGATTATTGATACCTAGATCTAATGCCAGTGCATTTGTTGTATTGAGATTCCTTTGAATGCATTCAGCTTCATAGATATACTGAATTTCAAAGAACCTGGCATCCGCCTTTGGTATGATAGGTATTTCCTTCACTTTCTTATCAAGCAGTATAGGTAGGATAGTAATCTCAACAGCCTTATGTGTCTTTCTGAAGCTGTTTGAATATGGAAGTATGAGCTTATTCCCTTTAAGTCTTACAAATCCAATGACGAGTGTAGTATATCCATCACTAGGAAGATAGCGTGGAAGTCTGCAGTCCTTAAGTGCATGCTTTCCCTGCTTTGCCTTTTCAAGAAGACCGAAGAATGATTTGAATGAACCATCTACAACCTTGAGTATCTGCTGTGCCATATTGGAATTAAGCGTTCTATAGTTATCAGACGACTTCAGAAGTGCATAGTTCAACTCAAACTTGAGATACCTGCCTTGGCGCAAAGTAGTGCTGTCTGATGTTATAGATTGCCTGATTAGTAAGATTCTTTGCAATATGACATAATTCCTTGATGGAACAATAGTCTTCCTTGGACAGATGCTTTACCTGCTGCTTGACTGTAAGATATATAATCTCCTTTCTGTAGATTTAGGAAAAGAAGTTCCCTATATGTATTATACGATTTCTTACTCCAGAATTTCTCAATTAGATGCATTAAAAGCATTCACCCACACTATTTTTATATTGAGGTGGGGTTTTCTGCTTGTTTTATACAACTCTTTTTACTATAATAACATTAGTTATATGACTGACGGAAGTGGAATTGACCACAGGGAGTATAATAAATCAAAATGAAGAAGCCGACCGTCTGGGCAAAGAAGCCTGGAGTATGTGTCGGCTTCTTTTTTGGAGGAATCTATGAAAGAATTAGAATTAAAGTATGGCTGTAACCCTAATCAGAAACCTGCTAAGGTGTTTATGGAAGAAGGAGAACTTCCTTTTACTGTCTTAAATGGTAAACCTGGTTATATCAACTTATTAGATGCTTTTAATAGCTGGCAGTTAGTGAAGGAATTAAAGGAAGCAACTCATATGAGCTGTGCAGCAAGTTTTAAGCATGTATCTCCTGCCGGTGTAGCTATTGGGACACCTTTAACTGAAGTAGAAAGACAGATGTATTTTGTAAAGGAAAGTGCTGAAGAGTTAAGTCCAATTGCTAATGCATATATTAAGGCAAGAGGTAGTGACCGTATGAGTTCATATGGTGATTTCTGTGCTCTTTCTGATGTATGTGATGAAGTGACTGCTAAACTTATTAATCGTGAAGTAAGTGATGGTATTATTGCGCCTGGTTATACAAAAGAAGCTTTAGAAATACTTAAGAAGAAAAGAAGAGGCACTTATTGTGTATTACAGATGGATCCTCACTATGTACCTAATCCAGTAGAAATCAAACAGGTATTTGGTATTACATTCCAGCAAGGTAGAAATAACTGCGTGATTAATGAAGAGATGTTTAAAGATGTTGTATCTAAAAACAAAGATATCCCTGAACATGCATTACATGACTTAATCCTTTCTATGATCACATTAAAGTATACACAGTCTAATTCTGTATGTTATGTCAAGAATGGTCAGGCTATTGGTATTGGAGCTGGCCAGCAGTCTCGTATCCATTGTACAAGACTTGCTGGTAATAAGGCAGATGTCTGGTTCTTACGTCAGCATCCTAAGGTATTAGGTTTACAGTTTGCAGATGGTTTAAAACGTGCTGAAAAGGATAATACAATTGATGCATATGTATCAGATGATTATGAAGATGTACTTGGTGAGGATGTATGGCAGAACTAT
>ENA-OQEN01000948-OQEN01000948.1-human-gut-metagenome-genome-assembly--contig:-NODE-948-length-11543-cov-1.470392_pt1 | contig 11543 bp, 14 predicted proteins | sample MGYA00242791_ERZ504627 | MGnify/ENA primary metagenome ERZ504627 (study PRJEB26092, sample SAMD00036316) | human gut metagenome | host: Homo sapiens | study: EMG produced TPA metagenomics assembly of... | reverse complement strand
AAGGGCATTTGCCAATGATCTTCTCGAACATAGCCTGAAGAACCGGAAAGATCTCCACATCACGATTATAGTTGACTGTAGTCTGTCCATAAGCTTCCAGGTGGAATGGTCGATCATATTTACATCATTTAAGTCAGCAGTAGCTGCTTCATAGGCTAAGTTAACCGGATGCTTCAAAGGAATATTCCAGATCGGGAAGGTCTCAAATTTTGCATAGCCGGCACGGATGCCCCGCTTGTTTTCGTGGTAGAGCTGGGACAGGCAGGTCGCCATTTTTCCGCTTCCCGGACCCGGAGCTGTGATGACAACAAGAGGTCTTGAGGTTTCAATATAGTCGTTTTTTCCATATCCTTCATCACTTACGATAAGAGGGATATTGCTTGGATATCCGGGAATACTGTAGTGGAAATATACTTTGATGCCGAGCTTTTCAAGACGTTTCTTGAAATGATCAGCACTTTCCTGACCGGCATAACGTGTAATGCATACACTGCTACATAGAGACCACGTTCTGTAAAGGCATCGATCAGACGCAGAACATCTTCATCGTAAGTAATACCAAGGTCTCCTCGCATTTTGTTTTTGTCAATATCTGCAGCACTGATAACGATAACGATCTCTGCCTGATCGCTCAGCTGCATGAGCATACGTAGCTTACTGTCAGGTTCGAAGCCTGGAAGAACACGGGAAGCATGATAATCATCAAAAAGTTTTCCACCGAATTCCAGATAAAGTTTGTTGTCAAATTTGCTGATGCGGTCACGAATATGCTCGGACTGCATGGTCAGATACTTGTCATTATCAAATCCAATTTTCATTTATCGTTTTCCTTTCCCATCACATTTAGCCGGAACAAACTTCCGGCTATTACGTTGATAGTATACTACACTTACTGTTCACAGGCAAGTAATGTACTGCAAACAATCACAGTTTTTCAGTTGATTTATACAGGAAATATCTTTATAATAAAGAAGATAACAAGAGGAGGACAAGAATGAACAATCAGATGGACAATCGGCCGGATCGAAACCGTCCGAATCGAAACAATCCTGCAATCAGGGACCGAATAAAAACCGCCAGTCAATCCTGGCTTTTTTGATTTGTCTGCTGATTTCACTGGTATGCCTGAGCTTTGTAACAGATATGATGAGCGACAAGTCCAGTGAGATCACATATGATAAATTTATCGAAATGGTAGAGAAGGATCAGGTAAAAGAAGTTACTCTTCAGTCAGGTGTGCTGACTGTTGTACCTAAGATTCAGAAATCCTACTACCAGAATGTAAGTTATAAAGTAAACCAGATGGAGGATGCAGACGCCCTTACAAAACGTCTGGAGGGAACGGATATCGTATTCCATTATGAGCAGCCGGATGCTATGGGAGAATTTGTTTCGACCATGATCAGTGTTCTACTGCCGACAGTAGTTCTGTTTTTTATGCTGATGTTTTTTATGCGGCGGATGAACAAAGGTGGAAACGGCATCATGGGTGTTGGTAAGAGCAGGGCAAAAGCTTATGTTCAAAAAGAAACCGGAGTGACATTTAAAGATGTTGCAGGACAGGAAGAAGCAAAAGAATCTTTGCAGGAAGTTGTGGATTTTCTGCATAATCCGGGGAAATACACTGCAATTGGTGCAAAACTTCCGAAAGGAGCGCTTCTTGTAGGACCTCCGGGAACAGGTAAGACACTTCTTCCAAGGCAGTAGCAGGCGAGGCGAATGTACCGTTCTTTTCACTTTCTGGTTCAGAATTTGTAGAGATGTTTGTTGGTGTAGGTGCATCCCGAGTCAGGGACCTGTTTGAAGAAGCGAAGAAAAATGCACCATGTATCGTATTTATCGATGAGATCGATGCAATCGGTAAAAGCCGTGATTCACGTTACGGCGGAGGCAATGATGAACGTGAGCAGACACTGAATCAGCTGCTTGCGGAAATGGATGGATTTGATACTTCAAAAGGGCTTCTGATCCTCGCGGCAACCAATCGTCCAGAAGTACTGGATCCGGCACTTCTGCGTCCTGGCCGTTTTGACAGACGTATCATTGTTGATTGCCCGGATCTGAAAGGACGTGTGGAAATTCTCAAAGTCCATGCCAAAAACGTCATGCTGGATGAAACGGTCAATCTGGAAGCAATTGCGCTTGCTACATCAGGGGCTGTGGGATCGGATCTTGCCAATATGATCAATGAAGCTGCAATCCTTGCTGTCAAAAATGGCCGCAGAGCTGTTTCGCAGAAAGATCTTCAGGAATCTGTTGAAGTTGTACTTGTTGGTAAAGAGAAGAAAGATCGTATCTTAAGCCCGCAGGAAAGAAAAATAGTTTCCTATCATGAAGTTGGCCATGCGCTTGTCAATGCATTACAGAAAGATGCAGAACCTGTGCAGAAAATAACGATCGTGCCGAGAACTATGGGAGCACTTGGTTATGTTATGCAGGTACCTGAGGAAGAAAAATATCTTAATACCCAGAAAGAACTGGAAGCAATGCTGGTCGGATATCTGGGCGGACGTGCAGCAGAAGAAATTGTGTTTGATACGGTCACTACCGGTGCTGCCAATGATATTGAACAGGCAACTAAAGTCGCACGGGCAATGATCACACAGTATGGTATGTCTCAGAAATTGGACTGATGGGACTGGCATCTCAGGAAATCAGTATTTGTCAGGCCGTGCGGTACTGAATTGTGGTGATGATACTGCAACAGAGATTGATCATGAGGTTATGCAGCTTCTGCATTATTCTTATGAAGAAGCCAAGAGACTTCTGAATGAGCACAGAGAGGCACTGGATAAGATTGCCGGATATCTCATCAGCAGAGAGACGATCACTGGTAAGGAATTTATGAAGATCTTCCGTGCGGTTGAGAAAGGACTGGAGATTCCGGAGAATCTGGATGACCTTCCGGATGAAGTACAGACGACTGCCGACAGGACAGCAGTGGAAAATACAGAAGGGTTGACAGCGGAAGAAACACCGGCAGAACCTGTACATGAAATTGCAGCTGTTGATGTGACTGAAACAGACAACGACGAATCTGATTCTGAGGAGTAATATGTTTCAGATTGAAGAAGAACTAAAAAAACTTCCCGCGAAACCGGGTGTCTATCTGATGCACGATGAACGGGATGAGATCATTTATGTAGGAAAAGCGATCAGCCTTAAAAACCGTGTGCGGCAGTATTTTCAGAGTAGCCGTAACAAAGGTGCCAAGATTGAGCAGATGGTCACCCACATAGCCAGATTTGAATATATCATTACAGATTCTGAACTGGAGGCCCTGGTCCTTGAAAGCAATCTGATCAAGGAACATCGACCGAAATACAATACCACGCTGAAAGATGACAAGAGTTACCCGTTTATTAAGGTGACTGTTCAGGAGGCTTATCCAAGGGTATTGTTCGCCAGAAGAATGAAAAAAGACAAGAACCGTTATTTTGGTCCATATACCAGTGGTGGCGCTGTAAAAGATGTCATAGAACTGGTACGTAAATTGTATCAGGTACGTTCTTGTAATCGGAACCTTCCGAGAGACTGTGGAAAGGACCGTCCATGCCTGTATTATCACATGAAACAGTGCATGGGCGTGTACCGGCCATGCGGATCAGCGTGCCTATAAAGAAAATATCCAGAAGTCATTCGTTTTCTGAACGGGGATTTTCAGGAAACGATCGATCAGCTTACTGAAAAAATGCAGAAAGCATCTGAAGAAATGCGCTTTGAGGATGCTGCAGAAGCTCGAGATCTGATACGAAGTATCCAGAAGATCGGCGAGCGGCAGAAGATTACAGCATATGGAGAAGAAGACAGAGATATCATAGCGTGTGATATGGATGAAAGCCTTGATCTGCGAGAACAGGATGCAGTTGTTCAGGTGTTTTTTATGCGTGATGGCAAGCTGATTGGAAGGGATCATTTTTATCTGAGAGTGGCCAGAGGAGATACCCGGTCACAAGTATTGTCCAGTTTTGTAAAGCAGTTTTATGCCGGTACACCATTTATTCCGGGAGAGATTACACTGCAGACAGAGATAGAAGATGCGGATGTTATTGAGGAATGGCTGACATCCAGAAGAAAACAGAAGTTCGTATTGTTGTGCCCAAAAAAGGAACCAAGGAAAAGCTTGTTGAACTTGCATGGGAGAATGCGCGAATGGTTCTGGAGAAGGATCGTGAGCGTATTCGAAGGGAAGAAGGCAGAACGATCGGAGCGGTTCATGAAGTGGAAGATTGGCTTGGCCTTAAAGGTCTTAATCGAATGGAAGCTTTTGATATCTCTAATATCAGTGGATTTGAGTCCGTAGGTTCCATGGTTGTTTATGAGAAAGGAAAGCCAAAGCGCAGCGATTACCGTAAGTTTCGCATTAAATCTGTGCAGGGCCCGAACGATTATGCCAGTATGGAAGAGGTTTTGACAAGGCGGTTTACACATGAAAGCAACGGAGAATTTGACAGCTTTTCCAGAATGCCGGATCTGCTTCTGATGGATGGTGGAAGAGGACAGGTAAATATAGCACTGGGTGTTCTTGATAAACTTGGAATACGGATCCCGGTCTGTGGTATGGTAAAAGATGATCATCATCGAACGAGAGGACTTTATTTTGATAATATTGAAATACCAATCGACACCAACAGTGAAGGATTTCGCCTGATCACAAGAATACAGGATGAGGCTCACCGTTTCGCAATAGAATATCATCGATCGCTTCGAAGTAAAGAACAGGTTCATTCTGTTCTGGATGATATTCCGGGAATCGGCGAACGGAGACGAAAAGCTCTGATGCGACGTTACCGTTCGATAGAAGGAATCCGTGATGCAACGGTAGAAGAACTTGCAGAGACGGAGTCAATGAATATAGGAAGTGCAAAACAGGTGTATGAATTTTTTCACCCGAATAAATAAACATTAAAGGAGAACACATTATGAAAGGTGTATTGATGACAAAGATGGTACAGGAGCTTAACCTTACAAATCTGACTCCTGAAATTGATCTGTCCGAGATGCGGATCATGACGGCGGAAATCAACCGTCCGGCACTGCAGCTGACCGGTTATCTGGAGCATTTTGCAAATGAACGTGTTCAGATCATTGGTTATGTAGAGTACACATATCTGATGCAGCTCAGTGATGAAAAGAGAATGATGAAATATGAACGTTTTATTTCAAGTAAGATTCCATGCGTTATCTTCAGTACGATGACCAAGCCCTCACAGGATATGATCGATATGGCAATCAAATACAATGTGCCGACATTTGTTACAGAGAGAACCACTTCCAGTCTGATGGCAGAGATTATCCGCTGGCTTGGTGTTCAGCTGGCTCCATGTATTTCCATTCATGGTGTGCTTGTAGATGTTTATGGCGAAGGAATTCTGATCACAGGAGAGAGCGGTATTGGTAAGAGTGAAGCTGCACTGGAGCTGATCAAACGAGGACATCGTCTTGTAAGTGATGATGTTGTAGAGCTGCGTAAAGTCAGTGATGTCACTCTGGTAGGCTCGGCACCGGATATTACCCGTCATTTTATCGAACTTCGCGGCATCGGTATTATTGATGTCAAGACACTGTTTGGTGTAGAAAGTGTTAAAGATACGCAGTCTGTTGATCTTGTCATCAAACTTGAAGAGTGGGACCGCGATAAAGAATACGATCGTCTCGGACTTCATGAAGAATATACAGAGTATCTTGGAAACAAGATTGTCTGCCATTCTCTGCCGATCAGACCAGGACGTAACCTGGCGGTTATTGTAGAATCAGCGGCTGTCAACCACAGACAGAAGAAGATGGGATACAATGCGGCAGAAGAACTGTACAAACGTGTACAGGCTAATATTGCACGTAAGCGTGAAAGCTGATAAAATATTTTTTTATAAAAACAAAAACGACTGGCAAACAGGGAAAGGTGGATGAAAATGGGTTCATATTGTTTTGGGATTGATGTAGGGGGGACAACCGTAAAATGCGGTCTTTTCCAGACAGACGGTAATCTTGTTGACAAATGGGAGATTCCAACAAGAACAGAAAATAAAGGCGAAAACATTCTTCCGGATGTGGCAAAGGCTATTCAAGAAAAAATGGTAGAAAAAGGTATTGAGAAAGCTGATGTGGAAGGCGTTGGAATCGGAATTCCGGGACCGATCAATTCTAAAGGGGAAGCTGCATGTGCGGTAAATCTTTACTGGGGATTTACACCGGTAGCACAGATCCTTCATGATCTGACAGGACTTAAAGCATGTGCAGGAAATGATGCCAATGTTGCTGCTCTGGGAGAAGCGTGGAAAGGTGCAGCTGCCGGCTCTGATAATGTCATCATGGTGACACTTGGTACAGGTGTGGGTGGCGGAATCATTGTAGATGGCAAAATCGTTGCCGGAACACATGGTGCCGGTGGTGAAATCGGCCATGTGCTGGTTGTACGTGGCGAAGCAGAAAAATGTAACTGCGGCAATCATGGATGTCTGGAACAGTATGCATCTGCTACCGGAATCGTACGTGTGGCAGGAAGAATGCTTGCTGCATCTGAAGAAGACAGTACTCTTCGCGGACTCCAGAACATCACAGCAAAAGATGTCCTTGATGCATTCAAGGAAGGTGATGCACTTGCAGTGCGTACCATGGAATATGTAGGAGATCTTCTTGGTGGAGCACTTGCTGGTTTTGCAGCAGTTGTTGATCCGGAAGCAATCGTAATCGGTGGAGGGGTATCCAAGGCCGGACAGCCACTGATTGACTGCATTCAGAAATATTATATGAAATATGCATTTCCATCCTGCAAAGATACACAGATTGTTCTTGCAACACTTGGAAATGACGCTGGGATCTGCGGCGCAGCTAAAATGGTTCTTTAAGAATAACATTCTGAGAATAAAAGATCGTAAAATAAGAGATAAATACATAGAAGAAGCTTTCTATAAAAGGGAAGCTTCTTTTTTAATGTCAAAAATGTGAAGTTTTTATTTAGGGCTTTATTTACGAATTCTTATTTGTTATAATAAAACGGACTATTAAGGAGGAAAACCATGAATTACGGAAAAAAATCAGTCTCAAAGAAGCGAAATTCGCTGATTTCCCGTACTGATGATGGGAAAAAGAGCGCATGTTTCGTTGATCAGAGTCCTGTTTGTTGCTTTGATCACAATTTGCGTGGTTATAGGATGTACAGGAATCGGGGCTTTTCGAGGAATAATAGACAATGCACCGGATGCGAATGATATTGATATATCACCTCTGGGATATGCGACTTTTTTGTACGACGGGGACGGCAATCAGCTTCGTAAACTGACAGCACCAAGTTCCAACCGACTTCCGGTTTCCATAGACCAGATCCCGCTGGATCTTCAGCATGCAGTCGTGGCAATTGAAGATGAGCGTTTTTATGAGCATAATGGAATTGACGTAAGAGGTATTCTCCGTGCGTTTGTAAAGAATATCACATCTGGAGACCTTTCAGAAGGTGCCAGTACTATTACACAGCAGCTGCTTAAAAATAATGTATTTACGAACTGGACACAGGAATCAACCTGGCTGGAGCGTTTTACGCGTAAGATCCAGGAACAGTATCTTGCTGTTGAGGTCGAGAAGAACATCAATAACAAAAATGTAATTCTTGAAAACTATCTGAATACAATCAACCTGGGAGCCGGCACTTATGGCGTTCAGGCAGCGGCACACAAATATTTTGACAAAGATGTCTGGGATCTGAATCTTTCAGAATGTGCGACTCTGGCAGGAATCACACAGAATCCGACACAGTATAATCCAATTGAGCATCCAGAAGCAAACGCCAAAAGACGTAAAGAAGTTCTGGACCATATGCTGGATCAGGGATACATTACACAGGAACAGTATGATCAGGTGATCAATGATGACGTATATTCGGGTATTCAGGCAGCACAGGTTTTGAACTCCGAAACAGAAAATACGGTTTATTCTTACTTCGAGGATGAATGATCGATCAGGTGGTCAATTGACCTGATGAATATTAAAGGTTATACCCGCACACAGGCACAGAATCTTGTGTACAGCGGTGGATTGAGTATTTATACAACACAGGATGCACGAATCCAGAGCATCCTCGATGAAGAATATGCAGATCCATCCAATTATCCGGATTATGTACAGTATGCACTGGATTATGCACTGACAGTCAAGAATCCACAGGGTGAAGAAGTAAACTACAGTAAAGAAATGCTGAAACTTTATTTTCAGAATGAGGATCCGGAATTTGACCTTCTGTTTGATTCGCAGGAAGAAGGACAGGAATATGTGGATCGTTATAAAGCAAGTATTCTTGCGGATGGCAGCACAGTTGTAGCTGAGCGTGTAAGCTTTGCACCACAGCCGCAGTCTTCAATGAGTGTTATTGATCAGCATACTGGTTATGTTAAGGCCATTATTGGTGGTCGTGGAAGAAAAGACAGCCAGTCTGACTCTGAACCGAGCGACAGATACGACCAGACAGCCAGGTTCTACATTTAAGATTCTTTCCACGTATGCACCAGCTCTCAATGAGAAGGGAATGACACTTGCAACAACGTTTGAAGATGAACCTTACAACTATCCGGATGGATCTCCGGTCAATAATGCTTCCAAGAGTTATGGTGGAACAACGACGATCCGAAAGGCAATTCAGAATTCCGTTAACGTTGTGGCAGTAAAATGTCTGGAAGAGGTTACTCCACAGCTTGGTCTGCAGTATCTGGATAATTTTGGATTTACAACACTGGCTCATGGAACAGAAGCGGACAGAGATGCCAATGGAACGGTCTGGACAGATGCGAACCTTCCACTTGCACTCGGTGGTCTGACACATGGTGTAACGAACGTAGAGCTTTGTGCAGCATATGCGGCGATTGCAACAGTGGTAATTATATTGAACCAATCTATTATACAAAGATTCTGGATCATAATGGAAATGTCCTGATTGAAAAGAACTCTGCAGGAAGATCTGTGATAAAAGAGAGTACAGCATGGCTGTTGACGAGTGCTATGGAAGATGTTGTAACACAGGGTACAGGTACAGCCTGCCAGCTTGATAATATGACAGTTGCAGGAAAGACAGGTACAACAGATGCGTACAATGACCTCTGGTTTGTAGGATATACACCATATTATACATGTGCAGTTTGGTCAGGATATGACAATAATGAAAACTCCGGAGCGCCCGAAACTTCCATAAGAACCTTTGGAAGAAAGTAATGACACGAATTCATGAAGGCCTTGAGGACAGAGATTTTGATATGCCTGCAAGTGTTGACAAGATAAGTGTTTGTGAAGAGACGGGACTTCTTCCAAGAGCCGGTTGTCCGGTTATTACAGAATACTTTGATATTGGTGATATACCGACTGATTATTGTGATCAGCATTTCTACGGAGATGACGAAAGCGGTATGCAGGAATACACAACGGAAGAAGAAATATACAATCCAGAACCGACACCGGATCCGAATAATCCGAATGGTGATAATACCGGTGATAATACGGGCGACAATACCGGAGATAACACGGGTGATAATACGGGAGATAATACCGGAGATAACACCGGTGGTAATACGGGAGATAATACGGGAGATAATACCGGAGATAACGCCGGAGATACCGGCGGTGGAGATGCCGGTGGCGGAGATACTGGTGGAGGAGATACCGGTGGCGATACTGGCGGCGGAGATGCCGGTTATACAGAAGAATAGTATCTGAATATAGGCTGTGATCGTCCTGGACGGTTGCAGCCTGTGTTTTAGGAAGGAGTACTTATGCTGGAACAGTACAGAACAGTATATGAAGGTGGAGAAGGCGAGATCACTGAAAAAAAATCACGCTTCATCGCGACAGTTCATCCAGTGGAAAGTGAAGAAGAAGCGTTGGCTTTTCTGGAAGAGATGAAAAAAAAATACTGGGATGCAAGACACAATTGCTATGTGTATTCGATTGGGATGAACCGTGAATTTACCAGATGCAGTGATGATGGAGAACCTTCCGGAACTGCTGGAAGGCCAATGCTTGATGTGATCCTTGGAGAAGATATTTATAATGTGGCGGTTGTAGTAACAAGATATTTTGGAGGCGTGCTGCTTGGAACAGGTGGACTTGTAAGAGCGTATTCCAAAGCAGTGCAGGAAGGCCTTGCTGCAAGCAAGGTGATTCTTAAACAAAAGGGAATCGCACTTAAGATTACGACAGATTATACAGGGCTCGGCAAGATACAGTACATTGCAGGAGAAAGAAACATTCCAGTGCTGGATAGTGAATATACGGACAAAGTGGTCATGAAACTGCTGGTTCCAGTGCAGGATGTAGGAAGCGTACGGAAGGCAATTACAGAAGGAACGAATGGAAGAGCCGGAATCGAAAAAGATCAGGAACTGTATTATGCAGTGATCGACGGAAAAGTTATAACATTTGATCATTAGAATATGGGAATAAAAAAGAAGCCGGAAGGTAACGGGTTCTATCTGAAAAAGATAGATATCGCACCATCAGGCTTCTCCTCATTTACTTGAAGAGCTTGCTGAATCAGCACTTCTCTGGTTCTGGATAATCTACACCAAAGGTTTCGACAGTCATAGATTTGATCTGCTGATCATCCAACGGTCTGTCTCTGAAATCTGTTTCGGTTTCAGCAATTTTGTTTACAACATCCATGCCTTCGATCACTTTGCCAAATGCAGCATAGCTTCCGTCCAGATGTGGAGCAGCTTTGTGCATAATGAAGAACTGGCTTCCACCGGAATTTGGATGCATGGCTCTTGCCATGGAAAGAACTCCTGGGGTATGAGCAAGATTATTTGCAATGCCATTTTGAGCAAATTCTCCTTTGATGCTATATCCTGGACCACCCATTCCGGTTCCGTCCGGGCATCCGCCCTGAATCATAAATCCATTGATGACACGATGAAAGATAAGTCCGTCGTAGAAACCTTTTTTGACAAGACTGATAAAATTATTTACTGTATTCGGTGCGATTTCCGGATACAGTTCTGCTTTCATAACATCACCGTTCTCCATAGTGATAGTTACAACCGGATTTGTATTTGCCATAATCATAGTCTCCTTTTGCAAAAAGTATTGTTTTTCTCTGTGCGCTCTATTATAATATGCAAAGAACAATTCTGCAAGGAAAAAGGTGATTCAACAGATGGTAACAGAGACAAGAAGCCTGAAGAAACATATGCTCTGGGTGAGAAAATAGGAAAAGCAGCCCAGCCTGGACAGATTTATACCCTGACCGGAGATCTGGGGTAGGTAAAACGGTTTTTACACAGGGGGTGGCAGCGGGACTTGGTATTACAGAACCGGTAAGCAGCCCGACATTTACAATTGTACAGGTGTATGAAGAGGGGCGTCTTCCTTTCTATCATTTTGATGTGTACCGAATTGGAGATATCGAAGAGATGGAAGAAATCGGATATGATGATTATTTCTTTGGAAATGGCATCTGTTTGATCGAATGGGCTGAGCTGATCGAAGAGATTCTTCCGGATAATGTTATTTCTATTACAATAGAAAAAGACCTGACACAGGGATTTGATTACAGAAAGATAACT
>ENA-OQEN01000947-OQEN01000947.1-human-gut-metagenome-genome-assembly--contig:-NODE-947-length-11564-cov-4.394771_pt1 | contig 11564 bp, 15 predicted proteins | sample MGYA00242791_ERZ504627 | MGnify/ENA primary metagenome ERZ504627 (study PRJEB26092, sample SAMD00036316) | human gut metagenome | host: Homo sapiens | study: EMG produced TPA metagenomics assembly of... | reverse complement strand
GGGCGGCACCGGAGATGGCGCGCTCACGGCAGTGGCTGCTGCAGGCCGGACATTTCCCGCGCTGCTGTCGCCTGCTTGAGCAGGGCAGTGACCTGCGCGAGAGCCGCTTCGAGCTTGGCGATGCGCGCCTCATCGGCAGGGTTGCACGCGGCGGTCTGCTGTGCTTGGCCTGCGGGCTGTTCCTCTCTCTCCCTCTGCGATGCAACCTCAGGACGGCAGAGCTCCATCAATGCGACCTCGACCGTGATGCGCGGCTGCGGCGACCACTTCATCTCCGTCATCGCCTCGTGCAGGCGCGCAATCACGCGCGGCAGGACTTCGGGCGCGAAAAGCTTGGCCTGCTCTTGCAGGACATCCTGCGGCTCGGCGTAGAGGTCCATGGCCTCGACGGTGCCCGCCGCCTGGAAGATCATGAGACTGCGCAGGTGCAGCGAGAGTTCCGAGAGGACCTGCTTGAGGTCCTTGCCATCGCGCAGCAGCTCCGCAAGGATCTGGAGCGCCTCCTGCACATTGCGCGCGGCGAGCGCCTTTGTCATCTTGTAGATCCAGTCGTGGCCGACGAGGCCGAGGATCTGGCGCACGCGCTCTGCCGTGATTGTCCCTTCGGCGAGCGCCGCGCACTGGTCGAGGATGGACAGCGCATCGCGCATGCCGCCGTCGGCCTGTATCGCGATCATCGCGAGGGCCTCGTCCTCGGCTCCATCTTCATCTCTGCCGTGATGTAGCGCAGGCGGCTCTCGATCTCCTCGACGGTGATGCGCTTGAAGTCGTAGCGCTGGCAGCGCGACTGGATGGTCGGCGGGACCTTGTGGGCCTCTGTCGTCGCGAGAATGAAGACGACGTGCGCCGGCGGCTCCTCGAGTGTCTTCAGGAGCGCGTTGAACGCCTCGGTCGTCAGCATGTGGACCTCGTCGATGATGTAGACCTTGTAGCGGCCGTCGACCGGCGCGAACTTGACCGTCTCGCGCAGGTCGCGGATCTCGTCGATGCCGCGGTTGGACGCCGCATCGATCTCAAAGACATCCATCGAAGAGCCGTCCGCGATCTTGCGGCACTGCTCGCACTGCCCGCACGGCTCCGGCGTCGGCCCGTGCTCACAATTGAGCGCCTTCGCCAAGATCTTCGCCGTACTCGTCTTGCCCGTGCCGCGCGGGCCGGCAAAGAGGTACGCATGGCCGATGTGGCCGCTCGTGATCGCATTTGCCAGCGTCCGGCTGATATGCTCCTGCCCGACGAGGTCCTTGAACGTCTGCGGCCTCCACTTCCGATACAGCGCAATATACGCCATCGCAACTCCTCTCCTCTCTATAATTAGCACGATCTTTTTTGCAGACATCGCAGGTACAAAGCCCGGCCGGGGACAGCTGATCAACGCTCCGCATGACGTTCTGCTAAACCTGTTTTTGCCTCTCAACGCAGCCTTACCGGAACGCTAAACGCGCTTCGCTTGAACGACGCGTTCCGGCAAGGATTCTCGTGGGCAAAAAACAGGTTCTTCACGCAGAACGTCAAAGCTCCGCTTATGGTCAGCCATCCCCGGCCTTCCTTCACAGAACACCGACTCCATCCCACTCACTGCCTTACCAGCGGCTGCGATGTCCGCTGTTTGTTCCTCTATGCTGCAGGCCAGCGGCTCCAGAGGATGTCTATAAGTGGAGCTTCAACCTGCTGCGCGGGACACCGACTCCATTCCGCTCTCTGCCTTATGAGCGGTTGCGATGTCTGCTGTTTATCCTTTTATTGTTGTAAATCAGCGCCGATGGAGGTGTCTATAAGTGGAGCTTCAGCCTGCTGCGCGGAACGTTAGACACCCTCCATCGGCGCCTCGATCTTCGAAACACTATTATAATTATATCATTATAGTAAAAAAGCAGCCGTTTCTGGCTGCTCTCCATCCTTTCCACGTCGAACCGCAGTCCCCAGGCACCCTCGCGGCACATGGAACGATTCGCTTAACGCTGCTTCCTTCCGGACCTGACGTGGTTCACGAGGCCCCATTGCGCAAGACCCAGGCGCTGCGGCCCGACCTGAAAAAGGATATAAAAATGGCGGAGAGTGAGAGATTCGAACTCTCGATACAGGTTTCCCCGTATACACGCTTTCCAGGCGTGCTCCTTCAACCACTCGGACAACTCTCCACAATGCTCTACTATCAGAAGCTATTCAGTTTTGTTGCCCTGCCGCGTGATTGCCGCCTGCAACGATATATATCTTACCATCCCATCTGCCTCCTGTCAACACCCTTTTTTCTCTTTTCCACAAAAAAAATCTCCGCAGATTGTTCTGCGGAGACTCTATGCATTGCTTACCAGATGAAGAGGCCTGCAAGACCTGCGGAGAGCAGGGAGACCAGTATACCCGAGAGCAGCATGTAGCCGACGTTGCGGGAAATCAGGTCGTTCTTGTTGTCGTCGACGAGGCCCTTGAAGCAGCCGATGATCATGCCGAGCGTCGAGAAGTTCGCGAACGACGTGATGAAGACCGTCAGCACGCCCTGCATGTGGCGGCTGTAAGTGCTCAGGATGTCCTGCACGCTGAGCATGACGACGAACTCATTCGTGACGAGCTTCGTGCCCATGTACTGCGCCATGGCGAAGGCTTCCGTCGAGTCGAGGCCGAGCAACCAGGCAAACGGAACATGATGCAGCCGAGGATATTCTCGAGCGTGATGGCCGGATGGATCAGCACGAGCAGCATGTCGATGAGCTTGGCGAGTGCGACGAACGCGATGACGTTCGCGCAGATGATCAGTACCAGCTTGCCGGCGCCGAGGATGGAGTTGCCGAGGAACGAGAAGAACGGCTCGCGCTCCTTGCCGCCGTCGTCGAGGCGGGCGACCGTGTCCTCCTCCTCCGTGATCTTGACCGGATGCAGGAGGTTCGTGACAATCAGGGCGTTGATGACGTTTAAGGCACTGCCGTCAGGATGAACTCAGCCGGCATCATCTTCGTGTAGACGCCGATCAGGGCGGCCGTGACGCAGCTCATGGACATCATTGCGAGCGTCAGGCAGCGGTCTGCTTCATGCGCTTGAGCTGCAGGCTCGAGACGGCCAGGGCTTCCGTGTTGCCGAGGAACATCATCTCGATGGCGAAGAAGGACTCAAACTTCGGCTCGTGTGTGAGGAAGGCCAGCGCCTTGCCAATCCACTTGATGATGAACGGCAGGAGGCCGATATACGTCAGGATATCGAAGAGCGGCACGACGAGGAGGATTGGCAGCAGGGCCGAGGTGAAGAAGTTCATCTGCGGCACGTGGACCCAGTCCGGGAATGCAAAGGCGATGCCCTCGTAGGCGACGCTGACGAGCCAGGTGAAGCCTGCAGCTGCGGCCTGGACGATGTCGCGGCCAATCGGGAAGGAGGTCAGGAACCAGGCGATGAACACGTTGAGCGCGAGCAGCGAGCCGACACCGCGCCAGTGGATGTCCTTGCGCTTCTTCGAGAGAAGCACGCCGACGGCCAGGAAGACCAGCACGCCGAGGAGATTGATGATGAAATACATATGGGTTGCTCCTATCTTTTTTGGATGAGGTCTTGCGGCCACCGTCACAAAAAGAGACATGTGACCGACTTTTCCATTACATCATTATATATCAGAGGTCATTATCCGTAAAGGCAAACGGGAGGATTTCCGCAAGCGTCGCTACCTGCACATCGCCCTTGAGGTTCGCCATGATGATGCGCGGGATCTTGAATTCGCTGATGCCTGGCGGCACATGCCGCACGGCGAGCACGGACCCGGCGTATCGGCGATGATCGCGATGGCCGCGAAGTCGCGGTGGCCCTCGGAGACCGCCTTGAAGATGGCCGTGCGCTCCGCGCAGTTCGAAACCGGATAGCTGGCATTCTCGATGTTACAGCCGCCGAAGACCTTGCCGTCTTTCGTCAGCACGCTGCGCCGACCTTGAAGTTCGAGTACGCCGCATAGGCGCGCTCCCGATAGCTTTCGCCACTTCGATGAGTTCCTGATCCGTCATTTCGCTTCCCTCTTTCTATCAATACTTCTCGACTTATCTTTCTCGACGCGCGCGTAGACGAGCGGCTCTTTTACGGGCTGCTCATCGCCGATGGCAATGGCTTCGCGGTACATCTTCTCGGCATCGGCAAGAGCCGATTCCTTCGAGGTGTAGAGCGTCACGAGGCTGTCGCCTTCCTTGACTTCATCGCCGTACTTCTTGTGCAGGATGAGGCCTGCCGAGAAGTCAATCGCGCTCTCCTTCGTCTCGCGGCCTGCGCCGAGCACGACGGACGTCTCACCGATCTCCTCGGCGTTCATCTTCGTGATGTAGCCGAGTGCTCTGCCTTGATCTCCGCGCGGTACGGTGCCTGCGGGAACTTCGTGTAGTCGCGCAGCACGCTGTCATCGCCGCCCTGGGCGCGGACCATCGTGCAGAACGTCTCGAAGGCGCTGCCGTCCGCGATGGACTTCTCGGCCATCGCGCGGCATTCCTCCGGCGTGCCCTTGCCGACGAGGTAGAGCATGTTGGAGGCGAGCTGCAGCGATACTTCACGCAAATCAGCCGGGCCTTCGCCCTTGAGGACGTCCATCGACTCCATGACTTCGATGCTGTTGCCGATGCCGTAGCCGAGCGGCGTGTCCATGTCGGTGATCAGGGCGACCGTGCGGCGGCCGGCGAGCTCGCCGATGGCGACCATGGTCTGTGCGAGCTTGATGGAATCATCGAGCGTCTTCATGAAGGCGCCGCTGCCGTCTTGACGTCGAGCAGGATGCAGTCGGAGCCGGCCGCGAGCTTCTTGCTCATGATGGACGAAGCGATGAGCGGGATGCAGTCGACCGTCGCCGTGACGTCGCGCAGTGCGTAGAGCTTCTTGTCGGCCGGCGCGAGGTTGCCCGACTGTCCGATGACGCTGACGCCGCACTTGTTGACCGTGTCGAAGAACTTCTCGCGCGAAAGCGCCGTCTGGTAGCCCGGGATGGACTCGAGCTTATCGACCGTGCCGCCCGTGTGGCCGAGACCGCGGCCGCTCATCTTCGCGACCTTGCCGCCGCAACTGCGACGATTGGCGCGCAGATGAGCGTCGTCTTGTCGCCGACGCGCCCGTCGAGTGCTTGTCGACTTTCTTTCCCGCGATGGCCGAGAGGTCGATCATGTCGCCCGACTTCGCCATGACCTTCGTGAGTTCCGTGATCTCGTGGTTCGTCATGCCCTTGAACCAGATGGCCATGAGCATCGCTGACATCTGATAATCGGGGATGTCCCCCTTGACGTAGCCGTCGATCATGTAGGTAATCTCAGCGTCCGTCAGTGCTTCTCCGTGCTTCTTCTTCGTGATCAGATCGTACATGCGCATAATAATTTTCCCCTTATTCGATATATTTTGATAGATTCCCCTGTACGCCTCCCAAAAGGGAGGCATCTGTCATTCGATGATGCGCGGCAGCAGGCTCTCGCCCTTCGTGTAAAGGTCAGCACCGAAGATGTCCGAGATGGTCGCGCCGATCATTGCGAACGTCGGATACGTGCCGAGGTTGAGCCTGCCTTGACGTGCTTGCCGTACATCAAGAGCGGCACGTACTCGCGCGTATGATCCGTGCCCGGTGCGCCCGGATCGCAGCCGTGATCGGCCGTGATCATCAGCAGGTCGTCGTCCTTCATCTTCGCCATGAACTCGCCGAGCTGGCGGTCGAAGACCGTCGATGCCTTCGCGTAGCCGTCGATGTCGCGGCGATGGCCGTACTGCATGTCGAAGTCGACGAGGTTGACAAACGCGAGGCCCGTGAAGTCCTCATCCATGAGGTTCAGCGTCTTCTCCATGCCGTCGACGTTATCCTTGTTGATGCCGAGCGTGCGGCTGATGCTGCGGCCCGCGAAGATATCCGAGATCTTGCCGACGCCGATCGTCGCGAGACCCTTGCGCGCGAGCGCATCCATCATCGTGTCGCCCGTCGGATCGAGCGAGAAGTCGTGGCGGCGCGGCGTGCGCGTGTAGTTCGGGTACTCGCCGACGTACGGGCGCGCGATGATGCGGCCGACGCCGTGCTCGCCCTGCATGATCTTGCGCGCCATGCGGCAGTATTCGTAGAGCTGCTCGACCGGCACATCATCCTCGTGCGCTGCAATCTGCAAGACGCTGTCAGCCGACGTGTAGACGATCAGCGCGCCCGTCTCCTTCTGCTCGCGGCCGTAGTCGTGGATGACCTTCGTGCCCGAGTACGGCTTGTTGCAAATGATCTTGCGGCCGAATGCCTTCTCGAGCTCTGCGATGACTTCCGGCGGGAAGCCGTCGGGGTACGTCGGCATCGGGCGCTCCGAGATGATGCCCGCAATCTCCCAGTGGCCCGTCGTCGTGTCCTTGCCGCGCGAGAGCTCGCGCAGGCGGGCAAAGGCGCCGATTGGCTGAGCTTCCGGCGTGCCGCAGCCGACGCCGTCGATGTTGAAGAGGCCGATCTTCTTCATGTTCGGCGTATCGTACTCCTTCGAAGCGGCGATGGAGCACAGCGTGTTGCAGTCGCCGTCGCCGAATTCCTTCGCATCCGGCTCTGCGCCGATGCCGAAGCTGTCGAGAACAATGATGAACGCGCGTTTGAATGCATGCATGTCTGTCATTCCTTTCTACTCGATTTTTTAACGATCAAATCTCATCCTTGAGGACCTTGACGGCAGCGCTGGCGCCGAGGCGCGTGCAGCCCGCTGCGAGGAAGGCTTCCATCTCCTCGCGCGTGTGGATGCGCCCGCGGCCTTCATCTGCACGTTCGATCCGATGTGCTTCTTGAAGAGTTCGATGTCCGAAAGCTTCGCTCCTGCCGAGCCGAAGCCCGTCGACGTCTTGATGAAGTCGGCACCGCCTTCCGTCACGCAGTGGCAGGCCGCGATCATCTCCTCTTCCGTCAGGAAGCACGTCTCAACGATGACCTTGAGCACGCGCGCACCGCAGAGCTTCTTGAGGGCACGGATCTCTTCGGTCACATAGTCCGTCTCGCCTGCCTTGAGCATGCCGATGTTGATGACCATGTCGATCTCCTCGGCACCGTCCGCAAGGGCCTGTGCCGTCTCCGCAATCTTAGCTGCCGTGTTGCAGTTGCCGTTCGGGAAGCCGACGACCGTCGCGACCTTGAGGCATCGCCGTACTTCGCCACGATGCGCGGCACATAAGATGACGGCACCATGACCGTCGCCGTGTGGTACGCCACGGCCTCATCGCAGATGCGCTGGATATCTGCCAGGTTGCCGTCTGCTTCAGGAGCGTGTGGTCGACATGTGCCAGGATCTCTGCTGCTTTCATTCTGTATTCCTCCTATTGTTCGGCGCTTGCCAGTGGAGTGACACCCTGTTCACTCTGTTGGCAATCGTCAGACTCTTTCTTCTGTGCTATCGCTTTTTCTTGTTTCTATTGTAATCAATAACAAATGAAATGGAAAGGACATCTGTCTTAAAAAAAGCTACTGTGATAAAAAACACGCGCCAATCGCTAAAACGCGCATCAATCACTAAAAATTGTACAGCGAATTGTTCTCACCCCCCCCGAAAAATGTTATAATGAAATTAACGATTATGATACCTGTATCGGGGAAAGGGTATATAACATTGAATAACACCATACGCGACTACGTCGCCCACCATTTTGAAGAGGCTCTGCGCAGCGGCTGCATCACCGTCTGCTACGAGCCTATCTTGCGCGCCCTGACGAACAAGATCTGCTCGTTCGAGGCGCTCGCACGCTGGCATGATCCGGAGCGTGGAGAGATCCTCCCGCGCGACTTCATTCCCGTGCTTGAAGAAACCAACAAAATCCACCTGCTCGACCACTTCATCGCGAAGACCGCCATCCAGGCGCTCCACGCCCGGCAGCAGTGCGGCCTGCCGCTCGTGCCGGTCGTCATCAATCTGTCGCGGCGCGATTTCTGCCTGACGGATCCGGCCAGTGTCCTCAATCATCTGATGGAGAAATACCAGCTGCTGCACATCTACCTGCAGGTCGAGATCACGGAGACGGCCTTCGTCAACGACGAAGCCATCATCGCGCAGTCCATCCAGAAGCTGCGCGCGAACGGCTACACGGTCACACTCGACAATTTCGGCGAGGGGCACTCGTCGCTCGCAGCCCTGCAGCGCTGCTCCATCGACGAGATCAGTCTCGACAAAATCTTCTTTGAGAACTTCACGAAGAGCAGCCGTCTCCTGCTGACGTCCATCCTGCTCATGGCCAAGACGCTCGGCATCCACACGGCTGCCGAGGGCGTCCAGACGGAAGAGCAGGCCGAATTCCTGCGCCGCATCGGCTGCGAGAAGATACAGGGCCCGGTCTGCCGCCCACATGCCACGCCCGTCGACCAGCTGCAGATTCTCCAACAAGCACAGGCACCGTACTTCGAGTCACTGCTCGAGCAGCAGGTCTTCCAGCAGGCCGGCCTGACGAATCTCGTGACGGACGCGCCGATTGCGCTGTTCGTCGATGACGAGAAAAAATTTCAGCTTCTCACGGCCAACACGAGTTACGAGAAAGAGCTCCAGCTCTGCGACATCAACAGCATCCAGGAGCCACTCGGCAGTTGCGGGAACTACCGCAGCCTCTTAAAGCCAGACTCCGCACCATTGCACATGAGGCCATCCGGAGCCACCGGATTGAGGGTGAACTGTTCGTCCAGAACGGCCGGTATTTCCAGTTCCACCTGCGCAACCTCGCCGGCACGAACGGCTTCTACATCCATCGCGCAGAGCTCCACTGTCTCCCTCAGGCCAAGGATGAGGACCTCAGCGAACAGTACGATCAGGCCGTGCGCCATCTCATGCAGTTCTACCACGACATCTACCTCATCGACACACAGCAGAACTGCATCCAAGTCCTTTCAGCAAAAGTCTCAACGCGAAGGGCCGGCTCACATATGCACGGCATCATGGCGGCCTTCATGGATTTTGCCAACCTGCACATCCACCCGGACGATCACACACGCTTCCTGCATTACATCCACCGCCTCACCAGCGTCAGCAGCAATGAGATCGACACCACGCGCTTCGATCTCTTCCGCGTCAAGATGCCGAATGGCGGCTACCATTGGAAGAATTTCAGCCTAACATCATTTCGCTACAAAGACAGACCCTGCCAGCTGCTCTGCCTGCGCGACTTCGTCTTTGAGGAACTGCCCGACCGTGACAAGCTCATCAACACGGTCATGGCTCTTACGGCTTCACGAACCTGCCCGCGGATCAAGAGAGTCCGATCACAGACGCCGCGCTCTGGCGGACACTGACGCAGTTCTCGCACCGCAAACTCTTCTGGAAGGACAGAGAGCGGCGTTTCTGCGGCGCAAGCCCTGCCTTCCTGCGCTACTACGGCATCCAGAACACCAACGAGCTCATCGGCAAGACCGACAAAGACCTCGGCTGGCATCTCTCCAATCTCGAGATGGACCAGACCGAGAAATGCGTTTTAGAACACGGTGAGCCAGTCCACGACGGACAGGGACGCTGCATCGCGCGCGGCCGCCAGCACGCCATCTCCTTCTCAAAGTATCCAATCTATCAGGGCACTGAGATTGTCGGCCTACTCGGCGAGTTTCGCGACGTCGAGGAGGAGCGCAACTACCACAAGCTGCAGCGCAAACTCTACCTCATCGACGAGGAGACGGATTTCTACAACTACCGCGGCATGATCCTCGCAAGCGTCGAGTTCGCCGACAACCTGCGGCTGAGCCGGGTCAACTACACGGGCGCTATGCTCGTCATCCCGGAGTTCGCCTCCATCGCGAAGCTCTACGGGCCGTCCGTCCGACGCGCTGTACTGCGCCGCATCTGCGCCGTCATCCGCAAGAACATGCCCGCCTCCGTCGTAGCGGCACATACGGGCCGCGCCACCTTCGTGCTGTTCCTCAAGAACCAGTCGGTCGGCACCATGCGCCGCTTCATCGAGCAGATCCGGACAGACCTCACCACCATCACCGAAGTCGATGCTTCGCCTGCCACTTCTCGATGCGCTACGCCCTCGAGTCAGGCACCGAGGCCCGCACCTCCGACGAATTCCTCAAGATCCTCTCCTCACGCTGCCTCGACTACTTGCCATCGTACGGCGTCACGGGCATGATTGGCGACCAGGTCCCGTTCGACATCGAGAAGTTCGACCATCTCAACCGCCTCATCTACATCGCCGATGCAGAGACGTACGACCTGCTCTACGTCAATCCCTGCTTGCTGCACTACCGCCACCTGCCTGTGGACTATCAGTACGCCGGACAGAAGTGCTACCAGCTGTTCAACGGCACCTCTTCGCCATGTACAAGCTGTCCGAAGGACAACCTGCGCCGCGACCGCTTCCACTTCCGCACCTTCCACTCACTGCGGAACAGCAGGGACTACCACATCTGGAGCACGCTCGTCTCTTGGAACAACCACAGCTGCATCTTCACCGACGCCCTTGACGTCGAGCGCATGATGGACGTGCATGACGCCGACAAGCTCACCAAGCAGTTCAATGTCTCGGTCAACGACATCACGAGCATCGCCATCCAGGAGGAGGACCCAAATGTTGGCATCCAGCGCATGATGGAGAAGCTCGGCCGCACGCTGAGTGCCACCCACATCATCCTGATGGAGGAAGAGTCTGACGGCTTCCATCTGAGCTGCACGTATGAATGGCACGCAGAAGATTGCGCGCCACTGCGCCAGTGCCTGCAGCACACCACCATCCTCAAGAACAAGCCGTTCTACGATGCATTCCACAACAGCCCCGTCCTGCTCATCGACAATGCCGCAGCCTATCAGGAGCGCCACCCCGAGCTGCAGAGCATCCCTCAGGGAAAACTCGAGCGCTATGCCATCGGCCAGCTCATGATCGAGCACCGCTCACTCGGCTACATCGCCATCATCAATCCGGCCAAAGAGGGCTTCGCTGCTATCGCCAAGCCGCTGCATACCATCCTGCGCGTCAGCTCCATCATGATGCGCAATCGCGACAACATCCAGAAGCTGCGCGCGATCAGTACTGTCGACCAGCTCACAGGCGTCGGCAACCGACGCGCCCTCAATAATTTTGTCGACAAGTGCCTGCGCCCCGGCACGATGTACGCCGTCATCTTCGTCGACGTCAACGGTCTCAAGAAGATGAACGACACCTTCGGCCATGCGCGCGGGGACCTCCTGATCCAGACCATCGCCTACGTCCTCTCGAATGTTGCCGGCAAGAACCACGTCTTCCGCCTCGGCGGCGATGAATTCCTCGCGCTCATGCCGTGCAGCAACGACGAGGAGGCCATCACCATCATCGACCACATGGAGCAGAGCATGGAGACGCATCGCTGCAGTGCCGCCATCGGCTACGTCCTCTGCCTCGCGCCTTTCCATAATCTCGACGGCTCATCCATCAGGCCGACAAGAAGATGTATTCCGACAAGAAGCGCAAGCACATGCGCCGCGACGACGACTGAGATAAAACAAAAATCAGCTCCGATCTCAGATGGAGCTGATTTTTTATGCCATCACGCCTTGTAACAAAGAGCGACGACTTCATATGGCGAAGCATCTCTTTGATGCCCGGGTAATTGCCGATGAGCTTCTCGCCGCTTTCGCGCCAATGTGGGCCGTTCTGGCCATCGGGACGTCAGTTCGGAC
>ENA-OQEN01000946-OQEN01000946.1-human-gut-metagenome-genome-assembly--contig:-NODE-946-length-11566-cov-2.054026_pt1 | contig 11566 bp, 12 predicted proteins | sample MGYA00242791_ERZ504627 | MGnify/ENA primary metagenome ERZ504627 (study PRJEB26092, sample SAMD00036316) | human gut metagenome | host: Homo sapiens | study: EMG produced TPA metagenomics assembly of... | reverse complement strand
TACTGCGACATCGACACCTTCGACATGTCCGACCCGGCTGCGTACGGCCAGTATGACTGGAGCCTCTACGGCACCATCATCAACTGCGGCGCCTACACGGCGGTCGACCGGGCCGAGACCGACGAGGGGACGCGTGGCCTGCTGGAAGGCGAACGCGACGGGCCCCGCGCTCCTGGCGCGGACCTGCTCCGAGCACGGCATCACGCTCGTGCACGTGAGCTCGGACTACGTCTTCGACGGTTCGAGCAACATGCACGCCGAGGACGAGCCCATGAGCCCGCTGGGCGTGTACGGCCAGTCCAAGGCTGCGGGCGATATCGCCGTGGCCGGCTGCCCCGCGCATTACATCCTCCGCTCGAGCTGGGTAATCGGCGACGGCAGGAACTTCGTGAAGACCATGGCGGCGCTCTCTGACCGCGTCGCCGACCCCGGGGACGCGCTGGGGCGCGTCACGGTGGTGGACGACCAGATCGGCCGCCTCACCTTCACGGCGGACATGGCTCGCGCCATCTTTCATCTGCTCGATAGCTCCGCGCCCTATGGCACCTACAACTGCACCGGCTCCGGCGAGCCCGCGAGCTGGGCGGAGGTTGCCGCCGGGTGTTCGAGCTGCGCAACGGCAACGGCGGCGCCGTGCGCCCGTCTCCACCGAGGAGTACTACGCGAGCGCCAGCGGGCCCATCGCGCCCCGTCCCGTCCACAGCGCGCTCGACCTTGCTAAAATCGAAGCGACGGGCTACGCTGCACCCGCTTGGAACGAGGAGCTCAAGGAGTATATGAGCCTCATTTCAAGCAAGTAAGCATATAGTTTGATGGACGTATGCGGCTCGGATGGTATCCGGGCCCGTTTCTGTGAATGAGGCGGAGGAACGCATGGCATCGATGCAGACACCTAAGGTCTCCTTGCTCGTACCTGTGTATAACGTTGAGCGCTACCTTGAGCAATGCTTGGATTCGGCGCTTTCGCAGACGCTGTCGGATATCGAGGTCATCTGCATCAACGATGGGTCTACGGATTCCTCGCCTGAGATTCTGTGTGCATATGCCGCGCGTGATGAGCGCATCCGCATTATTGATAAGGAGAATTCCGGCTACGGCGCTTCGATGAATCGCGGATTGGACGAGGCGCGTGGAACCTACATTGGTATCTTGGAGTCAGATGACTTCTTTGAGCCGTATGCGCTCGAGCATCTGGTGAGCGCCGCGGAGGACGCCTCGGCGGATATAGCGAAGGCCGATTTCTGGTTCTATTGGTCTGTTCCATCCGAGCGTCGCGAGCGCGGACAGGTCGTTAGCGCAGATATTGCTGGCGCTTATTGCCCGCTCGATAAACCGGATATCTTCTATCAGAAGCCATCCATCTGGTCTGCGGTGTATAAGTGCGAGTTTTTGCTGCAGCATGGCGTGAGGTTCTTGGAGACCCCGGGCGCTGCGTATCAGGATTGCTCGTTCAGCTTCAAAACCTTGGCGCTTGCCAAGCGTGCGGTGTTCCTTGATGAGCCGGTGTTGAGCTATCGTCAGGATAACGAGGCGTCGTCTGTCAATTCGCCTGGTAAGGTGTACTGCGTTTGCGATGAGTATGCGGAGATTGAACGGTTCCTGCGTGAGCTCCTGACCTGCGCGGGCGGCTTGAGGGCATCAAAAGCCGTATGAAGTACGACAGCTACATGTGGAATTATGAGCGCCTTGCGCCGGAGCTGGGGACGAAGTTCTTAGAGCGCGCCTCGCAGGAGCTTGCCTATGATCTTGAGCAGGGGAACATTGATTTCTCGCTGTTCCCGGCTTGGACGGAAGCGGACCTGCATGCCCTTATTCGCGACCCTAAGGGCTTCGGTGCTGCGCACGACGAGCTCATGAAGCCGGGTAAGCTGAATACCTTCAAGCATTATTATCGGCTGGGTGGGGTGCGCCTGGTTGCGAAGGTGCTTGCCGAAAAGAGCCGGGGGCGAGCGTAATGGCGCAGCTTTCTGTGGTCGTTCCCGTGTACAACGTGGAAGATTGCCTCCATGGTGCCTTGATTCGCTCGAGGTGCAGACGCTTTCCGACATTGAGATTCTGTGCGTAAACGATGGCTCGACCGATGGGTCGCGCAGCGTGCTTGCTTCGTACGCCGATCGCGATGCACGTATCCGTATTATCGATAAGCCGAACGGCGGGCTATCATCGGCTCGCAACGCTGGAATCGACGCTGCTACGGCCCCTTACGTGAGCTTCCTAGATTCTGATGATCGTTACACGTCCAACGCATGCGAGCGCATTGTTGCTGCTTTGGATGAGACGGGCGCTGACGTGCTTACGTTTGGTGCCAATCCGTATCCAGCCCAGGACGGATACCCATGGCTCGAGCATGTGCTGAGCCCAAGGGACGTGGTGTACGATGCATTCAGCATGGACTTAGTCCTGAAGGAGAGCTCGCTGCCGTTTTCTTGGCGTACGGCATGCCGGACTGATTTCCTACGTGAATCTGGCATCGCCTTTGAGCAAGATCTTCGCTTTGGCGAGGACCAGGTCTTTGCGTTTGCGGTGTATCCGCGCTCGAGCAAGACGGCGCTTATCTCTGACAAGCTGTATGACTATCGCGTGAGCCGCCCCGGTTCCTTGATGGACCGTTTGCGCGCTACGCCCGGGAAGCGCCTCATGGAACATGTGACGATTGCCGGTGCTATTTTCGCCGATTGGCAGCAGGCGGGATTCTTGCATGAGCATGCCGCGGATATGGCGTTCTGGCTCTGCACGTTTGTTTTGTACGATGCGCTCGACCTTGCCCCTGCATCCGCTGACGAGATCTTTGCTTCAACGGGTCAAATGCTCGCGCCGTATCGAGAACTGCTTGACGCGGCGCGAGCCGATATGCCACAAGCGGTTTCCGCATTGATCGACGCTGCGTTTGATGTGGGCGAGCTGAAGGGCGCGGCGCACCGTGAGCGCCTGATGTTTGCGTTTGATTGCTATCGGTATGGAAGGAAGCGCGCCGCTGGACGAGCGGCAAAGCGATTGCTAAGGGGACCGCATGGGAATTAAGCGGCTGGTTTCCTGCCGGAGCGCGGGAAAGGTGTATTCGCTGCTGCGTATTCCTGCGTCGCAGGGGGAGGGCGCGTGCTCCGCTCGCTTGCTGGTGGGCGAGCGAGAGCTTCCGGCATCGTTGTTTGCTTTGGAGTATCGGAAGGTTCGCGAGCTTGGTCTCGATACTTCGTTCACTTATAAAGTTCTCGTTACGCCGTTTCTCAATGGTCGGGTTGCCCGTGTTGAGATAACGCGCCTGACTCTGTTGTCGACTCGTTCTCCGTACGGTTTGATGCGCTTAAAGTGGCGTCCATTCTTGCGTATCGAACCAAGCTGGCGCTCTGCGCCGCTATTCGTGACTTTGATCGTGATTATTGTGCTGATAGGTACTGCCTTGCGTTTGACCACGGTTTTCAGGGTGCTGAGGACGATGTCTGGCGTATCCGGATTGATTGGCAGGGCGATGCAGACGCCCAGCCGGGCTTGCCGTGTATGGCGCTGACGGCGAGCCGCTTGAGTTCACTTCGCATGTATTTGAGTACCAGCCCGGGCTGCTGACACAGGATGGCGTAAGACTGCATCGTCTGTACCTGTCTGTGCTTGTAAAGGGTTCTCCGCGAGACTTCGTGCTTGTTGCCAAGGATTCATCTGGGCGCGTTGCGTCGGGTTTTTGTTCGCTCGACGGCCGCTTCTTCAATGCGCTTCGGGGTGCCTCTGATGCCTACATGAGCGATGCCCTGCGCAGATGATGAGGTATATCGCCGGTGGTTTGAGCGGCATCGGGCAACATCGGGCCAGCTTGCCACGCAGCGAGCGGCGGAGCGTGGCCTGTCCCCACTGGTTAGCATTGTGGTGCCTTGCTTCCGTTCGAATGGAAGCTACCTGGTTGAGTTGATTGATTCCGTGCTGGCTCAGAGCTATGCGCGGTGGGAGCTCCTTTTGGTGGACGGGTCTCCCGAGGACGGTGTGGTTGCCCAGGCGGTTGCTAAGGCATCCGATAATCGTATTCGGATTATTGCTTCCTCTGAGAACACCGACATCGTTTCCAACACAAACGCGGGCATCGAAGCCTCCCGCGGTGAGCTCATTGCGTTTTTGGATCATGATGACCTACTTGAGCCCGATGCGCTTCATTGCTATGTCGCCGCGCTGGAGGCTGATCCAGGAATAAGCGTTCTCTATTCTGATGAGGACCACATCGGTGAGGACGGCCTGCTTTGTCAGCCGGTCATTAAGAGTGCGCTTGATGTTGACTTGCTCTATAGCCACAACTGCGTGACGCACTTCTTGGCGGTGCGTGCCGAGCTCTTGGATCAGATCGGGCTTTCATCGGTCGATGTGGCAGGTGCGCAGGACTATGACCTGACGCTTCGCGCGCTTGCCGCCGGTGCGAAGTTCAAGTACATTCCGCGCGTTCTCTACCACTGGCGCATGCATGCCGGTTCGACGGCGGGGGATTCTGCGGAGAGCAAGCCGTATGCGCATACGGCCGGACGCCTTGCTTTAGAGCGGCACTTTGTCCAGCGAGGCATTGCAGCTACCGTTGAGGATGCGGGCGAGCCTTTCGTGTATCGCGTTCGCTACGAGCTCCCTCAGCCGCATCCGTTGGTGAGTGTCGTGATCCCCTCGCGCGATCATGCGGATATGCTTGAGGAATGCGTTGCGTCGTTCTTGGAGCATTCCACCTACGATAATCTTGAGTTCGTAATCGTTGAGAACAACAGCGAGCAGCCCGAGACCTTTGCCTGCTACGATCGCCTGATCGAGCGTGGTGCTGGTCGCGTGCGCATCGTGACATGGAAGGGCGAGGTTTCAACTACTCGTCTCTCATCAACTTCGGCGTTGCGGCGTCCTCTGGTGAATATTTGCTGCTGCTTAACAATGATACCGCGCTTATCAGCCAGATGCCATCGAGGAAATGCTCGGCTACCTCCAGCGTCCCGAGGTGGGCGTTGTTGGCGCCAAGCTATATTTCCGCGATGGGTTGACGCAACATATCGGAATGTTGATTGGACCGGGCCAGGCATGCGCGCATGTAAACCAGAATTTCCCGCCCAAGCGCGGGGGATATCGCGGACGCGCGATTCGCCCCAGTAACTTCAGCGCCGTGACCGGGGCTTGCCAGATGGTTCGCCGTTCTGTGTTTGAGCAGGTGGGCGGGTATAACGAGGCATTTGCCGTGGGGTTCAACGACGTCGACTTCTGCTTGCGCGTGCGCGAGGCCGGATATCTCGTTGTTTGCACGCCGTATACTGAGCTCTATCACTATGAGTTCACTTCGCGGGGGCGTGAATTGGCTGACCAGGAGAAGCTTGTGCGTTGGAAGCGCGAGCAGGGCATGTTCATCCAAGCCTGGCCAAGCGTCTTCACCGAGGGCGACCCCTATGGCAACCCCGCCTTTGATTCTGAGAGCACGTATTTCGGGCTAGGGGAGTAGCATGACGATGATCGCGAAGCATATGAGACGGGCTCCGGTGTCGGAGGGCGCTCCGGGGCGAAATTGCACCAGCCGACGATTCTGGACAATTACCGTTGTTCTTTCGGCGGTGGTTGCGCTCGTGTGCGAGCTCGGCTTGTTCAACCTCTTGCATTGGACTTCGCTGGGTAACACGCCGGTTTCGCTGGATGTACAGCCCTCGGCTGGACTTACGGTCCAGGGGAGCACCTATACGATTACAGATCCAGACAATGCCTATCTGGAGCTCACCGGAATCGACGCTCATATCAGTACGCTGTTCATCGGATTGAGCGCATGCGATGACATGGCGCTGGATATCACGGTCTTTATGACCGATGAGGCGAACTCGACCTATACGGCTTTGCCTCGGAAGAGCTTACGCTCGTCGTCCCTGCATCACGCTATCTCGAATTACATACGGCAGGCGAGTCGCAAAGCCTGCGCATCGGGATTAACGAAGTCGCTGGTTATACGTTTTCCGTTGACGAGGGCTTCGTGGCTAATGCGACGGCGCCGTTCGATTTCTCGCCGCTTCGCTTGTGCGCTGTCTTTGTGTTGGCGTGCTTCGTGCTCGCATTTCGACCCTCCTCTCCGCTGTTTCGCACGTCGCTTTCGTGGCGTTCGAAAGCCCAGAAGGCACTCATCGTCGTGCTCGCCGTGGTGGAGTTGGTGCGTTCGGCGCCTTTTCGTACCGGGGCTTTTCGACCAATGACACCTGGGAGGCGCACGACCAATACGACGACTTGGCCAACGCCTTTTTGTCGGGGAGCGTGGTGATCGACAAGGAGGTGCCTGAGGCTATTCGTGAGTTGGATAACCCCTATGATCCGGGTGCCCGTGCGGTCGCGTTACAGGAGGCAGGGCAATCTGAGCTTTCGGGACGCATTACCGACTTCGCGTATTACAACGGGCAGTTCTACTCATATTTTGGCCCGGTCCCCGCGCTTATGCTCTTTGTGCCGTTCAAGCTGATAACAGGCCACGATATGCCAACGTGGCTGGCCGTTTTCTTCTATGGAGCGCTCTTCATCGTAGCGATCAAGGTTCTGCTGGTCCTACTCTGCGACCGCCTGCTCAAGCTCCGTCCGAGCCTGGGTCTCTTCCTGCTCGCCGATTTCTTGCTGTGTGGGACGACCGGCTTGATCTATCTCGCTATCTGCGTCGTGTACTCGGTCCCTATTACTCTCGTCGCTGGCGTTTGGCCGTCTTGGGGGCTTGTGTGGTTGGCTGGCGGCCAAGCGCGGTGCGGGCGAGGTCTCTGCGCCGCTTCTGGTGGTCGGTGCCGTGTGCATTGCGCTAACGCTGGGCTGCCGCCAGTCGTTCGTGCTTTGCGCGCTACTGGCGTTCCCGCTCTTCTGGGAAGAGATTACGCGCTATCGTGCGTTCTTCTCGCGACGCGGCATCGGTAACACCGCATGCGTCATGGTGCCGTTTGTTCTTGTGGGCATTGCCGTCATGGCGTACAACGCTGTGCGCTTCGGCTCTCCGTTCGACTTCGGCGCGACGTATAACCTGACGAGCAACGATATGACCAAGCGCGGCATCGAGCTGGCTCGGTTCCCGCTCGGCATCTTCTCGTATCTCTTCCAGCCTCTGGCGCTCACGGGTAAATTCCCCTTTATGACGACCGTTTCGGTGGTGAGCGGCTACCAGGGGTATACGAGCTCCGAGCCCATGTTCGGCGGATTCTACGCGTTTTGCACAATTGCGCTCGTTGCCTTCGCGTTTTGCTCAAGGCGTTTCAAGGCGCCTGGGTCCGTGCGCGGGTTTGCCCTCTTGCTCATGGGCATTGGCTTCACGCTTATGTTGTTCGATATCCAGGCATCCGGTATCACGGCACGGTATATGGCGGATTTCTCGTTCTTCCTGCTGCTGCCCGCCGTTCTGGCGCTCTTTATGCTGGAGCGGCGTGTTGGTACGGGCTCTGCGGCGTGGGCATTTCATCTCGCGGTCGTTGTGGCATCGTTCCTCTGCCTGGGCCTCAACGCGTGGAGTATCTTCATTGACGGGCGCTACGGCCCGCTAAATGAGGCGTTCCCCTCAATCTACTATGGCGTGAAGCAGGCGCTTTCATTTTTGTGGTAGGAGATAGGGCGATTGGTGTTGCTGCGGCGTTGTGAAAAAGTTACGTCGCGGTAGCACCGCTTCGGCTTTCTTATCTGCTCGTCTCTCGATTCATTTCTCGATAAACGGCGAGCTCCCATTCGCGCCGCTCGCTTTTGGCAACGGTGTCGAGGATGAGCCCAGCACAGAAGGCGAGACTCGCCAAAAAGACGAAACCGACTGCAAGAATGGCGGTGGGGAAGCGCTCGACGAGTCCGGTGTTGAAGTATTCGAGAATAACCGGAATGCCCGCGATAAGACCTGCGGCAAGCAGGATGAGTGCGACGAGGCTGAAGAACTTGAGCGGTCGATAGTTCTTGAACAGCGATGCGATGGCCATGATCACGCGCGCCCCGTCGGATACGGTATTGAGCTTTGACACGGACCCCTCAGGCCGGTCGCGATAGACGATGGGAACATCCACGATGCGCCAACGACGATCAACCGCATGGATGGAAAGCTCGGTTTCAATCTGGAACCCTGCTGAAAGCACCGGGCAGGTCTTGACGAAGACGCGCGAGAATGCGCGATACCCGGTCATGACGTCTTCGAAGCCGTATCCATAGATCCACTTGATCATCGCGCGCACCAGGTTGTTGCCAAAGCCGTGTCCTGCTCGCTTGTTCTCCTGTGCGTAGGTACCGTTGGACAGGCGGTCGCCTACCGTCATGTCAGCCGTGCCGTTGAGGATGGGCGCGCAAAGCGCTGGGGCGGATTCTGCGGGGTAGGTGTCGTCGCCGTCGACCATGAGGTAGCAATCGGCCTCGATGTCGCGAAACATCTGCCGGACGACATTGCCCTTGCTTGGCGGGGCTCGTAATGGACTACGGCGCCATGGGCTGCTGCAATGGTGGCGGTGTCATCGGTTGAGTTGTTGTCGTAGACGTAGATGGTCGCCTGTGGAAGCGCCGCATGGAAATCGTCAACGACTTTAGCGATGGTGAGTGCCTCGTTATAGCACGGAATGAGTACGGCGATGGAGTGACCAGGCATGTGCGTCCTATCCAGAATCGATATCATAGGGCAGGCGCTATTGGCGCGCGCACTAGATTATAGAATATGGGATGCTCTAGCATGTTTGTTGACGTGCTGCATCTTGTCTGCATTGCCTGTCCGTTGAATAGGGGCCTTCGTTGAAACTGCGTCAGATTGACTTCAGGTGGTATTCCGCAAGCACCCTCGTTCTTTTCTCGGCGCTCTTCGGTTTATTCGGAATGCTCTCCCTTCATATTCAGACGGTTTCTCCTCAAGAGGCCGCTGCGGGTGAAGTCATTTTGGGGACGATGGAAGAGGTGAACTTCAGTCCGTTTACTGTCGTCGATGTATGGTGGTTCTTCCTATTTACGGTCATCGGCGCTGCGGCAATTGTGGTCCTTTCAAGAGCGGCGCTCATCTTTGCAGGCAGAGGCAAGGGAGCTTCATTTCGCGTGACCGTGCGTATGGCCTTGTTGTTTGCCGCGGTAATGCTCGTTTGTTGGTTGCCGTATATGTTGACGTGGTTCCCGGGCGGCGTATACTCGGACACCCTCAACGTCATCGACCAGGCATATGGCATGGTCCCGCTGTCCAATCAACATACCTTGCTCTACACCTTTGAGTGGAAGGTGTGCTTGAAGCTTGCCGGATACAACCTCTTTATTGGCAGCGCGCTGATGATGGTCTTCCAGGCGGTGATTATGGCGGCGGTGTGCTCCTATACGGTTCTGTGGTTGAACGTCGCGGGTTGGGGAAGTTGGCTGTACGGTCACGGTCTGCTTTTTTGCGTTGTTTCCGCTGTTCCCGTATTACGTGGTATCGCTGTGGAAGGATACTACGTTCTCTGCTTTTTTGCTGTGGTTCTGCTTGTGTTTTGCCGATGCTGTGCTCGCACGGGGGAGGATTTCTCGTGTGCAGGTTGCTTCGCTTTGCGTCTCGGCGCTGCTCGTTGCTTTTGCGCGCAACAACGGCAAGTACATCGTGCTGGCTGCCGCTGTCTTCCTGCTGGTTGTGTGCCGGCGACAGATTCTCGAGGCGCTGGTGAGCCTGTTTGTCCCGCTCTTTGCCACGTTGCTCGTCATTATCGTGGTGCAGGGACCGGTGTATTCCCGCCTGGGTGTCGATAGCTCTTCTACGGTCGAGAGCCTGGGCGTACCGATTCAACAGGTTGCCCGCGTGATTGCCTATGACGGAGAGCTCTCGCCTGAAGCTGAGGACGTGTTCTATTCCATTATGCCGCGTGAGACCTGGAAGGCAGCATATCGCCCATTGCTGGTGGACAGTGTAAAGTGGAACCCATCGTTCAACGCTGCTGCACTTTCTGAGAATAAGCTTGGGTTTGTGTCTGCTTATCTCGATACGGGGTTGCGTAATCCGCAGCTGTACCTTGAGGGATTCCTTATGAGCAGCGCAGGGTTCTGGAATCCGTTGGTGGGTACCAACGAGAATGTTGCCTACGTACAGCTTGATATGTGGAACACCTCGCCAATTTCCCAGATTGATATTATCGAATCGCTGACAGGCGTGTCGCTCCGCTCGGTACTTCAGCCGCATGGTTATTTCTCTTGCGCGTTGTTTGCGCTCATCATGTTGGCATCGCTCGCCGTGCTGGCGGTAAACCGTCAATGGCAGTGGGCTTGCGCGCTTGTTCCTATGCTGCTGCTCTGGGGAACGCTCATCATTGCTTCTCCGATTGCCTACAGCCTGCGTTATTGCTACGCGCTCGTACTGGCCATACCGTTGTTTGTAGCGTTTCCCGTGCTGGCGTTGCGTTGGTCAACCGTTGAAGGGCCTCTTTGCTTGACGCGTGATGAGGAGAGCGAGACCGTGATGGTGGATGTCGATTCGTCTGACCAAGCGTTATCACATAAAGAAGAAGCGCGTTCGCAAGAGATGGAGATACGCGAAAGCTTGATGCGCGGATATGGGGACGTATTGGATGGCAAGACTATCGAGCCACCACGGTGTTTGACGGGATCCGCGCCCATCTTCGTCGCGCGCCCCGTCCATAGGCTATAATCATCCATGCGCTAGCACGCATGCGCCCATAGCTCAGCTGGATAGAGCAGGAGACTTCTAATCTCAAGGTCGAGGGTTCGAATCCCCCTGGGCGCACCAGCTATGAATAACGCGGCCGCGCGGGAAAAGCATCCCGTGCGGCCGCTCTCGTTTGGCCAAAAGACAGCCTCGCTCCTGAGCATCCGATTGCATAGTCACCGTGCCTACGACTTGAATGGGCCTCCAATTTAGGACGCTGAGCAAAACTCCCGCCAAAGGATCGAATTTTGGGGTGAGGTTGAAGTAGGCGTTATCAACCGGTGTATCTACTGCGTTTTTTATACCTCTTAGATTGGGAGTACTCGGCTGGTCCTTCAAAATTCGATCCTTTGGCGGGAGTTTTGCTCTGGAGGCTTTCCAGCGAACGAGACGCTTGCTGGGTTGTCATCGCCCTAAATCAAACTCGGGCGAGAAATGACATGAATAGGGGTGTATTAAATCGCTAATTCGGTAAAACCATGCCCGAAATGAGCCAGGTACGGCATCTCCGCAAAGGGGAGGCCGCTTCCTGCCGTCCCGCCGTCAGCTTCCGGTGCGTATCCGACTCCGCAACATCCCAAACCACTCATCCGTTTTTCCATACCAACTGGCGCGGTATGGGGTACACTAGGGGAGTCGTTGATGTACCCCATGGCGGCGGGCCCGCCGTGGGCATCCAGAAAAAGGAGACAAGTATGGTTTCTGAGAAGGTTACCCTCGTCAACCCCCAGGGTCTTCACATGCGTCCCGCGGGCCTCTTCGCCTCTACCATGGGCAAGTTTGCCTGCGACGTGACCGTCGTCACCCCCGAGAAGGAGGTCAACGGCAAGAGCCCCATGGCCCTCATGGCCGCTGGCATCCCCTGCGGCACCGAGGTTGAGATTCGTTGCGACGGCGCTGACGAGGCCGACGCTCTCACCGCTGCTGTCGAGCTCATCAAGAGCGGTCTTGGCGAGTAACTCACACTGCTTCAAGTGTGTCTCACCTTGA
>ENA-OQEN01000945-OQEN01000945.1-human-gut-metagenome-genome-assembly--contig:-NODE-945-length-11582-cov-2.630729_pt1 | contig 11582 bp, 12 predicted proteins | sample MGYA00242791_ERZ504627 | MGnify/ENA primary metagenome ERZ504627 (study PRJEB26092, sample SAMD00036316) | human gut metagenome | host: Homo sapiens | study: EMG produced TPA metagenomics assembly of... | reverse complement strand
ATAGTTCATGCGCTGATATTGAATGTCTACAAGTCTTTTTATCAATTCTTCGCGGGGAAAGACCGCACCTTTGCGCAGTGATATGCTCATTCGCATGTATTCTTCAGGACTGCCCAAAGCATAGATGCAGGAAACTGATGCAACGATAATAACATCCTTGCGTTCATTAAGCGAACACGTCGCACTGTGGCGCAAGCGGTCGATTTCCTGATTTATGTCCGCCGTTTTTCAATGTATGTATCGGAAGAAGCAATATAAGCTTCCGGCTGGTAGTAGTCATAATATGAAACAAAGTATTCAACTGCATTATTCGGAAAGAACTCACGAAATTCCGAACAAAGCTGTGCCGCAAGCGTCTTGTTGTGCGCAATGACGAGTGTCGGCTTCTGCACGCGCTCGATAAGCTTTGCCATTGTGAATGTTTTTCCTGAGCCTGTAACGCCCAAAAGAACCTGAAGCTTGTCACTCGAAAGCACGCCGTTTGCAAGCGTATCGATTGCCTGAGGCTGATCGCCCTGCGGTTCAAAGGGCGAAACAACTTTAAATTCTGCCATAGTATAAACTCCTTTTGCTCAATCCGCCGAACCGGATTATGTACACGGTCGGCTAACCGCACTATGATTATACCACAAGAATTTTAAATGTGAAATACCTAATCGAAATGATTAAAACTTTATTTTCAAAGCAAATGCTTCAGCTGTGCACACAACAGCAGTGCGCAGTCTGATACAAAAGCATATTCCGGCATTGCAGGAAAACATTTCGTTTGAAATTGTCAGCAAAAGCTGCTAATCTTTCTGTACGGCATACTAAAATGCTGCGGAGGTTCAGAATGGAAGTGTTGTTTGTTATATGGGCGGGAATCATTCCGCTTGTTCCGCTTATAGGTGTTCAACTGTTTAAGCAGCGCTGTGACAAAAGGAAAGCTGCTGTCTGCCGCTTGCTTTTTTTCGGACAAGCGATTCTTTCGCTTACATACATAGCTGTGTATTTCGGTATTATCGGCTGACAGTATTCTGAGCAGGCATTCGGTGAGATTGCTGAAGAAGCAGTCCGCTGCATCGATTGCGTTGATTTGTTTGCCCGGAGCTTGTTTGGCAAGGCAGCAATTGCAAAGGGACCGACCGCTGCGCGGACAGTCCCCGATGCATTATTATTCAGGATACTTATGCTTGCCGGGCTTTACTCGTGAACATCGCAAGCGCGGTCTTTTTCTGCAAGCATATCAGCTGGGATCAGACGTTTTTTTGAAAATAAAGTTGTACAATGCCTGACCTACAGCAGTGCAGATTATAACGGATGTTACAGCCTCGATGATTCCGTTCAAAGTCACGACACCGAGCATCATCTTGAACAGAGCATCCGCTGTTGCTGCTCCGAACTGTGCCATACATGCATCTTTTGCAAACAGATAGAAAGCTCCGAGGAAGAGGATCGTGTTCGTAATGGTTCCGACAAAGGCGGCGACCGCCATGCTTGAAATTCGAGTCTTGTCAAACTTGTTAAAAAGCGTGTACACCGCACGGGACATAACTCCGATCATGATTCTCGGTACAATAAGGCATATAATCATAAGCCTACAGTTTTTAATCCGCCGGCATTCATGATTATCATTGCAAACGCATCGGGTTCGGTGAAGCATTTAATGACGGATGTCAATCCGAAAACGAGGCCGAAAAACATTCCGCCCTTAAACCCAAGAAGTAGGACGCAATGATAACGGGAACCTGAATGATGACGATCGCCGCAACGCTTGTCGGGATAAACCCAAGCCCGGGTACAAATGCCATGATAAGCATAATAGCAAGAAACAGCGCGTAAGTCGTCAGGACTTTTGTGTTGAGTGATTTCATAATCATCCTCGGCACATTTATTTTGCTGCGGGTATTATAGCTGAAAATTCTTTGCTTGGCAACATGCAAAGAACACATATATTCGGAAAAATCCGTTTTTGGGCATTTGCCGTGCAGCATTTGATTCCGGCTGTTTTTTCGAGACCTGTTTCATTTCCTGATTATGCAGGGAAAGTCTAACGGATGAGCAATTCGGCGGCTTGCATGTGCAGGTGCATGATTTGTTTGCTTTTGCAGGGAAACTTTTTATAAAAAATGTTTGATGCAAAAGAAAAAATATCGCCGCAAACGTAATATATAATATTACTGTCAATATATTGGCCGATTCCACTTTATTTGCGGACGAAAATCAACTATAATAGGGTTTGAACAAAAAAGATTGAGCAATTTCGGTCTTTCCGGATGTTGTCATGATGTTTCAAACAGCCGCTGACCGGATAAGAATTGTTCTAAACATATTCCGAAGGAGGAAAAAGAATTGAAAAAACTTTTGCTTGGCAATGAAGCTATTGCAAGAGGTGCTTACGAAGCAGGCGTTCGCGTTTCAAGCGCATATCCCGGCACGCCCAGCACCGAAATCAACGAAAACGTTGCGACTTACCCCGAGATTTACTCCGAATGGGCCCCCAACGAAAAGGTTGCCGTAGAGGTTGCTCTCGGTGCAGCCGTAAGCGGTGCACGCAGCCTTGCATGTATGAAACACGTCGGCTTGAATGTTGCAGCCGATCCGTTCTTCACCGCAACCTACACCGGCGTTAATGCAGGCATGGTCGTTGTTGTTGCCGACGATCCCGGCATGCATTCATCCCAAAACGAGCAGGATACCCGTATGCTTGCACGCGCATCCCACGCACCGGTTCTTGACCCTTCCAACAGTCAGGAATGCAAGGACTTTCTCAAGCTTGCTTACGAAATCAGCGAAAAATACGACACTCCCGTCATTCTCCGTGTCACCACCCGCATTGCACATGCAAGAACCCTTGTTGAACTCGACGAACGTGTTGAAGTTCCCCTTCGCGAATACAAACGTGACATCAAGAAATACGTTTCAATGCCCGCAAACATGATCGCCCGTCATCTCTATGTTGAAGAGCGTGAAAAGAAGCTTGCCGAAGATGCAAACACTCTTCCATCAACCGTATCGAATGGGCGGACAGGAAAATCGGCGTCATCACAAGCGGTGCGGCATATAACTACGTAAAGGAAGCAATGCCCACAGCATCCGTGCTGAAGCTCGGTCTTGCATACCCCATGCCCCGCAAACTCATCGAAGAGTTCGCAGCAGGCGTTGACACTCTCTATGTAATCGAGGATATGGAGCCTTTCTATGAGGACACTATCAAGTCTTGGGGCATCAAGTGCAGCGGCAAAGACCGCACCGGCGTTCAGGGTGAGCTTTTTGCACGCAAGATTGCAAACAAGTTTAACGGCGAAGAGGAAGCAGGTCCCATGAACACTCAGGGCATTCCCATGCGTCCCCCCGTACTCTGCCCCGGCTGCCTCACAGGGGTCTTTATTACGTACTCGGAAAGCTCAAACTCACGGTATGTTCCGATATCGGCTGCTACACTCTCGGTGCGCTGCCTCCTCTCAGCGGAGTTGACACATGCGTATGTATGGGTGCATCCATCGGAATGGCACACGGCATGGAAAAGGCACGCGGTCATGAGCAGGCAAAGAAAACAGTTGCAGTTCTCGGCGACTCCACCTTCTGCCACAGCGGCCTCACCGGACTTCTCAACATGGCATACAATCGCGCCGTCGGCACGGTTATCATTGCCGATAACTCCATCACCGGCATGACCGGTCACCAGAACAACCCCGCAAACGGCTACGACATCCACGGCGAACCCACAACAAGCCTTGATATTCTCAAGCTCTGCGATGCAATGGGCATCAAGCATGTTCGCGTTGTCGATCCGTTCGACGTTAAAGAACTCGAAAAGGTTGTTCGCGAAGAGACCGAGCGTGAAGAGCTTTCCGTTATTATCTCCCGCCGTCCCTGTGCGCTTATTGTTAAGCAGCCCGGCACGCCGTTCATCTGCGACACAACAAAGTGCAAAAAACTGCGGTATGTGTATGAAAATCGGCTGCCCCGCCATTCGCAAAACGGAAACCGGCGTTGCCGTTGATCCCACACAGTGCGTTGGCTGCGGACTTTGCGAACAGCTTTGTCACTTTGGCGCACTCCACACCGAAGCTTAAGGAGGGTTAATTATATGTTTAACATTGTTATCGTCGGCGTCGGTGGGCAGGGCACACTGCTTGCCAGCAAAATTCTCGGCCAGCTTGCAATGAACAACGGCTACGAGGTTCGCGTCAGCGAGGTTCACGGTATGAGCCAGCGCGGCGGCAGCGTTGTGACTTATGTTCGTATCAGCAATGATCAGCCGCTCTATTCCTCCATTGTTGAACAGGGTCAGGCTGATATCGTCCTTGCATTCGAGGATCTCGAAGCTCTGCGTGCACTCCCTTATCTCAAGTCGGAAGGCACGATGGTTGTCAACACACAGAAGATACTGCCCATGCCCGTTATTACCGGTGCCGCAAAGTATCCCGAAGATTGCCTTGAAAGGGTTGAAAACGCCTGCAAGACGATCAAGCTCAACGCTGTTGAAATTGCACACGAATGCGGAACCTACAAGGCTGCAAACGTCGTTTTGATGGGTGTTGTTGCAAAGATGCTTCCCTTCCCCGTTGAGGAATGGCACAAAGCAATCGAACAATGCGTAAAGCCCAAATTCCTTGAAATCAATATCAAGGCCTTTGATCGCGGTTACGGCATCTGAGTTGGCTTTTATCACGGGCACTGCTGACAGCAGCCCAAATAAAACTATGTACGATTTCACAAGTTCAATTAACAGAGCCTGTACCGGCTCCATAAAGATTGACATGGCACCCGAGCCCGTAAAGCTCGGGTCTTGTGCCGTTGACAATCGCAGATCAGGAATTTGCAGTTGCTCCGGAAATTTCAGACGCTGTCTGCAAGGCCGCTGCCCATGGCATTTACGGTTACACCTATGCCGATTCGGAGTACCGCAGCGCAGTTAATTCATGGATGCTCCGCAGGCATAACTGGAACATTTCAAAGCACAAACTCTTCACGGTGAACGGCGTTGTTACCGCTCTCGGCATTGCTGTGCGTGCATTGACGACCGAGGGAGACGGGATTGTGATTCAACCGCCCGTTTATCCCCCGTTTGCAGGCACAGTACGCAAGAATAACCGTATTCTCGTTGAAAACCCGCTTATTCTGCGCAGCAATACCTATGAGATCGATTTTGATGATTTGGATTCAAAAACACGTCCTCAAAATGTAAAGATGCTCATACTCTGCAGTCCGCATAATCCTGTCGGCAGAGTATGGACAAAGCAGGAATTGCTCCGACTCGGCGAAATCTGCAAACGCAACAACGTAATCGTTCTTGCAGACGAGATACATAACGATCTCATTCATAACGGTGCCGAGCACACTGTATTTGCATCGCTTGGTGATTTTGCCGACTTTACGGTCACATGTACGGCTGTAAGCAAAACATTTAACCTTGCAGGTCTTGCGTGTTCAAATATCCTTATTTCCAACGACACAATTGCAGACCGATTCAAAGCAGCCGCCGAACGCGAAAACACAAGCTGCGTTCCTTATTTTGCGCGTGCAGCGACAATCGCTGCATACACGAAGGCAGAACAATGGCTTGATGAACTGAACGGTGTTATCGAATCAAATTTCAATTTGCTGTATTCTTTTCTCCGAACCGAACTTCCGATGCTGAATGCAATTCGGGCAGAGGGCACATACCTTGCATGGATTGATATGCGCAGCCTCGGACTGTCGGATTCCGCACTTGAAGAGTTAATGCTTAAGAATTACCTTGCGTTGGATGAGGGCTATATCTTTGGCACCGGCGGCAGCGGATTCGAGCGTTGGAATCTTGCATTGCCTCAAAATGAACTCAAGGCTGCACTTGAAAGACTTAAAGCCGCCGTGCTTTCGCTGCAATCCAAGCAATGAAGATTGTTTCGTCTTTTAAAAAGCCTTTTGAAAGCGTAAGCAAATCAACCATTCACTGTTCCCAAAATGCTTAATTTAAACCTGTTAAACAAAGAACAGCTTGAAGCTGTTCAAACTACCGAAGGACCGTTGCTCGTGCTTGCAGGCGCGGGCAGCGGCAAAACTCGCGTATTGACATACCGAATTGCCAACCTTGTTGAAAACCATGGTGTTCCGCCTTGGGCAATTCTTGCACTCACATTCACAAATAAAGCCGCACGCGAAATGAGGGAGCGTATCGAAAGCCTTCTGTCCGAAGATTCCTCTGATATGTGGGTCACGACTTTTCATTCGTTCTGTGCAAAAATACTTCGTTTTGATATTGATAAACTCGGATATGACAACCGTTTTGTAATTTACGATGAGCAGGATCAGACTTCATTGATAACCGACCTCATGAAATCCTGCAACATAGACGAAAAAAAGCTTTCGAAGGGTGCAATAAAAGCGAAAATCAGCGAAGCCAAGAACTCGTCCGAAGCTCCCGAAACATACATACTGCAATCAGGTGACGGGAGTGATAAACTCATTGATTTATATCGGGCTTATCAAAAACGCTTAAAAGAGTGCAATGCTCTCGATTTGACGATTTGCTTCTTAAAGGACTTGAATTGCTCGAAAAATGTCCTGATGTCCTGCAAAAATATCGACGCAAATTCAGATATGTGCTTGTTGACGAGTATCAGGACACAAACCACCCGCAGTACAGAATCGTTCAGATTATTTGCAAAGAGCATCAAAATATTTGCGTAGTGGGCGACGACGATCAAAGCATTTACGGTTGGCGCGGTGCGGATATCCGCAATATTCTTGAATTTGAGAAGGACTTTAAGTCCGCGAAGGTTATTCGTCTTGAACAGAACTATCGTTCGACAAAAGCGATACTGGATTGTGCAAACAAGATAATCGTCCATAATACGGGCCGAAAGGGCAAAAACCTTTGGACAGCTAAGCCCGGAGGTCAGCCCGTTGAGTTTAAGTTGGTTGATAACGAACGCGATGAAGCATACAGCATTGCACGCACTATTTCCGAACAGCATCGTTTCGAAAAACGCAGCTACAATGATTTTGCAATACTCTATCGCACCCATGCCCAAAGCCGAATCATTGAATCGGTGCTTGCAACCGGGTTCGGAATCCCGCTTACCGTAATCGGAGGTACGCGTTTCTATTCACGCCGCGAAGTCAAGGATCTTTTATGTTACATTAAGCTGATTGCAAATCCGAACGACGATGTTTCCTTTAAGCGAATCATCAATGTTCCCAAGCGCGGCATCGGCGATACAACAATTAAAACGATTGAAATGGCTGCATCGACACATGATATGTCAATGTTCATGATTTGTGCCGCTGAGGGAATGCTCCCCCCCAGAGTGAGTTCAAAAATCAAGCCGTTCATCGACCTTATGCGAGAGTTTTTTGCAAAAAGATATGAATTGGGTCTTGACAGCTTGATGGAGTTTATCATTGACAAAACAGGCTACATTGAGTATATCACTGCTCAGGATGATGACAAATCGGATGACCGGCAAGAGAATATCGAGGAGCTTATCGGTGCAATGCGTGAACATGAGCAGCAGTCGAACGACGGCGACGACGCTCTTCAGAGTTTTCTTGAAATCGCTGCGCTCAACACTGAAACGGATAACATTGATGAAAGTGACGGAACGGTAAAGCTCATGACGCTGCATTGCGCAAAAGGCTTGGAGTTCCCGGTTGTATTTATTCCGGGCATGGAACAGGATATCTTCCCTTCGTCGCGTTCAAAAAACGACCCGATTCGTGTTGAAGAAGAGCGTCGGCTGTGCTATGTCGGTGTTACAAGAGCGATGGAAAAGCTGTATTTGTATGCGGCACGCGAACGGCATCTGTACGGCTCAATTCAACGGAACGACCCTTCAATTTTTCTTGAAGAAATGGAACTTATCGATCCCGAGACCGTGCCGATGCGCCGCAATTCATTCGGCAGTGCTTCCTCATTTTTCCGTGACGGCGGTTCCGTTCAGAATGCTGTAAAATACGCAAAACAGAACGGCTATGTGAGCGGAGGTCAAACTCCGCGCGTTTCAGAAGATGTATTGTCGGAAATACGTCGAATCAACGGTCTCGCCCAAAAGCCCGACACCGTTCGCCCATACGCCCGACAATCGGTTTCTTCCGGTTCGACGGGTTTTTCCCAAAACAAAAGCAAACCAAGAGTTCGTCTCTGCAGCGGACAACGTGTTTCGCATCCGCAATTCGGAAAAGGAACTGTTGCTGCCGTTGATGAAGGTTCGGGAATTGTTACCGTTAAGTTTGACACAAACGGCGTCAGGAAACTTGCAGCGGCATATGCTCCGCTTAAAGTGATTACAGAGGAATGAAACTGAGCGAATCATAAAGGAGTGTAAACCATGAGCGAAATGCGTGATAAACAAAACAATGCTGCGGTTCCCTCAAACATGCAGCAGGACGCACTCGGATTGAAGTTGAATCAGATAAACCGATATCAACAACGCGTATGCAGCAGCTTGTTGATGAGCTGAACACCTACTCGAATGCATACTATTTCGGCAGTGAACCGTTGATAAGCGATGCTGAATTTGATGCGTTGATGGAGGAATTGAGTCAACTCGAACAAGCTTCCGGAATCGTCCTGCCCGATTCGCCGACACATCGGTAGGCGGAGATGCTGTCACTGCCTTTGAGCCGCACACGCACATCGCGCGGCTTTGGAGTCTCGACAAAGTCAAAACAACTCAGGAATTGCTGGATTTTAGCCAAAAATGCCGTCGTGCCGCAGGAAATACGGAAAACGGCAGTGTGGAAAATCCCGAATTTGTGCTGGAATATAAGTTCGACGGGTTAACGATCAACCTGACATACGATAAAGGGATTCTCGTTCAGGCCGCAACACGCGGAAACGGCATTACAGGCGACGGTATACTTGAACAGGCAAAAACAATTCGCTCGATTCCGCTTACCGTGCCGTATAAAGGCAAATTTGAAGTTCGCGGCGAATGTTATATGCGCCTTTCCGTTCTTAAAGAGCTGAATGACAGCGGTGAGGAAAGCCTGAAAAATGCACGAAATGCAGCAGCCGGTGCGATCCGCAACCTTGACCCGCAGATAACTGCCAAGCGAAAGCTCGATTGTGTATGCTACAATATCGGATACATTGAAGGAATGAAATTCTCCACAAGACGTGAAATGTACAGTTTCATGCGTGACAACGGACTGCCAATGAGTGATTTTATATACTTTGGTGATATTAACGGTGTTATCTCTGAAATTGAAAAAGCAGCGGAGCGACGGAGCAGTCTTGATTTTCTTATCGACGGAATGGTAATCAAGCTTAATGATGTCGGCCTCTTTGAGAAAATGGGCTGTACGGACAAATTCCCCCGCGGAGAAATTGCATACAAATTTGCTGCGGAAGAGCTTATAACCACCGTGCTTGATATAACTTGGGAAGTCGGTCGAACAGGAAAGCTCACACCTCTTGCGCATCTTGAGCCGGTTGATTTCATGGGAGTCACTGTCAAACGCGCTACACTCAATAATTATGATGATATTCTGCGTAAGCGCGTTGGAATAGGTTCCCGTGTTTTAATTCGACGCAGCAATGATGTCATTCCCGAAATACTGAAAAGCGTTGATGACGGAGAACCTGCAAACCCGGTCACAATCCCGACTTGCTGCCCCGCCTGCGGAGCGCGGGTCGAACGGGACGGCGTGCATATTTTCTGTACCAATTCCCTTTCGTGTACGCCGCAAATCGTCGGACGGCTTGAACATTTCGCCTCTCGTGATGCAATGGATATAGAAGCTTTTCCGAAAAACAGCACTTCTGCTCGTAAATGAAATCGGAATTTCAAAAATTCCCGACCTCTATGAGCTTACGCCTGCAAGCTTTTCGGGTCTGCCGGGTTTCGGAGAAAAACGAATTGGAAATATTCTTTCCGCAATTGAAAAAAGCAAAGACTGCAAGCTTGATGCATTTATTTTTGCGCTTGGAATTCCGAATGTCGCAGTAAAACAGCCAAAGACCTTGCCAATCGATTCAAAACGTTTGATGCTGTCAGGAATGCGGCATTCGAAAGCTTAACCGAGATTCCCGGAATAGGTGAAAGTGTTGCGGATGAGATAATCGGTTTCTTTTCGGATGAGCATATTTCAACTCAGATAGATAAACTGCTTGAGCTTGGTGTGACTCCGCGAGAAGCAGAAGCCTCTGCCGAAAACGCATTTGCTGCCGGCAAAACATTTGTTGTTACCGGTACGCTTGAAAAATGGGGCGGAAAGAAATTGAAGATCTTATTGCGTCAATGGGCGGGCGCGCATCCGGCAGCGTCAGCAAAAAACCGATTACGTTGTTGCAGGCGAAAAAGCAGGAAGCAAGCTTGAAAAAGCCAAGGAGCTCGGAGTGCGTATTCTGAGCGAATCAGAGTTTTTTGAGTTGATAGGAGGATAGGCTGAGCTTCAGCTCTTCTCAACATTAAACCTGCTGTTAATGCGGCGGAAAAAGTCCGATTCCTGCGGGTCGGGCTTTTTGCTGCTCATGCTTTATCGACATGCCTTTGAGGCGGGCGGTCAGCGCTGTTTTTAAGCTAAATAAACTCTTTTGGATGATGTTGACATAATTGCATGATTATGCTACAATGCGCCCTAACGCTGTAAATCGGTAATGCCGCTTTGCCGAAAAAATATCGGAGAAATGGAAAAACAGGATGAATATTAAATTGTCGGATCATTTCACGTATAAGAAACTGCTGCGATTCTGTCTGTCGCCGATAATTATGATGGTTTTTACATCCATCTACGGTGTGGTTGACGGATTGTTTGTTTCAAATTACGTCGGAAAAACTGCATTCGCGGCAATTAACCTTGTTATGCCGTTCATAATGATTTTCGGAGGAATCGGCTTCATGTTCGGCACCGGCGGCAGTGCACTCGTTGCAAAAACACTCGGATTGAAAGACTCGGAGAACGCCAACCGCTACTTCACAATGATGTCGCTTGTGACTCTTGTTGTCGGCATAATCATTTCAATTGTCGGCATGATTTTCATGCGTCCGATTGCAATATTTCTCGGTGCAGAAAACGAAACAATCGAACATTGTGTGATATACGGACGCATTATAATTGGATTCAACACGGCATTTATGCTTCAGAATCTCTTTCAGAGTTTTCTTATCACGGCCGAAAAACCCAAACTCGGTCTTTGGGTCACCGTTGCAGCAGGTGTTACCAATATGGTGCTTGATGCTCTGTTTGTCGGCGTTTTCAAATGGGGTGTGGCCGGCGCAGCAATTGCAACAGGTTTAAGCCAGTGTGTCGGCGGGCTGCTTCCTTTCATCTATTTTTTACGACCGAATAACAGTCTGCTCCGGTTTGTAAAAACCAAAATTGAGTTTCGTCCCGTTATCGATGCATCTGCAAACGGGGCATCCGAGCTTGTTTCAAACGTAACAGCCTCCATAGTAGGTATGCTTTATAATTATCAGCTGCTGAAGTACGCCGGCGAAGACGGCGTCGCAGCCTATGGCACACTTATGTATGTGGAATTCATCTTTATTTCGGTTTTTATCGGGTACGCGATCGGAAGTGCACCGATAATCAGTTATCATTCGGTGCCGACAACCACGCCGAGCTGAAAACATGTTGAAAAGAGTTTGATTCTAATGTCGCTGGCCGGG
>ENA-OQEN01000944-OQEN01000944.1-human-gut-metagenome-genome-assembly--contig:-NODE-944-length-11604-cov-5.781999_pt1 | contig 11604 bp, 18 predicted proteins | sample MGYA00242791_ERZ504627 | MGnify/ENA primary metagenome ERZ504627 (study PRJEB26092, sample SAMD00036316) | human gut metagenome | host: Homo sapiens | study: EMG produced TPA metagenomics assembly of... | reverse complement strand
CCATCTCGTGGATCAGGGGAATGCTCTTGGCCTCTGCGGTAAACAGATAGTCATAGCTGCCCGGCTCCAGCAGCTTCAGCAGCTCCCGGCCGCAGGCCTCAGTAAGCTCGGCATCGCCGAAGCAGATGAACGCGCCGATATACAGATCGTCGGTGACCTTACAGATGGGCAGCTCCCGCTGGAGCCCGGCCACGGTCATGGAATAAGTGGACATAACAAAATCTCCATTCTGCGCAAGGGGAGAGAAGACGCTGCGGCTGTCGTTTTTCAGCGAACCACCCGCCTTCCGGAAAAAAGACGGGTGTCCTGTCAAGTCTATTATAAGGATTATATTGTAAAAGTCAATACAAAAACTGCGGCGCCGGAATTCACGCGCGAAAGAATTTATCCATGTAAATTGTGAAAAATTAATCAAATGCCTGGATTCGGCGATTTGCACTGGCTCTGCGGTGCCAATGGAACTTTTTACGATTTTTGCAAAATGCACAAAAATGCACCCAAAGATTTTACGGTCAAAGCCCCGCAAATTCGGGATAACCCCCTTGAGTATTTGTCGGAATGGTGTTATCATCAGAACAGATGGGACATGAATGAATGTCATTCATCCATTCCAAATCGGAACAAATTTTGGAACAAATTTGAGGAGGCAATTATTATGAATGCTTATCTGGCCAGCGTTCTGGAGAACGTCAGAACCAAGCATGGCAACGAGCCCGAGTTCGTGCAGACCGTGGAGGAAGTCCTGTCCTCTCTGGAGCCTGTCATCGAGAAGCATCCCGAGTATGAGAAGGTCGATCTGCTGAACCGCATGGTCGAGCCTGAGCGCATGTTCACCTTCCGCGTTGTGTGGTGCGACGATAATGGTCAGTGGCATACCAACCGCGGCTGGCGCTGCCAGTTCAACGGCGCCATCGGCCCCTACAAGGGCGGCCTGCGCTTCCAGAAGAATGTGTATGAGGGCATCATCAAGTTCCTGGGCTTCGAGCAGACCTTCAAGAACAGCCTGACCGGCCTGCCCATCGGCGGCGCCAAGGGCGGCTCCGACTTCGATCCCGCCGGCAAGTCCGACGCCGAGGTCATGCGCTTCTGCCAGAGCTTCATGACTGCTCTGTATCGCTACATCGGGCCCGACATCGACGTTCCCGCCGGTGACATGGGCGTTGGCGGCCGCGAGATCGGCTACCTGTATGGCCAGTACCGCCGCCTGAAGGGCGTGTGGGAGAACGGCGTGCTCACCGGCAAGGGCCTGAGCTACGGCGGTTCCCTGATCCGTCCCGAGGCCACCGGCTACGGCGCCATCTACTATCTGCAGGAAGTGCTCAAGCACGAGAACGACACCATCGAGGGCAAGCGTATCGCCATCTCCGGCTACGGCAACGTGGGCTGGGGCATCATGAAGAAGCCGCTCAGCTGGGCGCGCCGTCACCTACTTTGCCGGTCCCGACGGTTACGTTCACGATCCCGACGGTGTCATCACCGACGAGAAGCTGAACTTCATCCTGGAAATGCGCGCCAAGGATCCCATGCACTGCAAGCCCTACGCCGACAAGTTCGGCTGCGAGTTCGTGGCAGGCGAAAAGTGCTGGGGTGTCAAGGATGTTGACGTGTATATGCCCGCCGCCATGCAGAACGACGTCCGCATGGAGTCTGCCGAGAAGATCGCCGTCTCCGGCGTGAAGTATTACATTGAGGTGGCCAATATGCCCACCACCAACGACGCTCTGAACTTCCTGCGTCAGCAGAAGGGCATCATCGTGGCTCCCTCCAAGGCCGTTAACGCCGGCGGCGTGGGCGTCTCCGCTCTGGAGATGGCTCAGAACTCCGAGCGTCTGGTCTGGACTGCCGAGGAAGTCGATGCTCAGCTGCACAAGATGATGAAGACCATCCACAAGGAATCCGCCGATGCCGCTGCCGAGTATGGTCTGGGCTACGACCTGGTGGCTGGCGCCAACATCGCCGGCTTCAAGAAGGTCGCCGAAGCTATGATGGAACAGGGCTGCTTCTAAGCCGAACGACGGACAATGATCCAATAACTGAACCGGGGTCCTGCGGGTGCAGGACCCCCGGTTTTCATTGGGAATGCGCTGTTGACAGCTTCCTCCGGTGGGGCAGGCGGCACATCCTCGCCGCGCCCGGTTTGTCCCGCCTTTTTTGGCCTCTGTCCCGGCCTTGTCCCGCCTTGTATCAGGACAAAAATAGCGAAATAATATGCATAGTGGGAATAACAATCAAAAATCCGGTTGCCACGCTATGCGCGGCAACCGGATCAATTTGTCTTAAAAGACGTACAGCAGGATGCACACCAGGACGATGCACAATCCCAGGCAGGCCATCAGCAGGGCATAGGACAGGCTGCCTTCCATCCGGCGGAGGGTGTCCAGGATGGTGCCCAGCCGGTCGGCGGCCTCCTGTTCCGTGCGCTGGCCGCCGTGGGTCATGGCGTGGATCATGGCGCTGCGGGAGATCTGTGGCGCCGGGGCCGGGAGTCCCGCAGGAAGGTCCGACGGGCCACCAGCACCAGGAAGTCCAGCGCGTCGCATACCGCCCGCATCACCACGTTCAGCACCCGGTACAGGCCCCGGATGACCGGGCGATAAACCCGTTCCTCCAGGCTCAGCCACCGGGGCCAGCGCTCCAGATACACGGCCTCCGCGCCCTTGCGGTCCATGAGCACCAGGCGATGAACAGGAAATACACCGCCATGCCGATGGTCAGGGAAATGGCTACGCCCTTGAGATTTTCCCAGGCAGGTAGTGAACGGCGTGGCCAAAGGGATGCCCGCCCACAAAGGGAAGGGCCAGAGCGGCCACCGGCTCCGCCAGCCCATGGGGCAGCAGCCCCAGCACCGGCAGAGGCAGCGCCGCCAGCACCAGCGCCGTGACGGTCGTAGGCGTGCCCCAGGTCTTATCGGTGGGGGAGACGGGCTTCTGCCAGAACAGGGCCACATAGATCTTGGTGAGATACGCCACCGTCAGGCCGCCGGAGAACAGAAACAGCCACTCCACCGCCGTAACGCCCAGACTGCCGCTTTCGGCGGCCAGCTCTACCAGGGACTCATGAACCAGGGTTTTGCTGATATAGCCCAGAAAGCCCGGAATACCTGCCAGAGAACAGGCACCGCACAGGAACAGGCCGTGCAGCAGGGGCTTTCCCCGGCCATAGCCGCGAATCTGGTTCAGGTCCAGGGCGTGGGTATTGCAGTACACCACACCGGCCAGCAGGAACAGGGTCAGCTTTACCAGGGAGTGGTTCATCATGTACAGCACCGTACCGTGGGCGGCCAGGGCATTGTGCTGCCCCAGCAGGGACAGGGCCGCCGTTCCCACCAGGATAAAGCCGATCTGGGACAGGGAGGAGCAGGCCAGAATATACTTGAGGTTGTTGGAGAATACGGCGATAGCCGCGCCCAGCACCATGGTCACCGCCCCCAGCACCAGCAGCAGAACACCCCACCGGTGCTCACCGGGGAGGATGTCCGCCGTGATGATCAGGCGCCGAAGATGCCCGCCTTGGTGAGGACGCCGGACAGCAGGGCACTGGCCGGAGCCGGGGCCACCGGGTGGGCCTTGGGCAGCCAGATATGCAGGGGAAACACGCCCGCCTTGGCCGCAAAGCCGAACAGGATGCACAGGGCCGCCGCCCACAGCTGCCCCCGGTCCGTTACCATGGCGTAGGCGTCGGGCAGTTGGGCGATGACCAGGGTGCCCGTCAGCCGGTACAGCAGGAACAGGCCCATCAGGGTCACAAGGCCGCCCAGCACCGCAATGGCCAGGTAGGTTTTGCCGGCGTCCAGAGCGTCAGGAGATTCCTCCTGCACCACCCAGGCGTAGGAGCTGAGGCTCATGAGCTCGAAGAACAGGAAGGTGGTATACAGGTCCGCCGACAGGAATACACCCAGGGTAAAGCTCAGACACAGCAGGAAGAAAAAGTGGTAGCGCCGCAGGTGGTGGTGGCCCCGGAAATACTGGGGCGTCAGCAGGGCGGACACGAACCACATGAAGCTGACCACCAATCCATAGATGGCCCGGAAGCCGTCCAGGGTAAAGTGGATGCCGCACAGGGGGATATCCAGGGAAACGCCAAACCGGGTGCATACAGCCAGCACCATCACCAGAAGCGTCAGCCCCGTGACGGCGCAGGACCAGCGGCCCAGCCGCGTCTCGCTTTCGCTGCGGACGAGCAGCAGGGGAACGGACCCCATCAGGGCAGCAGGATCAGAAGAAGCAGCATCACAGGCCCACCGCCTTTCCGATCACGTCCAGCAGCCACTGGGGAAACAGGCCCATGACCAGACACGCCGCCGCCAGCACGGCGGTGGGCACCGTCATCATCCAGCCCGCCTCATGAGCGGAGCCCTCGGGGATGGCGGGGGCGTCCGTCCGGGGGAACCAGGCCTTCAGCACCACCTGGAACATGTAGACCGCCGTCAGCAGGGCCGACACCAGCAGGGCTGCGAAGCCCACCAGCGGCAGCCAGCCGCCGATATCCACCGCCGCCCGGGCAATGTACCACTTGCTGACGAAGCCGTTGAAGGGGGGGATCCCCGTCAGGGCGCAGGCCGCCGCCGTGAAGCAGGCGAAGGTCACCGGCATGTACCGGGCCAGGCCCTCCAGCTGGGGCACATACTCCCGGTGGGCGTAATGCAGCACCGCACCAGCCGTGAAGAAGGCCATGATCTTTACCACCGAGTGGACGATCAGCTGCAGGAAGGATGCTGCCAGGGCCTGGGTGGTCATCAGGGCGGCGGCAAACAGAATATACGACAGGTTCGACACCGTGGAGTAAGCCAGCCGCAGCTTGAAGTGCCGCTGCTTCAGGGACATGCAGGAGCCGTATACAATGGTGATGATGGGCAGCAGCAGCGCCAGCTGCTGAGCCAGGTACCGGACAGAATGTCCGGGCCGAAGCTGTAATAGATCAGGCGGATGCAGGCGAAGGCACCGGCCTTTACCACCGCCACCGCGTGGAGCAGGGCCGTGACGGGGGTGGGGGCCACCGCCGCCGAGGGAAGCCAGCCGTGCAGCGGCCAGATGGCGGCCTTGACCCCGAAGCCCACAAAGGACAGGGCGAACACCGCCAGCAGCATGGACAGATCTCCGTCATAGCCCGCCAGGTGGCCGCCCAGGGAGAAGTCCGAAGCATCGTGGATGGCCAGGAACACCAGCCGATAAACGCCAGGGCCGCGCCGGAGATGGAGTATACCAGGTACTTGATGCCGGCCTTTTTGGCAGCCTTGGTCATGGGCTGCATCACCAGGGGCAGGGTGGCCAGAGTCAGCAGCTCATAGAACAGGTACATGGTCATCATGTTGGCGGAGAAGGCAATGCCCAGGGTGACGCCGAAGGATGCCGTGAAAAATGCCCAGAACATGTGCAGGTGCTTTTCGTGGCGCATGTAGTCAAAGCCATAGAGCATGGTGAAGGGCCACAGGGTGGCAGACAACCCCGCAAACAGACGGGCGGCCCCGTCCATGCGGAAGGCGATGGTCAGCCGGTGGGAAAAGTGCAGCAGGGTAAACGTGCCGTCATCGCACAGGAGGATGGCCGCCCAGGCCAGGGCCGTGGTGCCCAGGATCAGGAGGCTGTATACCAGGCGGCGGCAGCTCTCGCTGCGGATGGGCAGGAAATAGGACAGCAGGCCCAGCACCAGCGGCAGGAACACCGGCAGAAGGAGAAGAATTCCGTTCATATGGCGCACCTCCTTACAGAATGGACCCGGTGATGTGCTCCATCACGGGGACAGTGATGCCGGACAGCAGGCCCAGGATCAGGCTGGCTGCGGCGAACAGTGCCAGAGACAGCACCAGCAGCAGCGGCTCCCGGACCCGGCTCCGGGCCGGGAAATCCTGCCCGGGAAAGAAGGCGCGGCACAGCGGCGGAAACAGATAGGCCGCCGTCAAAAGCGCCGAGATCAGCAGCACCGCCGGAATGATATAGCACAGGGGGGCGGACATGCCGTCCAGGGCTCCCAGAGCCAGATACCATTTGCTGAAGAAGCCGCCGAAGGGGGGGATGCCCACCAGGGACAGAGCCAGGGCGGCAAAGCAGCCCATGGTGACGGGAATCCGGCGGCCCAGACCCGGGAAGCCGTCGATGGTTTCCGTTTCCGTCAGGAAAATGATGGAGCCGGCGGACTGGAACACGCCGATCTTGGCCAGGGCGTGGAACAGCAGCTGCAAAAGCCCCCCCAGCAGACCCACAGGAGTCATGAGGAATACGCCCAGCAGCACATAGGAAATCTGGGAAATGCTGGAGTAGGCCAGACGCTTTTTCAGGCCGTTTTCCGTGCAGCCCATAAACGAGCCCATGAAGATGGTCACCAGGGTCAGAACGATGCACACGGTCTGGACCCAGGTGCCCCGCAGAGCCTCCGCGCCTACGGTGAAGTAAATGACCCGGATGGCAGCGATGGCCCCCACCTTGGCGATGATGCCGGAGAGCAGGGCATGGGCCGGGGCCGGGGCCACGGGATGGGCCGAGGGCAGCCAGTTGTGCAGGGGGTACAGGCCCGCCTTGGCCCCGAAGCCCAGCAGCATCAGAAACGACGCAGCCAGCAGGGTAGGAGAGAGCGTCTGGAAATAGCCGCCACGGACGAAGGTCAGGGAGGACTGCTGGGCCAGCAGAACCACGCCGAACAGGGCGATGAAGCCGCCGCAGACGGAGTAGTACAGGTATTTTACCGCGCCCAGCAGGGCCTTGGGCCGCTGGGTGTGCAGCACCAGGGGGAAGGACAGCAGGGTGGTGAGCTCATAAAACAGGTACAGAGTCACCAGGTCTGCCGCCAGGGCCGCGCCCAGCACCGCCGCTCCGTCAGCATCAGAAATGCGTAGAAACGGGGATGGTGCCCCTCGTGGGTCATGTAGACGGAGGCGTAGGGGATGGTCAGCAGCCAGCACACGGCGGTCAGCAGGCAGAAGAACCGGCCCAGGCCGTCCAGCCGCAGGGAAAACGTCAGGTCGGCGGTCATGTGCCACACCGGTGTGGCCATGTCGCCCAGGGTGCAGGCACCGATCAGCAGCGCCAGCAGCAGGGCCTGGCCCGCGGCCAGGATCACCGTGCGGGCCCGGTCGTTCCGGATCAGGCTCAGGACCGCCAGCGCCAGAGGCAGCAGGAGGATGAGATACAGCATATTCGATTCCTCCCTTTCTCACTGACAGAACAGGTCCATGCCCTGACGGAACAGGTCCATGAGCCCGTAGGACCGCAGGCCAACAGCGATGTTCAGGGCCACGAATACAAGGCCCGGCACACTGGCCCAGCGCAGGCGGCGTGTGTGCTCCGTTTCGGCCTCCGGCACCCAGAGCAGCAGCGTGGTGTACAGGAAATACAGCACGTTCAGCAGGGTGGACAGGGCCAGCGCCAGCAGCACCGCCCAGGTGCGCCAGCCCATGTGGAACGCCGCAGCGGCAAAATACAGCTTGGGGATGAAGCCGGCGAAAATGGGGATGCCTACCATGGACAGGCGCCCACGGTGAATACGCAGCCGGCGGCGGGGTCCCGGTGGGCGGCGGCCCGGAGGCTGTTGAAGTCCTGGTGTCCGCCGGAGGCGGCCACCAGGTCCGCACCGGACAGAAACAGCATGGGCTTGGTCAGGGCGTGGGACACGATCTGGAACAGCACCGCCGCCAGGGCGGCCTGGTCCCCATGCCCAGGCCCATATAGATGTAGCCGATCTGGGCGGCGGAGGAGAAGGCGATCATGGTGGTCAGCCGCCGGGCGAAGATGGCGGAGACGGAGCCTGCGATCATGCCGCCGATACCGAACAGCAGCAGCACCGTCTGGATGCCGGTGGCAGCAAAGACGTCGATGCCGATGACCTGGTAGATGACCTTGATGAGAAACACGATATACCCCTTGGACACCACGCCGGACAGGATGCCCGAGGAGGCGGGAGTGGCCTGCCCATAGGTATCGGGCATCCACAGATGGAAGGGAAACAGGCCGCTTTTGATGGCTAGGCCCGCCGTCATCAGGCCCAGGGACATGGTCACGGAGAACCGGTGCCCGCCGGAGGCCCACAGGTCCGCGATGGCGGTGTGCAGCTGGGGGAACAGCAGGTGGCCGGTGACGGAATAGGTGAAGATGACGCCGATCAGGAACAGGCCGGAGCCATCAGGGCGAAAATCATATAGCGGGCGGAGGCGATCAGGCACGTCCGCCCCGGCGCACCGACAGCAGGGCGCAGGAGGCGATGGTCAGCACCTCGATGAACACATAGCCGGTGAAAATGTCGTTGGTGTAGCACAGGGCCACCAGCGCCACATGGGCCAGGTCCACCATGACCCAATAGAGCTTCTGCTTGTCGGCGGGAACGTCCTGCAGGATGCGGCCCATACCGCCCAGCACACTCAGCAGCATGACCCCGGCAAACAGCATGGCCAGGAAGGCTCCAGGATCCCTGCCGTCAGCTCGTTGCCCCAGGGGGCGGGGTAGTGACCCATCATATAGGAGTAGCGAACGTGGTGAACGGTGCAGTAGACCAGGAGGGAGCCCTGGAGCACCACGCTGGCAGACAGCAGGAAAATGCTCAGTCGCCGGGCCCAGCGGGCGTTGGCCGCAAAGGACACCACGGCGCATACCAGAGACAGAATGATGGAGAAGAAGGGGAAATTCTGCACAAAGCTCATTGCTCGCCGTCCTCCTTCTGCCGCTTTTTATGGGACATCATCATATACAGCTTGTCCATGTCCAGGGTGCGGTAGGTCTGGTAAATGCGGACGGTCAGGGACAGCATCACAGCCGACACACTGACGGACACCACGATGCCCGTCAGCACCAGGCCCGCGGGGATGGGGTTGACGTAGTGCTCCATAGAGGTGACGCCGTCCACGATGATGGGAACGGTGCGGCCGGTGATATAGCCGCGGTCTGCCAGCAGCAGGAACACGCCGGAATCCATAATGTCCAGGCCGATGACCTTTTTCAGCAGGTTCCGGTCAAACAGCAGCATGCAGAAGCCGATGACGAACAGCAGAATGGCTACCACCAGCTCGTAATTGGAAGCAAGGGCCTTCAGCATCATAGCTCCCCCCTTCTGAAGTACATATAAAGGCTGTACATGGTGCAGCACACCACGAAGCCCACCGCCACGTTCAGGGGCAGAATCAGCCCGGCGGACAGAATGCGGCCCGGGGTGCCGGGGGAGATGACAGAGTGCAGGTGATTGGCGCCGGTATAGAAGGAGTAGCTCTTGGCCAGGCAGTAAAAGCCCAGGGAGCACAGCACCACCGTCTGGAGCCGCCGGGGCCGCAGCACGGCGGAGGCCGCCGCATCGCCCCACACCATGGCAAACAGCATCAGCCCCGCTGCCAGAATGGCACCGCCGGAGAAGCCGCCGCCGGGGGACAGGTGGCCGTTGAGAAGAATATAGATGCCGAACACCAGGATCACCGGAATGAGAAACTTGCTCATGGGGGCCACGATGGGGTCCGAGGCATAGTCCACCACGTCGGGCTGGAGAAGCCAGCGCCTTTTGCCGGAGCGGTTGAGCAGGATGGTCACGGCGCACATGGCGGTGAACAGCACAAAGGATTCGCCCAGGGTATCAAAGGCACGGTAGTCCAGGATCATGCCGGCCACGGTGTTTACCGCGCCGGTCTCCTGGGTGCCCTGCTCCACATAGCGCTGGGCTACCTCGTTGACGGTGGGGGCGGTATCGGAGCCGTAGGGGGGCAGGTCCGCTGCCGTCAGCAGCATGAGGGCCGACAGCACCACGCACAGAAGGCCAGCCAGCACGTTGTACAGCCGCAGGGACCGGTGGACTCCCTGCTCCACCAGCGTCCGGTCCCGGTGGGGGGTCGGATGAGCGGAGACGTTTTCAGCCGGACACTCCGGAGGCTCCTTTTGCAGCTGCTCGGACAGGTCCAGGCCGCCGTGGAGCCAGAGCTGCACCAGGGAGGGCTCAGAGGGTGTCGTCATGGTGGTCCTCCTCTCTGCGGGCCTCATGCTCCGCGTCCTTGTCAATGAGGTTGATACGCCGCAGGGTCAGGAAAAACAGAATGCCCGTGATGCCTGCGCCCACGGCGGCCTCGGTGATGGCCAGATCCGGAGATTCCAGCAGCAGCCACACCACGGACATGATGATGGAATAGGCCATATAGATGATGACAGCACGCATGGGCTTTTTCACCAGAGCGGTGGCCACGGCACAGACCAACAGGCCGATCAGCAGGAGGATGCGGAAGACCGTACTCATTGACCGGCCTCCTGTTCCCCGTCGGGCAGCTCCAGGTGCTGCTCCAGATTCTGGTTCACCCGGTACTCAAACTGGGCCAGCATATGGCCGGACAGGGGAGAGGTGCACCACTGGAGGATCACCACCAGCAGCAGCTTCCACAGCACCGGGCGCAGGCCCACCGCCAGCATCACCGCCAGCACCAGCAGGGAAAGACCCAGGGTGTCGGCTATGGAGGCGGCGTGGAGCCGGTTCAGGGTAAAGTCAAAGCGAAACAGGCCCACCATGGCGGTCAGCAGGGCAAAGCACCCGGCCAGCACGCACAGAGCCGCCAGGCCGAAGCGGATCCATTCACCGATCATGCGATTCGTCCTCCTCCTTGTCCTGCCGCTTGCGCTGGTACAGGTTGATGTAAATGCGGCACAGCAGCATTACCGCGATAAACGACAGCACCACATACACGATGGCCACGTCCACCAGGTAGTCCTCCCCCAGCAGATAGGCCAGGATGGCGATGATAATGGCCACCAGCGTGCCGGTAAGGTTGATGCCGATGATGCGGTCCGCCGTCAGCCGGGCCCGGATGATATAGACCATCACTGCCAGCAGGCCCAGACCCAGAAGCACCAGCGCGCCCCAGAACAGATAGTGATAGCACTGTTGGATCAGTTCCATTCCGGGCCCTCCATTTTCCGCAGGAGCCGGGTCAGACTCCAATCCGGGATGTCGGCGGCATGAGCCTTATTCAGGCACAGCACCAGGTAGTACTCTCCCTCCTGGCGCACCGTCACAGTGCCGGGGGTCAGGGTGATGGAGTTGGACAGCAGCATCCGGGAGACGGGCTTTTCCAGGGGCGCGTGGACCCGGACGATGGCAGGGTGATAGTCCGGCTTCCGGGACCAGATCACCCGCATCACAGTCAGGTTGGCCCGGATGATCTCCCGCACAAGGATCGCACCGTAGACAACATAGCCGCCCAGGCGCTTCAGAAAACGCCGCTCCGCCTGGGGCCGGCAGCCCAGGGCAGCCACGCAGAACGCGTAGACCGCCCCGGTGATGACCACGCCGAACAGGCAGATCTCCAGCGTGACTTTTCCGTTCAGGATCAGCCACAGCAGGAACAAAAAGATACACATGACCATGGGGGGTTCCTCATTCCTCTCTCATGCATACGGCAAAAAGCCGTTAAGTGATTTTTGCGATAAGGGCAAAAATCTTCATACAAAATTTATTGTAGCATGTATACGGAAATGAAGTCAACAAAAAATGGGGATTCCCGCAGAAAATCGGAAGATTCACCGGGAATAAGCGAAATCAGGCGGCGAATCCGTGAGAATTCGCGCCTACACTGTATAAATTTCCGGGATTTTCCTCATATGGAAAGGGCTGCGTATGCCGCAGGGTGAGGACAATGGTGCGCTTATGGGTTTT
>ENA-OQEN01000943-OQEN01000943.1-human-gut-metagenome-genome-assembly--contig:-NODE-943-length-11605-cov-1.715717_pt1 | contig 11605 bp, 15 predicted proteins | sample MGYA00242791_ERZ504627 | MGnify/ENA primary metagenome ERZ504627 (study PRJEB26092, sample SAMD00036316) | human gut metagenome | host: Homo sapiens | study: EMG produced TPA metagenomics assembly of... | reverse complement strand
ACCACGGCGTAAAGCCGAGGACATCAAGAGCCTCGCCGACATCACGAAGCTGCCTTCATCTGCAAAGACGACCTCCGCGAAGCCTATCCCTACGGCCTCCTCTGCATGCCGCTGCACGACTGCGTCCGCATCCAGTCCACGAGCGGCACGACGGGACGCCGCGTCATAGCCTTCTACACGCAGCACGACATCGACCTCTGGGAAGATACATGCGCGCGCGCGATAGTCGCAGCCGGCGGCACCCCCGACGACGTCGTGCAGGTCTGCTACGCTACGGACTCTTCACCGGCGGCCCCGGACTCAACGGCGGTTCGCATAGACTCGGCTCGCTGACGCTGCCCATGTCCTCCGGCTCGACCGACCGCCAGATACAGTTCATGCAGGACCTCGGCTCCACGATACTCTGCTGCACCCCCTCATACGCCGCGTACATCGGCGAGACGATAGTCGAGCGCGGGCTCCAGGACACGATCAAGCTCAAGGCCGGAATCTTCGGCGCGGAAGCGTGGAGCGAAGAGATGCGCCGCGACATCGAGAAAAACCTCCGCATCAAGCCTACGACATCTACGGCCTCACCGAGCTCGAAGGCCCGGGCGTCAGCTACGAGTGCTGCGAGCAGCGCGGAATGCACATCTGCGAGGACCAGTTCATCGCTGAGATAATCGACCCGAACACCGGTGAAGTCCTGCCCGACGGCGAGAAGGGCGAGCTCGTCTTCACCTCGCTCAACAAGCAGGCCTTCCCGATGGTGCGCTACCGCACGCGCGACATCTGCGTCCTCTCGCATGAGAAATGCTCCTGCGGCCGCACCCACGTCCGCATGTCCAAGCCGATGGGCCGCAGCGACGACATGCTCATCATCAAGGGCGTCAACGTCTTCCCGTCGCAGGTCGAAACCGTCCTCATCGAGCACGGCTACTCGCCGAACTACCAGCTCGTCGTCGACCGCGTCAACAACTCCGACACGCTCGACATCAACGTCGAGATGAACCCCGATATGTTCAGCGACAACCTCGGCGAAATCACCGCGACGCGAAAAGAACTCGTCAACGCGCTCAAGGCTTCCTCGGCATATACACGAGAGTCCACCTCGTCGCGCCGAAGAGCATCCCGCGCAGCGAAGGCAAGGCCGTCCGCCTCATCGACAAGCGCAAAATATAACCGACGGGACACAACAGGGACTTTTTTGAATATAATAAAGGAGGAACAAAATCATGAAGGGGGAAAAAGAGATGACAATCAAACAGATTTCCGTCTTTCTTGAGAACAAGCCCGGCAAGCTCGCCGAATTCGTCGAAGTTCTTCGCGGGCACGGCATAGACATGAGGCGCTTTCGCTCGCGGAAGCCTCCGACTTCGGCATCGCGCGCGTCATAGTCGACGACCCCGACAAGACGCAGCAGGTGCTGGCAGAGGCGCACTTCATATCTTCCGTCACTCCGGTCCTCGCCGTCGCCGTCTCCGACCAGCCCGGCGCCCTCTACGAGATGCTCGAAGCGATGCGCGAAGCTCCGTCAACATCGAATACACCTACGCCTTCACGACGCGCACAGACAAGGGCGCGTACATGGTCTTCCGCGTCGCGGACAAATCCATCGACGACGCCGTGCGTCTCCTCGAAAAGCACAACATCAAAATCGTCGCGCAGGACGATATATACAAGCTGTAAAGCACACCCCGCCCCGCCTCGCGCAGAGGCGGGGCTTTTTCGTATAAGCCCATGCTGAAAGACGGCGTCGTTCTCGAAAACGACGAAGGAAAAGTCACGGTAAACCAACACAGCTTCTGCGAGCTTATAAAACATCTGATCGTCCACTACGCCGGCGCCTCGTATGCGGAAGCCTCAAAATTAGTGGAGGCTCGCACCTCGCAGAGCCCATCGCCGACGCGATGTCAGCCTGCCTCTTCAGCCACGAGTATCCGTACTTCTGGGCAATGAGCCTATATTACGGCGGCATGTACTGGGAAAAGGGAATCCCGGCGCAGCCGGAAGACATGGACGCATATTTCCGCCTTGAAGACGAAATCATCCGCCGCCGCAACCTCAGAGAACCCTTTGAATTTTAAAATCCCGCGCAGTTTTCGCCCGCGCGCCGCACTTGACATTCCGCCAATTACGCGCAAGAATATCATCCGGTGATATAGGCCAAACGCAATGACGGGAAAGAAGTAAGTCCGAATCCGCTCCCGCAGAGAGCCGCCGGTCGGTGTAAGGCGGCGGAGGGACGGGCCGAAATACATTCCAAGAGCGGCGCACCGAACGAATCACGGAATTTCAGTAGGCTGCGACGGGTCCGCCCGTAAAAGCGGACAGGGTATCCGGCTCCGGCCCGTACCCGACGAGGGCGCGTCCCGCGAGGGAGCGCCAAACTGAGGTGGTACCACGGGAATCCAAGCCCGTCCTCTGATTAGGGAGGGCGGGCTTTTTTATTGCCGCCGCTCCGAAAAAGAACGAAGACTTTAAGGAGGAAGACAGTATGCCTATTACCGACCTGCTTGAGAGGAACGCCCACGAATTCTGCCACGAGACGGCGCTCGTCGAAATCAACCCCGAAGTCAAGGAAATCCGCCGCGTCACGTGGAAGGAATACGAGCTCATAGAATCCAGCCCGACCGAAAGCTACCGCCGCGAGATAACGTGGGGCGTCTTCGACGAAAAGGCCAACCGCTGCGCGAACCTGCTGCTCTCGCGCGGAATCAAGAAGGGCGACAAGGTCGCCATCCTCATGATGAACAGCCTCGAATGGCTGCCGCTCTACTTCGGAATACTCAAGACGGGCGCGCTCGCCGTGCCGCTCAACTTCCGCTACACCGCGGAAGAGATTAAATACTGCCTCGAACTCGCCGACGTCGACGCGCTCTTCTTCGGCCCCGAGTTCATCGGCCGCGTCGAGGACATCTGCGACAAGATACCGCGCGTCAAGCTGCGCTTCTTCATCGGCGACGGCTGCCCGCGCTTCGCTGAAAACTACATGCACCTCGCGGCGAACCTCTCGAGCTACCCGCCGCGCATACTGCTCTCCGACGACGACGACGCGGCGATATACTTCTCCTCCGGCACCACAGGCTTCCCGAAGGCGATACTCCACACGCACCGCGCGCTCATGCACGCCGCGAAGGTCGAGCAGGCCCACCACGGACAGACGCACGACGACGTCTTCCTCTGCATACCGCCGCTCTACCACACCGGCGCTAAGATGCACTGGTTCGGAAGCCTCATATCGGGCAGCAAAGGCATACTGCTCAAAGGCACGGACCCCAAGACGATAATCGAGACCGTATCCAACGAAAAATGCACCATCGTCTGGCTTCTCGTGCCGTGGGTGCAGGACATCCTCGACGCGATAGACGACGCAGAATCAACCTCGAAGACTACGAACTCTCGCAGTGGCGGCTCATGCACATCGGCGCGCAGCCCGTGCCGCCGAGCCTCATATCGAGATGGCGCCGCGTCTTCCCGCGCCACAAGTACGACACGAACTACGGCCTCTCGGAATCCATCGGCCCCGGCTGCGTCCACCTCGCATCGGCAACATCGACAAGGTCGGCGCGATAGGCGTCCCCGGCTACGGCTGGCGCGTCAAGATAGTGAACGCGAAGGGCGACGCGATCACCGACGCAGCGTCGGCGAGCTCGCGGCCAAAGGCCCCGGCGTCATGAAATGCTACTACAACGACCCCGAGGCGACCGACGCCGTGCTCAAAAACGGCTGGCTGCTCACCGGCGACATGGCGCGTCAGGACGAAAGCGGCTTCATCTACCTCGTCGACCGCAAGAAGGACGTCATCATCAGCGGCGGCGAAAACATCTACCCCGTCCAGATAGAGGACTTCCTGCGCGCCAACAACGCGATAAAGGACGCCGCCGTCATCGGCCTGCCCGACAAGCGCCTCGGCGAGATAGCCGCAGCGATAATCGAGCTCAAGCCGGGCGCACAGTGCACCGAGGCCGACATCGAAGACTTCTGCATGGCGCTCCCGCGATACAAGCGCCCGCGCCGCATAATCTTCGCCGACATCCCGCGCAACCCGACAGGCAAGATTGAAAAGCCGAAGCTGCGCCAGATGTACCGCGCCGACAACCTCGTCGCGCGCCAGACGAACGCCTAGCGCCGCCGCCGCGCGGTTTGACAAGGCAATCAAATCAGCTATAATATTTTGCGTCGCTCTTTCGGAGCGCCGCCGCCGGTGTAGCTCAGCTGGTAGAGCAACTGACTTGTAATCAGTAGGTCGGAGGTTCGAATCCCCTCGCCGGCTCCAGAGATGATAAAGGCCTTCGGAGATTTCCGGAGGTCTTTTATTTGGTTATATTCCAGTACAGTGCCAAACCTCAACAAATTCAAAAATATCCACAAATATTGCTCTTTTGCGTGAAAGCCGCAACGTGATATTGACGCCGTGCCGTCCGCCGTCTATGCTCGAAATTGCTCCTGCCGAATGGAGAAGGCGCTCGCGGAATGGAATTCCCATATCGCTCCTCCTCCGGCGGCAAATATCCGGCTCTGCGTCTCGTCCCGCCAATTCCGGTATTATGTCAATATCATAGAAACTTCGGCAAAGGCCGATCTCTGCTCAGAAGGCCGCGCCGCTCCTGCATTGAATCTTCCTTGTCGAAAAATATTACTCAATGTTTTGTATATTGACTTAACAACTATTTTGGTGTATATATCAAACATAAATTAAGAATTATTCCATATATTGATTTGTTTTATTGTTTTTACGCCGTATCGGCCGGCGAGAGGGCGGTGAAAATTATGAAGTACGTAGTAGACTGCGGCGACGCTTCGTGCAGGTTTGCAGCAAAATCCGGGGATGGCGGATTTTGGCTTCCAATACGGGCGCATCTTCTCGATACGGCTGGAATTATGGAGCGCCTTGTCCTCCGCTGGCTTCCTCCCTCCGCGGCGCGCGCAGTATGCGGAGATCCCGCAGAACTTGTGCGGCTGTGCGTTTTTATCGCGATGGTACACGATATAGGAAAGCTGACGCCGCTGTTTGAAGCAAAAATTTTGTCGCAGCTGCCGGAGATCAGAAGCGATATATGTTCCAACGTTGTGGAAATTCCAGAGCCGGGCCGTTTTCTGGACGGAGGCCGCTCTCCTCACGCCCTCGCTGGCGAGGCCATCTTGCTGCATCTCTGCTGCCCACCCGGAATTGCGGCGGTGGTAGGCGCGCATCACGGCAAGCCGCAGAGAGACGCTTCCGAGCCGGAAGACCAAATGGAATTTTTCGATGCGAACTATTACGGTTATCTGGAAGGCGAAGAGAATCGGGCTCTGTGGGAAGATGTCTGGCGGCGCTGCTTCGAGCTGGCTCTCGACGCGGCAGGCTACGGCAGAGCCGTGGAGCTTCCGGCAATCGACGTAAAGTCGCAGGTACTGCTAGCCGGGCTTCTGATAATGGCCGATTGGATAGCGAGCAATACTGCATATTTTCCACTGATAGACTGCGAGGAGACGATGGAGGCGCTGGACTACCCCGACAGGTGGAGCGCGCATGGGAGAAGCTCAATCTGCCGGCCCCGTGGTCTCCCTGCTGTTTTTATATGGACGGCGAAGAATTTGCAGAGCGATTTTCTTTTCTGCCTAACGCCGTGCAGAGGGCCGTGACGGAGGCGGCGGAGGAGGCCGTCAGCCCCGGACTATTTATTCTGGAGGCGCAGATGGGCGCCGGCAAGACGGAGGCCGCGCTCGGCGCGGCGGAAATTCTCGCCAGCAAGACGGGGTGCGGCGGCCTTTTCTTCGGGCTTCCGACGCAGGCTACGGCGAACGGGATTTTCGGCAGGCTGCTTGCGTGGGCCGAAGGGCAGTCTGAAGGCGCTTCGCTCGGCGTCCGCCTAGCCCACGGCATGGCCGAGCTTAACGATGATTACCGCGCTCTTTTCCAGGGAAGCGCCAGGACGGAGGAGGACGAGGGCGGCGTAGTGGCGCATCCGTGGTTTGACGGCCGCAAACAGGCGCTGCTTGCTGATTTCGTCATAGGCACGGTGGACCAGCTCCTTATGGCGGCGCTGAAGCAGAAGCACGTCATGCTGCGCCATCTCGGACTGGCCGGTAAGGTCTCGTCATCGATGAATGTCACGCTTACGACGCATACATGGGAAGGTACCTCGACAGGGCTTTGAATTGGCTCGGAGCTTACCAAATTCCCGTCGTCCTGCTTTCCGCGACTCTGCCGTCAAAGCGCCGGGCCGAGTTCGTCGAAGCGTATCTGAACAGGAAACGCAGGAAGCACGAGAGCGCGGCGGACGACGAATGGCGGCAGAGTGAAGCGTACCCGCTTCTGACATGGACGGACGGGAACGAAGTCCGCCAGCGCGCCGTTAAATGTGAAGGGAAAAGCCGCGCCGTGCGCATCATCCGCAAAGACGGGGACGAATGGATAGACGAGCTCGGAGCGGCTCTCGCGCGCGGCGGCTGCGCAGGCGTCATAGTCAATACCGTGAAGCGCGCGCAGCAGACGGCGCGGGCCGTCAGGGAGAGGCTTCCGGACAAGGAGGTTATCCTCGCGCATTCGCGTTTTACAGCCGCCGACAGAATAGAGCGCGAAGCGCGCATCACCGCGAGGCTCGGGAAACGAGGGACGGAAGCGGAGCGCGACGGCCTTATAGTCGTAGGGACGCAGGTGCTTGAACAGTCTTTGGACATAGATTTCGACATTCTCGTCAGCGACCTGTGCCCGATGGATTACTGCTCCAGCGCATAGGAAGGCTGCACCGCCATGACCGCAGGCGGCCCGCCGGGCTGGAAGAGGCGGAGTGCTGGGTGCTTGGCGCCGACGGAAATGAAATGGACTCCGGCGGCAGAGCCGTCTACGGAGGCTATCTTTTGCTTAGGACGGCGGAGCTTCTGCCTTCGAGCGTCACGCTGCCCGACGACATATCGCCTTTGGTACAGGAAACTTATATGGATATGACGGACGAGGCTTTCGAGACGGACGAACTCGCACACGAGTGGGAGTCTTACGTAGATAAGGCTAGAAAGAAAGAGCGTGCCGCAGACGCATTCAAAATCCCTCTGCCGCAGAGCGTGGACGATACTATCCACGGCTGGCTCAACGACGATCTCGCGACGGCGACGCTGTCGCCGCAGCCGCGGTGCGCGACGGGAAGCCTTCTATCGACGTGCTGCTCATGGAAAAAGACGTGGAGGGGGATTTCTCTTTCATGCCGTGGCAGTACGGAGGCTTGAAAATCCCCGGAGGGCGCGCTCCGTCCGCAGAGGAATGCCGGATGATAGCGCGGCAGAAAATATCTTTACCCAATATATTCCACTCCCACGACGATAAGGGAAAAGTCGAGAGAAACGACGTTATTTCCTTATTAGAGGATGAAAACAGGCGGCTCCTGCCTGAATGGCAGCGTTCCGGCTTGCTGCGCGGCGAGCTTGTGCTGCCGCTGGACGAAAATCTGCGCGCTTCACTGTGCGGCTATACGCTTTCCTATTCCCGCGAGGAGGGGCTGACTATTATGAAGGTTGGAGATGAGAGCGATGGATCGGGAATTTAATCTGCTGGACGAGCCGTGGATAAGGGTCATGCTGCCGGATTTTACGCAGAAAGAGCTTTCCCTCACGGACGTCCTGCTCAAGGCGCACGAGATCCGCGATCTCGCAGGCGAAATGCCTGCGCAGGATACGGCGGCGCTGCGTCTTCTGCTCGCCGTGCTGCACACTGTATTTCTAGATGCGACGAAAACGGCGAAGCATCTGCGATAGAGGCACAGGTGAGGCCCTGCGGAGATGGGGCGCGCTCTGGAAGGGCGGAGCGTTCCCGGAAATCCCGATAAGTCATTATCTAAAAAAATGGCATGACAGCTTCTGGCTTTTCGACCCAGAGCGTCCGTTTTTTCAGGTTCCCGGAATCACAGGCACGGACTATACTGCGGCCAAGCTCAACGGCGCGCTGTCGGAGAGCGGCAATAAGACGCGGTTATTCCCGCCGTGCGCCGGAGAGGTAAAAGGCACGCTTTCTTACGCCGAAGCGGCGCGATGGCTGCTTTTCGTCAACGGGTATGACGACACTTCGGCTAAACCCAAGCAGAAAGGGCTGCCGTCGCCGGGGGCAGGATGGCTCGGCAAAATAGGGGCGGTCTACGCGGTTGGGGACAATCTCTTTGAAACGCTCATGCTCAACCTTACTTTCCTGATGGACGGAAAGCTTTGCTGGGAGGAAGGCGTCCCGGTATGGGAGAGTGAAACGCCGAAAGCAGGCGAGCGCACGGAGATACCGCTTCCAGACAATCAGCCGGAATTGCTTACGCTCCAGTCCCGCAGGCTGCTTCTGAAACGCGAGGGCGGCGCAGTCACGGGCTACACGCTGCTCGGCGGCGACTTCTTCCCGCGGGAAAACGCCTTTGCGGAGCAGATGACGGTATGGAGGCCGATTACTGACAAGAACAGGCAAATCACTGGATACCAGCCGAAAAGGCACGACAAGAGCCGTCAGATGTGGCGCGACTTCGCCGCTTTCGCCGCGCAGGACGAAGGCGGCAAACGTCCCGGCGTAGTCGAATGGGCCGCCGTACTGAAAAACAATCGTCTCCTGCCTAAGAATAGCTTGCTCCGCCTGCGAATTACCGGCGTACAGTATGGAGACAAAGACTTTTTCATCACCGACGAGTTCTCGGACTCTCTGGAGTTCAACGCCGGGCTTCTGACCGATGCTGGGCGCGTATGGCAGAAATTTGCGCTTGTAGAAATAGAGCTTTGCGGCAAAATTGCGCGGATAGTCGGAGATTTGGCGGACGACCTTGAAAAAGCTTCGGGAGGCGGCGGCTCCGCAGCAAGCCGCGCGAGGGAGCAATTCTATTACAGGCTCGACGTGCCTTTCCGGGAATGGCTGCGTACGCTCGATCCGGGGCAGGGAACGCCGGCGAGAGACGAACGCAGGAAGGCCTGGCGCTTGAAAGTAAAGGCAATCGCAGCCGCGCTCGGAAAAGAATATATGGCGCAGGCAGGCGAGGCCGCGTTCGCCGGCAGGACGCTGACGGAGGACGGGAAGGAACGACGTTACTCAGCGCCCGAGGCTTTTAATTTTTTCATATACCGCTTAAATAAAATTATTAACGGGAGGGACGCTGAACAATGAAAGGCGCAGCAGTACAGAGGCGCGACGTAGAAGCCTTCGTCCGGCGCAAGCTTGACGGCCTGCTCCGTCTGGGCGACGGAGCGCGGCGCGCGGCTCTGGCGAATTTAAGACGCGGCGCAGGCAGGGCCCCCGGCGATCTGCCCAGCCTCTGGGGGACGATATTCGACGGAATGCCGGAGAATATGGCCGGGAGCGGCGCGGCGCCGAGTCGCGCTGAATGGGCCGTGTATATTGCGCTTACGCTCTACGCGCTCCACCAGCAGGGACGCGACCCCGCGCGCGAACCTATGAACGCGGAAGGAGCCGGCATGGGCCGCGCCGCCGCGCAGATGGTCCGCGACGAGGGCGATATGAACAGGGTGCTTCGCCGCTTCAACGAGACGGCGACGTCGTCCGGCATGGAAGAACTGGAGCACCATCTGCGGGGACTTGTCAATATGCTAAGGCGGAAGGCATCCCGCTCGACTACCCGCATCTCGCCGGAGAGCTGTTCGCCTACCAGTCGCCGGAACAGGCGGCGCAGGTGCGCCTCGGATGGGGACGCGATTTTTACCGTTACGCCGGAAGGTCCAGGCAAGAAAACGAGGAGGAAAACGACAATGGACAGTAAGAAGCGCATTTATCTCGACATCCACATCCTTCAGACGGTTCCGCCGAGCTGCGTCAACCGCGACGACACGGGCAGCCCCAAGACCGCGCGGTACGGCGGAGTTACGAGGGCCAGAGTGTCGAGCCAGGCGTGGAAAAGGGCCGTCAGGCTGATGTTCCGCGATATGTTTCCCGAGGACGAGATCGGAGTACGGACCAAACGGGCTGTGGAGCTTGTAAAAGAGCGTATAACGGCGCTTAAGCCTGACGCGGAGAAGCCGGAAAAACTTGCAGCCGACGCCCTTTCCAACGCAGGCGTGAAACTCGCCAAAGACAACGCCGGCACGGACGCGCTCTTCTTTCTGAGCACGGCGCAGGCGTCGGCGTTAGCCCGACTCTCCGTCGCAGGGGAAAAAGATAAAAACGCATACAAGCAGGCGCTGAAAGACAACCCGTCGGTCGACATCGCTCTTTTCGGCCGCATGGTGGCGAGCGATCCGTCGCTGAATTACGACGCGGCTGCGCAGGTCGCGCACGCAATATCGACCCACGAGGTGCGCAACGAATTCGACTATTTCACCGCGATGGACGACCTCGCGCCGGAGGACAACGCAGGTGCGGCGCATCTGGACACTACCGAGTTCAACTCCTGCACGATGTACCGCTACGCGACGGCCGGCATCCACGAGCTGGCCGGGCACCTCGGCGCGGAAGAGGCCGTGCGCGCCGCAATGAATTTCGTGCGGGCCTTCTGCCTTTCGATGCCTACCGGGAAGCAGAATTCTTTCGCAAACCGCACCGCGCCGGAGGCGGCCTACGTAACGATACGCGGGGACCAGCCCGTCAATCTGGCGGGAGCTTCGAGCGCCCTGTACGCAGCTTCGCAGGCGGCTACGAGGAACCGTCGGAAGAAGCTCTGGCCGGTTACGCCTGAAGACCTACGGGACATTCGTCGAAGCGCCGAAAGCGGCGTTCGTCGTAGGCGGCGGCGAAAAGCTAGACGAGCTGGGGCGCAAGGTCTCGCTTGATGGGCTCGTCAAAGAACTGGAACCGTCCTCGGCGAAATGCTGAAAGAGGGCGCAGGCGACTGATGGGAACGCTGCTTCTGCGTCTTGCCGCACCGCTGCAGTCGTGGGGAGAAGATTCCAAGTTTGAAACCCGGAGGACGCGAAGGAGCCGACAAAAAGCGGCGTAATAGGGCTGCTCGCCGCGGCCTTGGGACGTGGAAGGGACGAGCCTCTCGACGACCTGAGAGGCCTGCGCTTCGCCGTCCGCGTCGATCAGGAGGGAGAACTGCTGCGCGACTTTCACACGGCGCGAAACGAGAAAACCGCCTACATTACCGAGCGCTACTATCTCGCGGACGCCGTCTTCCTCGCAGGGTTTGAAAGCGGCGACGAAGAATTTCTTCGCAAGCTCGACGCCGCCTGCGCGCTCCCGCCTTCCCGCTGTTTCTAGGACGGCGCTCGTGTCCGCCTACCCCGCCGCTCTCGCTCGGCGTAACCTCCGAGCCTCTTGAGAAAGCGCTGGCGGCGGCTCCGTGCCAAATCTCCGAATGGATGAAGTGGAAGAGGCGCTTTGACGACGCCGGCGAAGCGCCCATGCGCGCCGTGTTCGACGCATCCCATAACGCTTACGGAGCGGCGCGTCTCAAAGATATGCCGGCATCGTTCAGCCCGAAGCGGCGTCAATACGATTACCGCGCGTATGAAGAACGCTGCATCGCGCCGAATGAATCGGAAACAAATGACGCGCAGAACTCCCAAGAGCCATAGCTGCGAGGTGACGATATGTTTCTGACTAGAATGGAACTGGACGAGTCGCGGAGAAACACGATGAGGCTCTCGCTTCGCCGAACATCATACACGGAACGATAGAAAGCGCGTTCCCCGGCCCGCGCGAACGCCGGCTGTGGCGCGTTGACCGTCTAAG
>ENA-OQEN01000942-OQEN01000942.1-human-gut-metagenome-genome-assembly--contig:-NODE-942-length-11608-cov-1.965857_pt1 | contig 11608 bp, 18 predicted proteins | sample MGYA00242791_ERZ504627 | MGnify/ENA primary metagenome ERZ504627 (study PRJEB26092, sample SAMD00036316) | human gut metagenome | host: Homo sapiens | study: EMG produced TPA metagenomics assembly of... | reverse complement strand
ATAGCTTCTATTACCTTTGAATTCATAACCACAATGCGTTGCTTTTCTCCTTTCCATCTGTCACACGAATTTCACCGCTAACTGTATTTACGTCTGTTCTTTTCAACCGCAACACTTCACTAATACGTAAACCTGTGTACATCATAACCGTTACAATCGTATAATTTCGTATTGCATGTGTACCCTCTGATTGCAAAATTCCTTGCCTGAACCGGTCTACATCCTCCTTTGTTACTTCTGTCGGATTAATAGAATTTTCTTGAATTTTAATAAAATCTGCCTTCGATATTACCATGTTATCTGGTTGCATCAATTCATTATATTTAGATATGGCAGATAATTTTGCATTAATGGTTTTTCCATTCAGATTATGATTGTCCTGACCAGTTCGCTTTATATTCTTCAAGTAATTTTTATATTCTTGAATATTAGCTCGATACAGACCTTTGAATTCAATATCTCCAAAACTATCATAGAACCATTTGAAATACTCCTTCATGTGACGAGTATATGATTTAATTGTGTTTTCGGATTTTCCTTCTTCTCTTAGTTTTTCAACAAATTCTTTTATGTATGTTTCCATATGCTCAACCTCCGTATAAATTATGTGGCGTTATTATTTCTATCTGTACTAATAAGTTATGTGGCAAAATAATTACGCTTCTATAATCTATATTCACTTTTTCGCTACATAATTGCCCTTATGTGGCAAAAATAATTTAGGCATTTTTCCTTTGATTTATTGTATATATTCCTTGCCTAGTCTATACTATATTTAGGAAGGAGCTGAGACACATTAAAAATATCGAGATTTACAAAACGAATCATTTCAAAATTGCATTACATAAAATTCACAGCAAAATCGAAGATTTATTATTTTCCATTATTCAACGGATTCCTGAACGCATGATTCCAACTTGCCTTATGAATTGGGTAGAAAAATACACCAGCAAACGCATATACGAATTAAAACAACAAATCATCCGTGATCGCTGGCATAGCGCAGAATTAGAACATGTGATTAAAGATATACACAATAAGAAGATATAAGAAAAGCACCTTCAGAAAGATTTCTCTTTCCGTTGGTGCTTTGTTATTATTCCAGTTCATCAACTGTAATACACTTTATTTCCTTGAATTGCCTTAACTGCTTATCATTCGTCAAGAATAAATCGCACTTTGTAAGACATGCAACCGCTAACTGAATTGCATCCATAGCCTTAAAGCCTTTATATTCTGCTCTGATTTGAGCTGCCTTTTTAGCAATCTCTTGGTTTACTTCTACAATCTCCATATCAGTAGTTTCAACAAGCCTGTCAAACATATCAATAAATGAATATAGTTTGTTTCTGTATGGAAATACAAAATATTCTTCCATTGTAATTACAGAAGTTACAAATTTTTTATCTGCCTCATATCCATTACTAAAAAAATTTCTTTACCTTATCATAATACTGTGGGTTATTTTCATCCTTTTCAATAAAGTATATGAATGGTGCAGTATCAACAAATGCCTTTTTATAATCTGTCATTCTCACGCATCTCCCTCATATATTCATCTACATGCTGTCCCCTTTCGCTTGGAATGCAAAACTATCCCAGTCAACAGGTGCTTTCTTTGCTTTTCTCTGTGGGTAATTTAACAGAGTAACAACAACCTCTGCTCCGTCATAATCTCTAATATCTTCATCTTCAATAACAACTGTATTACCTTGTACAATTCCCTTTACTGCTGCTAACATAGGGCATACCTCCTTTATTGGATCTGCTTCTTTGCATTTCTTGCTTTGGTTTCCTCTGATTTCTTCTGTGCAGCCTTTTTCTCTTCTTCTGTCATATTTCGCTTTGATTTTCCTTTTTCGTCTTCTGGATAATCAATTATATACTCCGTTCCATCTGCCTTATCTTTTAAAATCAGATTCATTTCCAGAGCATCCGCAATTTCCACTAATTCAAGAGATGAAAATTTATCCCTTGTCATTTTGTTACTTAAATTTTGCCTTGTTGTGTTGGTTGCTTCCGCAAGTTCCGCTTGTGATATATTTTTTGCCTTTATTATTTCTTTTATAACTGTTTTTGCCGACATGTCAATCAAACCTTCCATGCTTTATTATTCACCTCCGATTTATACTTGAATTTTTGCGTTTTTTCAAGGATTCCATACAGTACATAATTATAGATTATTCTTCATTTTCTATTTTGATATTTTCCCTTTTATCACATTTAAGGATGGCTATATTTCAAACCACCCCTGATTATACTGTTGTTATCTTTCTTCTGGGAAACAAACTGTTGTTGCGTTATCTCCGGCTATTTCAGAAATCCGATTTGTAATTATCCAAATTCTGCCTTTTGAAGTATTGTAGGCACCCATAACATATAAATCATCTGGATAATTCAAAGCCTCCTCATTTGTCTGTTTATCTTCTGCGTCCATGTCTCCCCAATCTTTCATAGAATACCGCTGTAATGCAATAGTGATTTCTAATGCAAATTTGCGTTCCTTTGCCATATAACTATTGATTGATCTGGTAACTACAATCTGCCCCATATTGAAATATTCTGACTTTATCATGCTATTTTCCGTCCTTCCTTGTATTTCCATTATTGCCTTTACAATCTACTTTACTTTTTCTATCTTTCTATATGATGGTAAGTGTGCCATTTCTGACACACCACCATATATTTATTGATTAGATACCGAAAACCTGTTTGAAGATTTTTCTAAACTCTTTTCTATCCTCACGAACCGCCCAATACTGCAAGGAAAAATCATCACTACTGTACTTATCGAGTAAGAATTGTGCAATTTCTGTCATTGAATAACCTTCTAATAACATATTCAATTCAAACTGTCTCGTATCTGCCTGCACCATATCTGGATTTATACACTTATTATAGAAATCCTCATATAAGTTCTTATGGTTGCTTGTCTTTCAACATTCATAAATTTATCAGTTGGTTCAAAATCACATTCTTTTCGTGCGCCATCTTCAACTTCATAGAACATTTCATCATAGCTCCATACACCGCCTTCAGGACAACGTTTTTTTCTATTCATATCTCTCCAATATCTGCTTCTGGCACTGTCAAGTGTTCTGAAGAAAATCTGTTCAAATTTAAGATTCTGCAATCTCTCATACTGATGGAATTTCTTTACCGCGTCCAAATAAGGAATGATTAAAATGTCGTACCATTCTTCCGGATTCAGTTTGTGCAAATTCATGTATCTGTAAATCAAATCATGATGCACTTCTGCAAATCTTCTTTCTTCCTCTGTCAATGGTCTCTGTGTGTGTTCTGATCTTCTGTAATTATCCATAATTACTACCTCCTAATGAATTTAATATGATTGATTTGTATGGCTTTTGATTGCCGATTGAGCAAGTGCAAATTGAAATGCCACGCTTAACCGCTTGCCCAAGTGATTAGAAGTTATATACCGGAATCACATCTTCAATATTCAAATCGTTTTCAAACCAACAATGATTTGATACATCTGGAATATCTATAATTACATGATCCTTGAATGTCTCCTTGATTACTCCATCATGTATATCTTCATCCATTCTGCACTTTACTCTTTGACCTACTTTGAAAATATGCGTTAAATCTGCCATATAAAAAGCCTCCTTTGTTGTGGCGTTGGGTGGGTTTCCCCACCCTTACCACTTGCTGATTACTGAACTCGTAAAACTCCGAATGTGCTTCGTGTAATGCACTTCTCATACTCTTCATCAGTAAGATACTTTTTGACCTCGTCCTTCTTCACATTCTCGCGTGTCTGTGTAGAATATGTAGTCTTGTATCTGTACCGATATACTGCTTAATAGGCTTACCGTTCTTGTCCACTGTCTCACACTCTACTGTTTCATTCAGAAACTCGATAATTCCACTCTCAAGTTCTCTGATCTGCTGTTCTGTCTCGTTCTTCAAAGTCTTGAGACTTCTCAACTCTTCTACTACCTTGTTCAACTCTGTTTTTGTCATACACATAATGACTACCTCCTTAAATATGATGATTGATTTTTTCGGTCTGTTTTGTTCGACCTTGATTGTATTGTACACTCTTTAGTGTATCTCGTCTATTCGCAAAATCAACAAAATACACTATTTAGTGTGTCGAGTTTTTGTGCATGTTCACTATTAAGTGTCATATTGCATAAAATCTTTATACACTATTTAGTGAATTTTACTATTGTGTTTATACACTCGTTAGTGTATTCTTGATTTATCAAATCAATCAATATATTTTTTAGGAGGTTGTTATTATGAATTATTTTAACAATGTAAAAACACTTGAAGAGTTAAGGAAACAGTACAAAGAACTATTGAAAAAGTATCATCCAGATAATCCTAATGGTAGTACAGAAGCTACAAAGGAAATCAATGTGGAATATGAAAAGTTATTCAAAGTATTAAAGAACAGACACGAGAACAGAGCAGAACGGACAAGCGACACCGACAAAAAAAACTATGATAATATGAAATATGATTTTTCAGAAGATGAAAAGTTAAGGGAAGTTTTACAGAGTATCATATCATTACAGAATATAAATATTGAAATTGTCGGTTGTTGGATATGGGTTGATGGTGAAACATACGAACACAAAGACAAATTGAAGGCTTTAGGATTCAGATGGGCACGAGAAAAAAAGAAATGGTATTTTCACACCGAAGCATTCAGAAAAAGAAGTAAAAGAAGTTATCTATGGAAGATATACGGAATTATTACGGAAGTACCGAAGTACAGACAGAACAACCGAAGAAATTAAAAGAAGCGTAAAAAATAGGGTGTAATCGTCAAAGGTTACACCCTATTTTTATTGTATATTCTGCTACTTTTAATTATATTTATATGATAAAATACAATGCTTCGGGGTACTAAAAACCATAAAAAAAGAACTATATTTTTCTACCGGGGTGTATCTGGTTCATCTATACAGTGACTTAAAAATTTTTACTCTACGATATTTTTCTAATAATTCAATTCTCGTTACATAAATTTTGAGAGGAAAAATTTCACCTTTTCCGCTTCTCATTCCGCAAAGAAATCAATGCCAAAGAAAAAAGATATGACCGCCTCTTATTGGAATTGTTACAAGATTTAAGATGACACAAATCCAGTCTAGTCACTAGATTTTACATTTGCTTTAATTTCGCTTGAAGTTCGGCTATTTGTGCTTCGATTTTGCCTTCTCTGCTTGTTCATCATCAACATAAGACATAATATCCCCTGGTTGACAATTTAACTCTTTACATATTTTATCTATAATTGACATTGCCACATATTTATTTTTGCTAAAATTAGCCATAGTTGATGGACTAGCCCCAATACTATGTTGCAGATCAATTTTTTTATACCTTTGGATTCTAATAAAGAATCTAATTTATAATATACAATCATGTAAAACCATGCCTCCAATGTTATTTTTCTTTTTTTAGTATATCATTTCACTTTTGTATAAATCGCCTCATATCCTCGAACAAAATCGTACTAAGTCCGCAATTTTATCAACCATATAATCACAAAGTCAATCACACCTCAAAATTGTTCATTTTCGCAAAGGATAATAACATATGACACAGAGAGGGGGGACACTTAAACCACGAAAATTTAAGTACCTAACCATATTCCGAGGTACTGTAAAACTATGGCAGAAATAAGTACAAAAATTTGCGTCTATATAAACAAAAGACCTATCTTCCGACAAGTCTTTCTTTAAAACATACTCTTAACAAATACCTTATATGCATCTTCATCCAGAGAAAGCAAACTCTTCTCTCCGTCTTTCCATTCCACAGCAACAAGATATTCATTACTCTTCTTGCCGCCTACTCCTGCTATTGCTCCGAAGCCACCAAATAATGCTACGCCTAAAGCACCTTTCCAGAATGAATACTGGTCTTTGTTGGATTCGTCTATTACGGTATAAGAAGAAATAGATAATTTGTTCATCGTTTGAGAATATGGTTCGCACTTAATCCATATTCTTGTGTTTCCGTAATCTATTTTATTATTTTTATATTGCCCTTCAATAACATAACTTTTTCCCATACAAAAACTATCCTCCTTTTTTGAAAAAGTATATCAAATTAATTAATTATATTCAATATTCACAAATAGAAAATCAAACAAACAATTAAAGACATTAGGGATTTAGCGGATTCAATTAAGACATTAAATGCTATGGGTATTGCTACCAATGATCTTAATAAAAATGACATATTAAATATTGGTAAAATTCCTGAAAGTCAATTAAATGCCTATATTCAAGAAATCCAATCTATCAAGCAAGCCAACTACGGAAATTTGAATCACTTCAAATCCAAGAATATGCCAACGCTCTTTCCGATCTTGATTCAACACAGACTGCTCTATTATTAAAAACACAAGGTCTGACAAATGCACAGATTCAACAGACACTTGCTGCACAAGGAGCTTCTACTGCTGCACAATATCAAACTATGGTTGAAGCTGGATTGTTGGAATCTTCGACAATGGTTTGCTCACTCTTGCCGGAAAGGAATCGAATGGTATATAAGAAGATTTCTGGTAAAGCTGCGGAATACCTTATATGTATCTGAAATAACAGACTCTACATTACATCAATTGATTCTATCTTTGAGTTCTCACATCACCATTTATACCCACACTTTTTACAACACATACTCTTACCAATATCACTACTTGCCAAACCAAACAATCCAGTAGAAAGCCACCGTTTAGTTCCTGATATTTTTTGTATATCAGTTGAACCACAGGTAGGACAATGAGGTTTTAATGTCTCTTGCTCTTTGATGACATCATCTACTGTTTTAACAGTTAGTGTTTTGGGAATTATACCTGTCTCAATTATTTTATCTATATAATATCGAGATTGTCCTATTTCACATCCATGTTGCAGAGCAAACATTCGACATTTTGTTCCGTATTCAATTTTGTCATCCAATAAAAAACCCAAATCGAATTTTATACCATTTATAGTGCAGTTAGTATTTTGTTTTATTGGATATCCACAATAAACACATTGGTCACTTTGATCAGATACTTGTTTACCGCATTCTGGACAAATTATTAATGCCATAATTATTACCTCTATATTTTTATGATAAATTTAATGACTTATATTAGCGAGTATAATTTTTTCATTTTATTTACCATGTCAACCACAAAATCTTTGTATTCCTCAATAGGCGTTTTACTTATTCCTGCTATCATCTGTCCTGTTAAAATATGCTTCACATTACATGGTAAATCTGCAACATATGAATCAAACAAATCCACAAAAAGTTTATAATACTTTTCATTACTGTAATTTATTTTTTCATAGGCTCCTGCATCATAGACATAACATAAACACCAAAACTCTAAACTATCATCCGCATACGGTAATCCTAGCACCCATAAATAATAAATGAATTATCTCATGTCGAATAGTTCTTTTTAATCTCTTATTAAGAATAGAATTTGATGCATCAATTCCAATTCTAATATATGCTTGTCTTTTCCCAGCACTGACAAAGCCGCCTTGCACAGCATAATCTAAATCATTATCTATTGAATATAAATATTCATCCATAATATTGAAACAGGATAGCGGAATTACTTTATCGTTTACCATAATACATGTATCTGTAGAAATGGAATTTCTACATAAATCTCTAAAAAATTCTATTCCATATTGCATAACCTTCTGTTCTCTAATAAAATAATTATGCATTTCCTCTTGTGACATTCTAATTCTCTTGTCCATATTAATCCCCTCCAATATAGTATTTTTTCTATTTTACCATATCAGACTTCAAAAATGGTAAAAAATAGGGCATATCAGATAAATCAATATCTAATATACCCTAATCCTAATCTTCATACGAACTATAAGGACGCACCTCATACTTAATCAATGCATCAAATAGCCTGTCTGGTATCTTATCCCTATATCTCAACGCTAATATTCTAATCTCTGATTCCTTGAATAACTTGTATTCTTGAAACGCTTCTTCCTCTGTGTCCCAGTAATGAAGCTTAACTTGTTTATCATGTCCAAATGGTGTGATCCTTGCCAAATATTTATCTCTTGCTTTGTCATAGACAACACCGATAGCATAAACCTTTGCTGATTTATAACGTTTTCTACGCTTTGTTGCACTTGCCAATGCAGAATTGATTGCCTCTGGTAATATGCAACATTTATCTGGTGCATACTCTTTATTACCACGATTCAATAAATCCTTATCAACTGCCATGCGTTCTCCGTCACATTCTTAATAATTTGCAGAATACCATTCAGCAAAGGCATCTCTGCTATTCTTCCATTCATCGTACATAAAAGCATCATCGTAACAGCGGTTTACCAATAAAGAATTACCGCCATAGCATCTTCTATAAATACCAGCCCATATCGAATAAGCTGGATTACCCTTGACAGTATTGTAATCGTAATATTCCTGCTCTCTTCCAAGCTCTGCAACCGTTTTAACGTGTTTTCTCAGCAACTCATACTCTTCCGCAGATACATAAATCAGATTCTTGTAGTAGTTGTTATTCACATCCTCGTCTATATACCATATTTTATTGCATCCCGTAGACTTTATTAAGAAATGCTTTGCAACAAGTATTTCTGGGCTTGTCTCTTCATGTATTGCTGATCCATCAAAATCATAGGTTACAATCGTCCAATGAACACTTCTTTCTGAATTACCGCTATTCATCTTATGAAAGAAAAATGTTTTATCTTTCCTCATATTGTTCGTAAGTCTGCCATAATTTGAAATCCAGTAATGTTCTGTATCTTCCACCTGTACAAATATCTCATCATCACCAAGCAGATCTATATTATTTTTCTTTGTATCAAGTACCTTATCATCTGATAATTTTATGTAATCTCTAAATTCTTTTCGTTCTAATATTCTTCTGTCTTTAACCTTTATATAAGCCATCTTTCCTTTTTCTCCTTATAAACTGCAAGAGGCAGCAGAACTAAATCTGCCACCTCTGATTATTAGTCAATTTCAATTTTGTAATTCAGCATACCTTCATACACATAATCTGGCACTTTGCCCTTACACTTTTCCGCAAGATCACAAATATAATCTATCTTACCATCTATAAATCCAGTATGTGCTTCTTCCTCTGAATCGAATACACCTATATCCATCTTCTTATTAAGAACATTCATTGATACCGAATATGTACCATTATCATTCTGTTGGATATTGCTTTTAATTCCTCTATCTTCAAATACTGTATTCAAGAAATGTGTCATAAATACACAAGTCTCTGGACTATACATATTACTTTCCTTACAGAGTAAATCCTTATCTAAATCGACCTTAGTACCCAGAATATAATGTGCATCAAACCATATCTTAAAATTCTGGTAATTCTGCCATTCCTCGCATACATTTTTATCAATATAATACGGTTTTAATTTATGGATCTTTTTGTTATAGCATCTCTGAATCATATTTTTCCATTTGATAAAAGAATTTGATTCACTATCTATATCTGAATACTCTCCTCCAACATAACCTACACCTTCATATGTTCTTTTATTGTACCAAGGTTTCCAATCATCGGGTTTAAACTCTACCGCATTGACAATCTCCATAATCTGTTTATCTGCGATTGCTCCGTCCTGTTCATGCACCCTCAAAATCTCATTGTACTGTTTGTCTGTAACCGGGAATAAATGCTTGTAGTAATTATCCTTTGTATCATTGTTCTTATGCCACACCATAGTATTATTTTTCATGTCATAATTGACAACAAACATCTTAATTACAAGGTCACTGGCAGTTACCTTTTGTTTCCTATATCCCCATCTGTTCTTAGATTTGAAATATACATTCTTGTCAAGTGTATAGGTCAATTCCTTTGTGATTCTTGAATATACACCTTTTACAAGCTGATATGTTCCATCATCCAACTTCTGAATTATCCTGCCATAATTGGAAGTCCATACAGATTTATAGTCAAATAAACGCACAAATACTTCATCTTTTGCAATAGTATCAATACCAGATTCAGACCTGTACAATATCTGAAAATGATATGGTTTCTTATATTTCCTCTGCATCTTCATTGACTTATCTTTATGGTATATTTCCAAGCCATCTGATAACCTTTGTTGATAACGCTTTTCTCTCATTCCTTCATTGAAACACTCTTTACATATATTTCTCGTATAATTATGGTTTATTCCATACCGTTCTAATGGAAGTAACCTCCCACATTTTCTTACATATTTTTTGTTTTCTTTATCTTCACTAATCATAGTCCTCCTTTTTTATAAATCAAAGGTCAAGAAATAGGTGCGACATAAAACGCACCCTAATAAACTGCTATATGCAGCAGACGTATTATTCAATTTTCTCATATCGGGAAATGTGCAGAATTGCACAAATGATAGGTTTATTTGAACCTCACAAAATATTCTTGATCTCTGATACAGACTTTCTTTTACTTCCTGCCTGTTGGGAAATAATATATTGTAACAAACATATTACTTTTTCGCTTTCATTGTTTTATCTAAATTTCTACTGGGTTTAATTCTTATCTTTTTATGTTCATCATCCATGAAAAATCTTTTTGTCGAATATCATACCTTTTTGTTGCTTTTATTGTTATAGGTTCAATCCGAAATAAATTCTTCAAAAGAATCATATTCCCCTCTTCCATCTCTTCATACACTAACTCACGAAAAGCATCTAATACCAAATTGACATCTTTCTTATACAAGCCTGTTTTTTCTGCCAGCTTATTTCTAACATCTAAATTATGTAATACCATTTTTTTCTTCTCCTTACGTTGATACCGATAATCCTTGACTTTTCAAATACGAAATTGCTTCTTTTAGTAATGTTCCATCCTCTATCGTACATGTCAATGTTTCATCCCATACATGCGGAGATGTACCGACATTCAATCCACCATGTAAGCCTTCGTTTGCCCATGTAGCGACCTGATACCCTGTTGCATTATAATAATTACTCATAGATTCTGTATCTATGTATACATACGCCACCGCTTTTCCTCTTGACATTCTTCCTTTTACTTTAATTGCCGATCTCAAGAAATCATACTGTCTCCGATATGATACGGGGTTATATGAATCATAATAACTTTGCAAAAAGAAATTCAAAGTCTCATATACTCGGTTTGCTAATTGATCAACCAAACCAACCAATACCGGCTGCATGATTTTTGACAAATCATTCACGTTGTTAATTTCCATCTTCAACCTCCTTAATTCACATGAAATTATCATTTCAAATACTGTCGCTATTACTAGCTTAAAATTGCGTATTTCGTTCAAATTTGGCTTTAAATACTATTTAGGTATATTTCCTTACCTATGGATTTTAAGGCACTAAAATAAGCCACCTATCAATCATATTTCTATAACTGATAAGTAGCTTATTTACATGTCCTAATATTTATTTAGATGCACATTTAAAGCACTATAATTAGTAAATAATTAGTATTTTGGATAACGATAAGAATTACATCCTCAAAAAATGTTATATAAACCGTAGATAATTGAGCAAATGATACGCATCGTAATCTAAAAATTGCTATCATCGTCTCATCCTCTGTCACATT
>ENA-OQEN01000941-OQEN01000941.1-human-gut-metagenome-genome-assembly--contig:-NODE-941-length-11610-cov-1.585561_pt1 | contig 11610 bp, 15 predicted proteins | sample MGYA00242791_ERZ504627 | MGnify/ENA primary metagenome ERZ504627 (study PRJEB26092, sample SAMD00036316) | human gut metagenome | host: Homo sapiens | study: EMG produced TPA metagenomics assembly of... | reverse complement strand
CAAAGTGGTTCTCGGCGCGGGATCTGCCTCAATGATTTTGAGGATATTTCCTACCGGGCTGTACTCGCCAAAGGCCCGGGCTGCCGTATGATAAACATAGCTGAAGGTCTTCAGATTCAGATCCGGCCAGCCATCGTTGGGATTGGCAGATAGAGATTGTCAAAAGCGTACTGGTACGCTTGCACAAACATCCGCTCCAAAATAGCGGTGCTTTCCTGACCAAAATCGTAATCGTAAATTTTGCTGAACAGGAACAGATAGGAAACGCCCTCCAAGAGGAAGAAGTTGTAGTGAATTGACCCTTCGTACCAGAAGCCGTCCTTGGTGACGCCCTTTTTCAGCTGCTCGTGCATATTGAACTGGCTCTTGAAGGCGTAGTCGATCATTTCCTGATCGTGCATGGCCAAGCCCATAACACCGATTGCAGAGAGCGACCAGCAGCTGATGTTGTGGATGGCAACCGCCTGCGGAGCCATCAAGCGGAACATCTCGCGGAACAGTTTCTGGTGGATACGCTCCAACCAGGCCGAATCCAGCTCATCTCGCAGAATCTCGATGGTCTGGATAAACCGGATGGCTACGATTGCCTCATTGAGACCCTGGGGCATCATCTTACCGCAGCCCCACACCATGTTGTCGTAACTTTCGCAGAGGACATTTTCTTTGTTGTGCAGCTGGAACTCCTGATAATGCTCTGCGTAGAACTCCATGACCCGGACCGCATAATCCCGGTACTTGGTCTCGCCGGTGGCCTTGTAGATCAGGGCGGAAACCAGAGTCATCACAACAGCCCGGTTGCGATAGAAGGTAATCCAAACGCCGTTCTGCGTCTCGTCCCGATAGACTTTCCCACAGACAACACAGCGGTGTTCCTTCGGCGAGTTCAGGTCAAAGATCAGGCGGCCGCCATCGTCGTCGCAGAAGTAATGGTGACCCCATCGGCTCAGCTTCTCCGGGGAATCGGAAAAGCCGGGCATAAATGCATCGACATCTTTCTTCATGACTTCAAGCGCCTTCTGGTTCATCTCCAGCCCCATCAGCTCTTGAAACCGATCGTTTACATAATTCACAAAAGCCCTCCTATTGGCGATGGATACCCCTTTTTTACAAGGAATATTCCTGTTTCGTCTTGGATTGACATACCACTTGGATCGGTGTAGTGTTGGATGCGGAATCACAGTATCCAACCTTTACCTCATAGGAACAACCACCGCACTCCAAGAAAAGAGACCGCCCCTTGTGCTGAACTTTCACAGGATCATCCGAGAAGGTAAAGCACTCAAAAAAGACTTGTTCTTTTTCCGGCGCAGAAGAGCAGGTTGCCAGGGTCTGGATCTCTGTCCGGCATTTTTTGTTCCTGCTCCTGGGTGGTCATGACGCTCTCCACCTGCTGCTGATACTGCTTTGGCAGACAGGCCGGTCCGAATAGACATGGTAAGACAGTTCTTCGCCCATCAGCGGGTATACGGCCGTTTGTCCATCCAACTGCGCCCTTCGGTCCGTATTGCAGATCAGAGAATAGGTGTGGGACTGTGTGCTGCGTAGCAGATCTACAAACACCCAGAACCGCAGACGTCGGTGATTAGCGCCCGGCTGACTTCCTGCATTTCCTGTTTGGCGGGGTACACGCCGGCCGTCTCGCGCGATAGAGCACCAGGCTGCCCTCCGTCTGGAATTTGGTCACCCGCCCTGCATACTGTTCGGGGCAGAAGCTCGCCCGCCACCAGACGCTGCCGGACGCTGCTCATATACGCATCGTTTACATCTACGGCATCGGTGTAAAGCCCATCCACCAACAGAACATTGTGGTTGTCCGGCATCAGGTTGCGGTTATATCCATCCTCACAGGTGAAATAATCGCTCCCGCGGGTAAAGATGTAGGAGAGGTTATCCGGATGATGATGGGACAGGGAGAACAATTCGATCCCCTCTTCGTTCCGAATCTTCCAGCCTTCTCTCCACTGCTTGATACCGCCCGGCGGACTGCACTTGATAGTCAGGACTTTGGCATCTCGTTTCCAACTGCTGCGAACCGTCAGTAGACCCAGATCATCGAAGTAGCGCACCAGCGGCAGGTCTGAAAGCTCTTTTTCCGGCACATCGGGTGCATACCACAAGAACTCGAACACCGCTTCCGGCAGAATCCCGGGTTTCACCTTGCTGTTCTGAGCCTCCTCCATCAAAAACTCATCGACCACCAGATTTCCCAACTTTTGTGCGTAGCCATCGCCATATTCTGCGGCAGCCTTATAATACACACAGGCTGTATGAGAACTGTACCGGTCATGGCAGTCCCCATAGTTCAGTTGGCGTTTCAGGTCCGCACAGGACTGATACAGCCGGTAGTAGAAGGTATTTTTGAGATATTCGCTCTTCTGGAACCAGTCTTCGCCCTCCTGTACTTTCAGCAGATGGGCATAGACAAACAGCCACATCCCGCCATAGCGCCAGTAGGTCGCACCCTCATAGTTCGACCCGTCCTCCGGCATCAGCGCGAACACCCGCGCAAAGTCCTCTTTGGCTTCCTGAATGTACTGTGCAGCGGCTTCATCTTCCCCTTGCAGGCGTAACCCGCAGCGGCGAGACCTGTCATATTGATCCAGTTATGGTTCTGGTAGAAGTTGGTGGACCAACCCTTGCCGTAGGTCTCGCGCCGGTAATCCAGCATGATCTGTGCGTGATGCCGGATTTTGTCCGACACTTTTTTCTGCTCCTCGCTGGAAAGCCAGGCTTGAGCCAGTCATATCCCAAAGACAATCCAAACAGAATCCAGGAAGCAGACAGGTCTACATTTACCAAATGGGCGTTGCCCCATTTTCATAGGAAAGCACGGTGCGAATAAATCGCTTTGCCTGGTGCAGATATTCCTCGTCACCGCTGAGGCAATAGGCCAGCGCCAAATTGGGGATTGCAATGCCCATATAAGTTGTGCTTTCTTTGGGATGTTCCTCAGGCAGGACCATCGTTTTATAGCGATCGGCCTGTGCAAGAAGCCTTTGATACTGTTTTTTTCGCTTTCCCGAAATTTCTTTGCGGTAGGGTTCCAAGTCTCCGATAAAAATCAAATGGCTCGCCTCATTTCACTCTTTTGCCTCTTTTTTCTTTGCGGTCCCGCAGCTTTGCAGCCAGTTCTGAAAGGACCGTATAGAACAGCAGATACAGTGTTGCAAAGCCAAACGGTTCTCCTGGAATCAGAACCGTTTCAACCGGGAGTTCCAGCATCTGATTGAGCAGCAAATTCAGGTTCTGATAGGTCAGGTAAACCAAAATTACTGTAATCATGCTGGCGGCTATTTCCACCAAATTCCGAGCTGCTTTTTTTGCACCAGAAATGTTGCGATAGGTGTGGTTTAAAATCTCTCCATTCCGGGTCAGCCGGAACACATTGTAAGCAATCGGGTTATAAACCACGATTGTCACCAGGCCGATCCCGACTCCTAAAAAGAAGATGAAATCAATCGGACTGGAATATCCGCCTACTTGTGTTCCAAAGCCGATCATGAAGTAGCACATTCCCGCCAGCCACCAACGCATCAGCCCGGCTTTCCGGTTGTCCGTGAACCAATTCTTCAGGAACTTCTTCATACCTTTTCGCTCCCAAAATAACGTTTGACTGCATCGACCATCAGCAAAATCCCTGCTGCTCCAAAAGCGGTCATCAGGCCCGCACTGAACAGAATTGCTTTTTGTACCACCGCGACATCCAAGCTGCTCTGAATTTGGATCGCCTGCTGGTAGATACCAACCAGCTGCATCCCCAGAGCGATAGTGCCATACAGAGCAGCGCAGTCAATACCTCTTCTCGAATTCTTTCTCCGTGGATCTGGGTAGCTTCAAACAGAGTTACAAGACCCAGCAATACAAACAGGAACATGATGAACCCGCAAATTTGATCCTCCAGAAGCAGCAGGGCATTGGTGTGGACATAGGTGAAAATCAGATGCACAATTGCCGCTGCAGCCACCAGCAATTTTGCGGTGATCTGGATCTTAGAGGTTTCTTTACGCATGATTTTCCTCCACCTCTCTGCACAACAGACTCCTGGTTGTCTCTCCATCAAAGAAATGTGCCTTGTCCATGGAGAGACTGACGTAAAACTCCGGATTGATCTTTACGTCGGAGGGGACGCTCAGGACCAGTGAACTGCCTCCAAGCATAGCATGAACAATCTGGTACCGGCCCATATACTCCACTTCCTCCAGACGCACCGGGATGGTATTCTCCTGGATACCTCCGAGACTGCCAGTGCCTCCGGGCGCAAGCCCAGGATAACCTCTTTCCCGATCGAAGAGCGGAGCTTGGCTTTCAGCGCGTCCGGCAGCGAAAGCCGGAAGCTTTCATTTTCAAAGCCGGTTTCACTCAGCTTGCCAGGGATAAAGTTCATCTGTGGTGTGCCGATAAAGCTGGCCACAAAGAGGTTGACCGGAGCGGCGTAAATCTCCTGCGGGTACCCACCTGTTGGATCACACCCTCTTTCATGACAACGATCCGGTCCGCCATGGTCATGGCTTCGGTCTGATCATGGGTAACATAGATGGTTGTCACTCCAAGGCGCTGCTGCAGCCGTACAATCTCGATTCGGGTGGAATTTCGCAGCTTGGCATCCAGGTTCGACAAGGGCTCGTCCATCAGAAACGCTTTCGGCTTGCGGACAATGGCACGGGCCAGCGCCACCCGCTGCTTTTGGCCGCCGGACAGCTGCTTGGGCAGACGGTTCAGGTATTCGGTAATTTCAACCGTATCCGCAGCTTCCAGCACTTTATCCAGGATAACCGTGTCCTTTTCGTGCTGGACTTTCATGCTGATGCCCACATTCTCGTAGACCGACATGTTGCTATACAGGGCGTAATCCTGAAAGACAATCGCAATATCACGCTCTACCGGGGGCATTTGTTAACGACTTTTCCATCCAGGATCACTTCTCCCGAACTGATTTGCTCCAGACCGCCCAGCATTCGGAGAACCGTGGATTTGCCGCACCCGGAGGGGCCGACAAACACGATAAATTCCCCTTCATCAATGGTAAGGTTAAAGTCGTGAATGGCATGGAAGCCATTTGGGTAAATCTTATTAACGTTTTGAATTGAATTTTTCCCATTTGCTCTACACGCCTCCGATTTTATGAACCAATACGCTCGAGCTTCTGCCGGAGAGCCTGGCGTTTTTTCGCCTTGGCTGTGCCGGTCACTCCTGCGATGATTAAGAGAACGGATCCGATCAGGTTGGAAACAAGCAGAATCGTCTCGTGTGCATAGGGCTGGAGAAATACCGGCACGATCAAGAACTGCCTCACAAGGAAGTACACTCCAACGACCAGTGTGATCACGGCCCATTGCGAACTGTATACATTGATCTTCACTGCACAGGTAAATACCAGGAACAGCACAAAGATATTCATGATGACCGTTAAACCCATCCAGAAATTAACGGGCATCGAATCCAAAATCGTGATGACATATACAAACTCGGCAATGATCGCGAGAAGTGTCATGGTGTAAGAATTGCCGTTCGTTTTATAAAGTGTCACATAGGTTTTCTTTTCTTCGGGAGGAATGGATTTCAGCATACTCAAACACCCTCCTTTTTCAAGCGGACAAATGTCAAATGGCTCGCAGTCAAATCGATCGCCAATGCGCCGCACACCAAGATGTAAAGTGCGTTAAACACCACTCCAAGCCGGAATGTTGTAAACTGCAGCTGATAGTTTTCAAGCCCCTCCAGAGACAGGTACTGAAAATCCAATCCCTGATAGTAAACAGAAATTGCTTGTAAATTCATGATCGAGTTGCTGCGCCATAACAGCAGGCAACCATCAGCAGCAACATTACAACCAATGCAAAACGATCCGGAACACAAGACAGAATCTCCAGAAAAACGATCAGAGCAATCCCGATCACACCCACCAGCGACCAGGCAAAAATCTGGCGGTTAAACGTCTGAAGGATCACGTCGTGGAACATTGCGATTTCTTGGTTCTGCGGCAGTTTCAGTCCAAACAAATCACTATATTCCGTCATAAAGGCCAGGGCAAACAGAAACATTCCGATGGAAGCCAGAATATACAGCACAGAAAGGATCCGCTGCCCTTTGAAAAGTTTTCTCATAAGTTCCTCCTAATTCTGTATTCCAAAGGCCCTGCCCCGAATACAGTTTGCAGAGTTCAGTTTGCGGCCTGCATCGCTGCATAGGCCTGCTGGTAGGCCACAACATAGTCCGCGAGATTGCGCGCCTCGAACTGTGCCAGATACTCCTCATAATTGGCCGGAATCGTAATTCCCTGCGGGGGATTGTTGCGGGTCTTGTACCGTACGATGTTAAACATCTTTTCCACGACGTCATCTTCATCCATGGCAGTGGTTCAGAGATCGTCTCTTTCTGCCGGAGCGTCAGGGAGAAGACCGGCGGAGTCATCTTGTAATAATTGGGGTTGTCGCCCTTGGGGCCCTCGCCGGCGTAGGTTGCAAAGGTCGTGGTGGAACCCTGGAGCAGCACCCAGCCCTCAAAGCCGCGCTCGGAAGTATACTGGTACTCAAAGCCGATGTCTTTCTGGTATCCAATGGGGATCAGGCTGCCCATCCAGTCTCGCAAAAAAGTGGACAAGTCACCCTTGGCCACCGCATTGCAGGTGTCCACCATCCACTGGTTAAACTTGGGATAGGAGGTCCCATCCGGACCCTGGTAGCTGCCGTTCTCCTCCAAGTTCATCGGCAGGCCGTAGTTCTGGAGCGTGGAACCCTCTTCGGTGAAGAAGTAGTCAAACAGAGCGCAGGCGCGGCGCAGAGTCTTTTCGTCCGTGCAGCCCGCTGCCGAAATTGCCCAGCCGTCGGGTTTGATGGCGCGGCCGTTGTCGATGAAGTACTGCCACACGCCGTTCACCTTGGCGACCGGCGGCAGAATCACCACAACATCGCTGTTCAGCGAGTCCGCAGTGGAGGATGCCTGCCAGTCGAAGGTGATAAAGCCAAAGGAAGGCGCGTCACTGGAATCCGTTCCCCACAGAGTGCTGCGGAAGTTGGTCTTGTTGGTCAGGTCATAGCAATCGGAGTAGATCAGACCCTCGGCCTCCATATCAGACAGATAGCACAGCACATTGTACATGCCCTCGGTGGAGTAGGTGTATTGCACATTATTATCTGCATCAATGTACCAGCGAGCGGTGTAGGAGTCCGCACTGTGTGCTTTCACGCCGTCAAAATAGGTGCTAAGGCGCAGCAGATCCTCCCGATAGCTGGACTGACGGGTGAACATGGGCCAGACCGTATCCGCTCTTCCGTCGGTCAGGTAGCCGGGGTTTGCCTTGATGCAGCGCATCAGGCCACCAGCTCGTCGATGTCGTAGGCGGCCTTCTCGCCCAGGAACAGCTCGGAGGGAGAAGCGTAGTCGTAGTTGTCCTTGATGTACTGGATAAAGGTCTTGGTCAGAGTTTCGCCGTTTTTCACCGAGAGGGCGTTCTGCAACTCCACAATGTTCTGATCGGTCTTTTTGGTAATGGTGACGCCTTCCATGGGAGACACGCTGCCGCCGTTGGCGCCATAGCGGGCGTTTGCGCCAGCATAGAAGCCTTGTAATGGCAGGTCAGCTCGGTGGCAGTGTCGTAGGGGGCGTTGTTTACATCCAGCAGCATCACGACCCAGCTCTGGCGGGCGCAGAACGAGCGAGCAAAGTTATTCAGTTCTGCAATGTAGGGGATGTGATAAATGTTACCGTCGTATGCGGTGATTGCACGTCGAACGTCAGGATTCTCGTCCAAATAATTCTGGAAATTGGGCAGGTAACCCTGATCCATCATCTGGCTCAGATTGACAAATTTGCCTCGGTGCCATAGTACATCAGATCATCTGCGATGGAGTTACCGCCAAAAATATTTGCCTCTGCAAAGTTGGTGGTGGAGGCGGTATCGATCATCTCGGTAGCCTTCTGGTCCTGGGTGGTGACATCGGTGATGGTCACATTCAGCACCTGCTGCAGGTGGCTCCACACCGGCTTGAGCATACCGGCGGTGACATTGGTGCCGTCGGGCAGATTCAAGGGAGACTCCTGGTTATAGGTGATGGTCCGGGATTTGTTGCCCGCAGCATAGTTGATTTTCAGGGCGATGTTCTCGCTGAGATCCAGCTCAGCCGCCGGGGCCGGCCCACTGCTAGCCTGGGAATTGGCCGTGCTCTGGGCCGCCTGTTCTACGACAGACGAGCCGCAGCCCGCCAGAACTGCCGAAGCAGCGGTCACAGACATGAGCTTTAAAAAATCACTCCGTTTGATTTTCATGTTTTTCTCCTTTTCTTCTATCAGGGTGTTATTCTTTAAAAAGTTATCCTTTTACGCCGCCGACGTTGACGCCCTTGGCAAAATATTTCTGGATATAGGATAAATGACCAAAACCGGGATGATAGAGCAGACGATGATTGCATAGGCCAGGCTGTCTGCTGAATAGGAAAGAACCACCGGAGATTCGTCGTACAACTTCTGGTAGTTTTCGATCAGCTGCCGCAGATAAACCTGGAGGGGCTGCTGGTTCGGGTCGGCCAGGAGCATTCTCGACCAATAGTAACCGTTCCAGCGGCTGATGGCATAGAACAGGGTCACCGTTGCAATACTGGCCGTGGACATGGGCACATAGATCCGGGAGAACAGCTGGAATTCGGTAGCGCCGTCCACCAGGGCAGCCTCTTCGATCTCCTTGGGGATGCTGTCAAAATAGTTCCGCAGAAGGATGATATTGTAGGCCTGCACGCCAAAGGCAATGATCATGCCCCAGCGGTTGTCCACGTTCATGCTCTTATAGTTCAGATAAAGCGGAATCATGCCTGCGCTGAACCACATGGTGAACACCAGCAAAAAGTTCCATTGACGGCGGAACTTGAGCTTTTTCTTTTGCAGGGCGTAGGCACCGGTCAGAGAGATAAACATACTCCACGCCGTGCCAACCACCGTATAGAACAGGGTGTTTGCATAGGCAATCCAGAAACCCTTGCTGTGGAGCACCATGTCGTAAGCCTGCAGGGTCACATCCTTGGGCAGGAGCACGATGCTCCCGCTCTCGTAGGCCACCCGGCCGCTGATGGAGACGCTGAACGCATACACGATCGGGTAGAGCGTCACGGCTGCAAAGGCGATTACCAGCAGATACGCACATACTTTAAATATTTTTTCGCTTCGGTTGAGAGGTCCATCTTTCTTTTCCCCCCTTACCACAAAGATGTATCCGAAATATTCCGGCTAATTGTGTTTGCCCAATCACCAGCGCAAAGGCGATGAGAGAGTTAAACAAGCTAACCGACGCACCAACGCCATAGTTGCCGAAAGGATACCGATGCGTTGTTCAAAGGTAGACAGAACGTCTGCGGTCACATAGATGTTGGAGTTGTACATCAGCAGGACGCGCTCATAACCGATAGACAGCATGTTGCCGATTCGCATAATCACCATGATAATCAAGGTCGGTGCCATGCCTGGGATCGTGACATACCGCAGTTCCTGGAGTTTGTTTGCGCCGTCCACCTTCATAGCTTCATACAATGTGGGCGAAATACCCATGATGGCGGCAAAATACACAATCGAGCTGTAGCCGCTCTCTTTCCAGATTCCAACAGCAATGTACAGTGGACGGAAATAGTTCGCGTTGGAAAGCAGCGAAACGCCCGGTTCAATGAGGTCCAGCCTCTGGAACAATGCCGCCAGAACGCCTGTAGAGTTTACGCCGCTGTACACCAGCATGATGGTAATGCTGGTGATGGTAACCTCAGACAAAAAGTGGGCAGATAGGTCGCCGTCTGGGTCAATTTCCGGACAAAATTGTTGCCAATCTCCGCAAACAGGATAGCCAGGATAATCGGCACAGGGAAACCAAATACCAAGCTGTATGCGTTAATTACAAAGGTATTCCGGAACGCCTGCCAAAACCTGTGTCTGGTAGACACCCGATACCAGGGTCATAAAGTTTGCAATGCCTTTAAAGTCGCTGTTCCATACGCCCAGGCTGGAATCAAATCGCTTAAAGGCGATGAGCAAACCGCCCATCGCTTATAGGCCACAGTGCAAACCAGATCACCACCGGCAACAGCAGCACATAGATCTGCCAATCACTGACCAAAGACTGCAAGAGCTTTTTGCCGTGCGGCTGTCGCATCTTAATTTTAAGTTGATCCATTCTTTGTGTCGTCCTCCTTGTCGTGCGCCCAGAAATACCGCTTGCAATCCGTTTGCGCCAGGCATTTCGGGCAAATTTTTGCTGGGATCCCGCTATCTTACAGTGTCACCGCCTTTCTTCTGTACTGCATTCAACTTTGGCATCAGACTCATTCAAGTACTGAGCAGTTGCTTCGTCCAGCCCGCTCCATATTCTTTGTGCAGCACCGCCGCAGCGACCACCAAAGCAAGCAGACCGGTCATGCCGTTGCTGATCATCATCACCAAACCCATCGCCTGACCGCCCGCAAGCGTGTACAATGCTGGAAGAACAGGAGAATCGGAATCCGGAAAACAAAGAGTCTTGCGAAATTTACATAGAAGGACAATTTGGTATATCCAAAGGCATACAACAGTGCATAACTGCCGAATGGATTGCCAAAAATACGTTTGAGATCATTCGAGAGTAAAGATCTGTGCAATCAGCTCTGCAAAGGCCACATCCCCTTTGGAGAAACTCGCAAGGATCGGATCCAGAAACACCCAAGTCAAAATGAATCCCAAAACGCCCCAGACAAAATCTACTATAAAGACGCACCGAAAAATTTTCAGGGCTCGCTGTGGATTTCCATGGCCGATGTTCTGTCGAATCAAAGCAGCCCCACCATCTCCAATGCTTCCTGCCGGGACCGTAGACAGAGCGCTGACGCTGTTTGAAACGCCCAGCGCACCCACAGTTTGGGTGCCGTAGTTCACGCCAACCGAGTTGACAACCACTTTGCCTGCACTGAAGGAGAATTTTTCGGCGATAACCGGAAGGGAAATGGCAACAATCTTTTTGACGATGTCGTTCTTTAGCCTGACATATCGGAGCGACAGCCCAAAGACATCTTCAGGGTTACGCAGATTATAAAGGCCGATTGCTGTTACCACCAGGTTGGAAAGTAGGGTGGCCACTCCGATCATGACAATCCCTTGGTGGAGTACCAGAACAAAAAAGGCGGAAAACGAGAACTTGGTAAGTGCCATTGCAAAGTTGATCCGCATGATCTTGGAACCATTCCCACGGGCCTTTTCAATGGCGATATAGACATTATTGAAGAAGGTGAAAACCAGATTCAGCGCAGTGATCCGGTAGTAGTTCAATCCGATTTCCACAAGCTGGGCGGGAGTGTTTGCCAAACGCAGAATAGGCCTAGCCCCAGGATAAGCCCTGCCACCAGGACAAGGGCAGCGGCTCCGGCCAAAAAAAAGGTGGTATTTACGGTGGTTTTTAACCTCTCATACTCCCCAGCTCCATACAAACCAGCAATTAGAATCCCTGCACCGATGGAAAGGCCGGTCCCCACCGAGACGATGGAGTTGTTAAGCTGGTTGAAAAACGACACCGCCGAGACGGATTCAGGGTTGATCTGAGAGGTAATTACAAGATCAAACACCCGAAACAACTCATTGATCAGCTGGAACAGTGCCATGGGCAAACAG
>ENA-OQEN01000940-OQEN01000940.1-human-gut-metagenome-genome-assembly--contig:-NODE-940-length-11611-cov-4.041710_pt1 | contig 11611 bp, 16 predicted proteins | sample MGYA00242791_ERZ504627 | MGnify/ENA primary metagenome ERZ504627 (study PRJEB26092, sample SAMD00036316) | human gut metagenome | host: Homo sapiens | study: EMG produced TPA metagenomics assembly of... | reverse complement strand
CGAGAAAGCAAGCTCTCTCTCGCTCGTTCGACTTGCATGTGTTAGGCGCGCCGCCAGCGTTCGTCCTGAGCCAGGATCAAACTCTTTATAAATGATATTTATCACTTAAAAGTGTTAAATCTTGTTTCGCTCAGCACGCAATCGCTTGCGTCCTGTGTGAATTACTTTGTTTGGAATTGTTTACCGTGTTTTTCCAACACGAAAATAGGTTCCGTTACAAGTTCTTTCGATATTGTTCAATTTTCAAGGTCCTGTGCGCCTCAGCCTTGCGGCTGACGACTTGATTATTTTACCACAGAAGCGGTTTTTTGTCAAGCACTTTTTTGAGAAGCTTTTGAAGTTTTGTGAACTTGGAGCACTTCGCACATCTCAGTGTCAACTGGTGTTTTTCAGCGTCTATTGGTTCTTTTCAAGGGCTTCCTGCTGAGCTTTGAGAAGTCATTCTTTTGTCTCAGCGCTTGGCGCTCAAGTATAATACCACACACCGGGACAGTTGTCAACACTTTTTGACATCTTTTTTCCAATTTCTTTGCGGTAGTGGTAAACGCCCTCTCAGGCGCTCCCGCGCCAGCTCCCCCAAAGGGGGAGCCAAGCCGTAAAGTTCAGTACTAAAGTATTAGGCGCAATGAGAAAGTTTCCGGCAGTGCTCTTGGCTCTCCCTTTGGGAGAGCTGTCACCGCAGGTGACTGAGAGGCGCAGCAAGGCTAATGGGTGCTGCCCCTCATCCGGCGCTGCCTTATATTATTACATTATATAGGCAGAGCAAATCCCAACCGGTATAGACGGCGGCTGATATTACCCGCCGGAAAGCAAGTCGCTCTGTCAAGTCTTTCCGTGCAAAATTTTGTCCCGAAAAATATCCACGATTTTTGGCGATTGCTACAAAACGCAAAATATAGTGGTATTTTGCTTGACTTGCCACTAGATAATGATAAAATAGAGTTACATTCAGTTTGTTGGATATCGTTGTGCGCAGACGGTATCTCTTATGGTAAGAGGTACCCGTTCACAATGCGCCTATATAGAAGGAGGAGAACCGATGAAGATCATCAAACGAAACGGTGCAGAAGTTCCTTTTGATATTACCAAGATCATCACCGCCGTTACCAAAGCCAGCGATTCCGTGGATGGTCAGGCTCGCCTGAGCCGGGAGCAGATCACCCAGATCGCCGCAGCCGTTACCGACCAGTGCCAGCAGCTTAACCGCGCAGTCAGCGTGGAAGAGGTGCAGGATCTGGTGGAGAACCAGCTGATGGACATTCAGGCGCACGATGTGCACGGCACTATATCACCTACCGCTACGTCCAGAGCCTGAAGCGTCAGACCAACACCACCGACGAGCGTATTCTGAGCCTGATCGAGTGCCAGAACGAAGAGGTCAAGCAGGAGAACGCCAACAAGAACCCCACCGTCAACAGTGTACAGCGCGACTATATGGCCGGCGAGATCTCCAAGGATCTGACCGCCCGTCTGCTGCTGGACCCGGAGATCGTAAAGGCACATCAGGAGGGTCTGATCCACTTCCACGATTCCGACTACTTTGCCCAGCACATGCACAACTGCGATCTGGTGAATCTGGAGGATATGCTGCAGAACGGCACCGTCATCTCCGGCACCTATATCGAGAAGCCGCACAGCTTCTCCACTGCCTGCAACATTGCCACCCAGATCATTGCACAGGTGGCCTCCAACCAGTACGGCGGCCAGAGCATCAGCCTGACCCATCTGGCTCCCTTTGTGGACGTCTCCCGCAAGAAGATCGCCGCTGAGGTAGAGCTGGAGATGGAAGGTCTGGACGTCTCTGCCGAGCGCAAGAAGGAGATCGTGGAGCGCCGTCTGCGCAACGAGATCAACCGCGGCGTGCAGACCATCCAGTATCAGGTGGTCACCCTGATGACCACCAACGGTCAGGCACCCTTTATTACCGTGTTCATGTATCTGGCGAGGCCCGCAACCCGCAGGAAAAGGCCGACCTTGCCATCATTATCGAGGAGACCATCCGCCAGCGCTATCAGGGCGTGAAGAACGAGGCCGGTGTATGGATCACCCCCGCCTTCCCCAAGCTGATCTATGTGCTGGAAGAGGACAACATCCGCCCCGGCACTCCCTACTACTACCTGACCGAGCTGGCCGCCAAGTGCACCGCTAAGCGCATGGTGCCGGACTATATCTCGGAAAAGAAGATGCTGGAACTCAAGGTGGACAAGAATGGCGAGGGCCACTGCTACACCTGCATGGGCTGCCGCAGCTTCCTGACCCCCTATGTGGACCCCGAGACCGGCAAACCCAAGTACTATGGCCGCTTCAATCAGGGCGTGGTCACCATCAATCTGGTGGACGTTGCCCTGAGCTCCGGCGGCAACTTTGAAAAGTTCTGGAAGATCTTTGACGAGCGTCTGGATCTGTGCCACCGGGCTTTGCAGGCACGCCATAAGCGGCTGCTGGGCACCCCCAGCGACGCTGCTCCCATCCTGTGGCAGTACGGCGCGCTGGCACGCCTGAAGAAGGGCGAAAAGATCGACAAGCTGCTGTTCGGCGGCTACTCCACCATCAGTCTGGGCTATGCCGGCCTGTACGAGTGTGTGAAGTATATGACCGGCAAGAGCCACACCGATGCCGGTGCCAAGCCCTTTGCCCTGAGCGTGATGCAGCACATGAACGACAAGTGCAACGCGTGAAGAAGGCCGAGAACATGGACTACTCCCTCTACGGCACCCCGCTGGAATCCACCACCTACAAGTTTGCCAAGTGCCTGCAAAAGCGCTTTGGCATCGTGAAAGGCATCACGGACAAGAACTATATCACCAACAGCTACCACGTCCATGTCTCCGAGCCCATCGACGCCTTTACCAAGCTGAAATTCGAGGCCGACTTCCAGCGCCTGTCCCCGGGCGGTGCCATCAGCTATGTGGAAGTGCCCAATATGCAGGACAATCTGGAAGCCGTCATAAGCGTGCTGCAGTTCATCTACGACAATATCATGTACGCCGAGTTGAACACCAAGTCCGACTACTGTCAGGTGTGCGGCTACGATGGCGAGATCAAGATTGTGGAGGACGACGGCAAGCTGGTGTGGGAGTGCCCCAAGTGCGGCAACCGCGACCAGAACAAGCTGAACGTCGCCCGCCGCACCTGCGGTTATATCGGCACCCAGTTCTGGAACCAGGGCCGCACGCAGGAGATCAAGGATCGCGTGCTGCATCTGTAAAAACAGCAAAATTTTATTTTTGATTTGATATTTGGAGCGGCCGAAAGGCGCTCCAAATATCTTTTCAGCAAACGACAGGAACATGAGCATGAACTACGCAAACATCAAATATTACGATATCGCCAACGGCCCCGGGGTGCGCACCAGCGTTTTTGTGTCCGGCTGCCGCCACCACTGCCCGGGCTGCTTCAACGCCGTGGCATGGGATTTTGACTACGGTCAGCCCTTTGATAAGACCGTGCGCAACGAGGTATTCGCCTCCTGCCAGCCGGACTATATCGCCGGGCTCTCCTTGCTGGGCGGCGAACCCTTTGAGCCGGAGAACCAGCGGGAGCTGCTGCCCTTTGTGCGCAACTTCAAGGCGCTGTACCCCGCCAAGACGGTGTGGTGCTACTCCGGCTACACGTGGGAGCAGCTTACCGGCAAAGAGCCCAGCCCCGCGCGGTGCGAGGTGACCGACGAGCTGCTGGCGCTGCTGGATGTGCTGGTGGACGGCAGATTCGTGCAGGCCGAGCACGACATCTCTCTGCGCTTCCGCGGCAGCCGCAACCAGCGCCTGCTGGATGTACCCAAGTCCCTTGCCGCCGGGCAGCCCGTGTGGTGGGAGGACGAAAAGGTGTTCGCCACCCATAGCATGGAACGATAAACCGTATTGAATCACCTCCCATGAAAATGCGTTTGTCGCGGCCCGCAGGCCGCGACAAACGCTCTATTAAAAATAATTCTTCCGCTGAATATGGCCAAAGCAACGCGGAGGCCATTCGAAATCGTCCCGCACTAAAAGAAGCCGCTGCACAGACCGTACAGCGGCTTCTTTCCTTTCTCACTCCCGGCTGCCCACGGCGTCCTCGATGACGCGCAGGAAGCGTTGCCGTAGCGGGCGGCTTTCTTTTCGCCTACGCCGCTGATGTTCAGCAGCTCGTCGATGCTCATGGGCTTTTTCTCTGCCATCTCCCGCAGGGTGCATCGTTGAACACCATAAAGGCGGGCAGGTTCTGCTTGCCCGCAAGGCGCTTGCGCACCGCATACAGGGCGTTGAGCAGCTTTTCGTCCGCCTCGCTCAGGCTGCCCGCTGCGGCGGGCTTTGCGCGGCGGGGCTTTTCCAGCCGGTCGGCGCTCTGGGCGGCACGGCGGCGGGCGTACTCCACCTGCAGCTGGGCTTCCTGCTCGGCGGCAAGGCAGCAGGAGCAGTTGCCGCACTTTTTGGGCGCTGCTTCTCCGAAGTATTGCAGCAGAAAGCCGCGCAGACAGTGCTGGGTGGTGGAGTAGAAGGTCATGTACTTGAGCCGCTCCTCTGCCTTGCGGGCGGCTTCGGCCTTTACATCCGCGGGCAGACCATTGTCGGCCTCCCGCTCTTTGTCGATGAAAAAGCGGATGGTGCGCACATCCGTGCCGGAATACAGCAGGGTGCACCGGGCAGGCTGACCGTCGCGCCCGGCGCGTCCGGCTTCCTGATAATAGCTTTCCAAGTCCTTGGGCATATTATAATGGATGACGAACCGCACGTTTGGCTTGTCGATGCCCATGCCGAAGGCATTGGTGGCTACCATCACCTGCACACGATCATAGAGGAAGTCGTCCTGATTCTGCCGCCGGGTGTCCGCATCCAGCTTGGCGTGGTAGCTGCCGCCCGGATGCTGCGGCTCTGCAGCAGCTGCACCGTCTCGTCCACCTGCCGGGTGGTGCTGCAATACACGATACCCGCATGATTGCCCTCTTTGAGCACCAGTTCCAGCAGCTCCTTGGGCTTCTGGCTGGGCAGTGCCCGCCGGGTCTCGAAGTACAGGTTGGGGCGGTCGAAGCTGGTAGTCACCTCGTAGGGCGCTTGCAGCGCCAGATGGGTGCGGATATCCTCCCGCACATGGGCGGTGGCGGTGGCGGTGAACGCGCCCATGACCGGGCGGCTGGGCAGGCTGTCCACAAATTCCTTGATGCGCAGATAGCTGGGGCGGAAATCCTGTCCCCACTGGCTGATGCAGTGCGCCTCGTCCACCGTGACCATGCTGATCTGCCGCTCCTGCGCAAACCGCTGGAAACCCGGCATCTCCAGCCGCTCCGGTGCTACATAGATGATCTTATACCAGCCCTCCCGGGCGCGGTGCAGCATCAGCGCCTTCTGGTTGTCGGTCAGGCTGTTATTCAGAAAAGCCGCCGCCACGCCCGCCTGCACCAGCGCCCCCACCTGATCCTTCATCAGGCTGACCAGCGGGGACACCACGATGGTGATGCCCGGCAAAAGCAGCGCCGGCACCTGATAGCAGATGGATTTGCCCGCGCCGGTGGGCATGACCGCCAGCACATCCTGTCCGGCCAGCAGGCGGCTGACGATCTGCTCCTGCCCGGGGCGGAAGCTGTCGTAGCCGAAAACTTTTTTCAGGATACTGTGCGGGTTTTCCATGGTTTCCTCCGTTATATATATAGGTGCACTGACGCGCAGAACGCTCAAAACCTTATCAGTATACCACAAAACTGATACTTTTGGCAGAAAAAAGCGTCACTTTGCGCAAAAGTGTGCGATAAGCGCTCTTTCTGCCCGGGAAGGATAGCTTTTCAGGCGCGAAAATGCTATAATGAGAACACATATCTCCATGCCACCCCGCAGACTGCCCGGCATGGACCATGCAACGTAAAAAGGAGCATTTATAATATGCAGCAGAAACTTATCACCTTTGCCGTGCCCTGCTACAATTCCGCAGCCTATATGCGTCACTGCATCGAAACGCTGCTGACCGCAGGCGAGCAGGCCGAGATCATTCTGGTGGACGATGGTTCCGTCAAGGATGACACCCCCGCCATCTGCGACGAGTACGCCGCAAAGTACCCCACCATCGTCAAGGCCATCCATCAGGAGAACGGCGGCCACGGCGAAGGCGTCAATCAGGCATCCGCAACGCCACCGGCCTGTACTACAAGGTAGTGGACAGCGACGACTGGCTGGACACCGACGCCTGAAAAAGGTGCTGGAGCGCCTGACCACGCTGGTAGCCCGCGGCACCGCGCCGGATCTGATGATCTGCAACTATGTGTACGAGCATGTGGAGGACGGCACCAGCCATACCGTGCGCTACACCAACGTGTTCCCGCAGAACCGCCTGTTCGACTGGGTGCACGTCCGGCGCTTCCGCCCGGATCAGAACCTGCTGATGCACTCGGTCATGTACCGCACCGAGGTGCTGCGTGAGTGCGGCATGGTGCTGCCCAAGCACACCTTCTATGTGGACAACATCTTTGTGTACCAGCCCCTGCCCTATGTCAAGAGCATGTACTATATGGATCTGGATCTGTACCGCTACTTCATCGGTCGAGCAGACCAGAGCGTGAACGAGAGCGTGATGGTCGGCCGCGTGGACCAGCAGCTGCGGGTCACCAGGCACATGATCGACTGTCAGGATCTGGACGCGCTGAAGGACCAGAAGCGTCTGCGCGCCTACATGGTGCACTACCTGTCCGTCATGATGGCGGTCAGCGACATCTTTCTGCTGCTGGACGGCAGCGCCGAGGCACACGCCAAAAAGGCCGAGCTGTGGCAGTACCTCAAGGATCACGTTACCCCCGGTGTCTACCGCGCCGTGCGCGTGAACCTTGGCGGCCTGACCGACCTGCACTTCCCCGGCGGTGACAAGGTGGTCGTAGCCACCTACCGCCAGCTGCGCAAGATCTTCAAGTTCAACTAAGAGCATATTTTATATTTCGGGATAGCGGAACGCCTGCGGGCGCTCCGCTATCCCTTTTTCACGGCTGGGGTCGTAAAGGGAAACGGCAGCCGAACTGCTTGTATTCCGTCCTTTCTCGTTCTGTTTCTGTCTTTTCGTCTCAAAAGATGTATGAAACGCGCGGGATGGTTGCTTTTCCTCCGTTGTTCCGGTATACTGGATACGTTTTCCCATTTTGACCCCCGCACTGGATTTCACACAGGAGTTCGATACTTTTTTGACAAGGAGGAACCGAGTGCTGCGGCCTTTGGCTGCGCACCCAATACAAACCACATTATGGAACAAATGTTGATCTGTCTGTCCCTTGCCCTGATCGCCGGCCTGCTCATGTCACGCGCTGCCAAGGCCGTGCGTCTGCCCGCCGTCACCGCTTACCTGCTTACCGGCCTGCTGCTGGGCCCCTTCTTTCTGGGTCGGCTGGGGCTGAGCCGTTTCGGCTTTGGCTTTGGCAGCCTTGCTGCGTGGAGGGCTACGGCATCCTCACACAGGTGGCGCTGGGCTTCATCGCCTTCGTCATCGGCAACGAGTTCCGGCTTAGCGCCCTGAAGCACATGGGACGCCGCGCCGTGACCGTGGGCGTTGCGCAGGCGGTGATCACCACCGCGCTGGTGGATATCGCCCTTGTTGCCCTGCACTTTGCCCGCCCGGACGTCATCTCGCTGGCTTCTGCCATCACGCTGGGCTCCATCGCCGCCGCTACCGCCCCTGCCGCTACCCTGATGGTGGTCAAGCAGTACAAGGCCGACGGCCCTTTGACCAAGCTCCTGCTGATGGTGGTCGCCATTGACGATGCCGTGGGTCTGGTGCTGTTCTCGGCTCCTACGGCGTGGCAAATGCGCTGGAACAGGGCCGCATCGACCCTGTGAGCGTGGTGCTGGAGCCGCTGCTGGAGATCGCGCTCTCGCTGGCACTGGCGCTGCCGCCGGTTACCTGCTGAACCTGCTGGAGGTCTACTTCCACTCCCGCTCCAAGCGCATGAGCCTGTCGGTGGCCTTTGTGCTGCTGACGGTGGGTCTGTCCATGACCGAGTTCGAGATCAATGGCACCCGCTGCGGCTTCTCTCTGCTGCTGGTGTGCATGATGACCGGCACCGTGTTCTGCAACGTCTGCCCCACCTCGGATGAGCTGATGGACCGTCTGGACCGCTGGGTGTCCCCCATCAACATCCTGTTCTTCGTATTGTCCGGTGCAGAGCTGGACCTGACCATCCTCACCAACCCATGGTGCTGCTCATCGGCGTGGTGTACATTGTGGCGCGCTCTGCCGGTAAGATCAGCGGTTCTTACCTGAGCTGCCGCGCCACCAGCTGCAGCCCCGCCATCCAGAAGTATCTGGGCATCACCCTGCTGCCGCAGGCCGGTGTAGCGCTGGGCATGGCTGCCACTGCCGCCGAGCTGTCGGACGGCCACATGGTGCGCAACGTGGTGCTGTTCTCGGTGCTGGTGTACGAGCTGGTAGGCCCCACTCTGACCAAGATCTCGCTGGTCGCCGCCGGAGAGATTCGTCCCGAGGGACGCACCAGCGCCCGCGTGGAGAACCAGCCCGAAGCCCCTGTGGAGCTGAGCTGAGACGGCGAAGAAGAATTATTTGTAATTTGGGGGTTCAGGAAAGCCTGCGGGCTTTTCAGAACCCCTTTTTTCACGGAGAGAATCTCCCCCACCTTTATGTGCAAAAGGTCTTTTTTTGTCGAATCAGCACGCAATCATTGACGAATGGTGTTATTTTTTGTATACTGAGCTTATCAGCGCTGGCACAATTTTCCTATTGTGTCAGTGGTTGCTAAAAAGGAATAAGGAATAGTGAAGGAGAATGACACATTATGAAAAGCACTGGCATCGTTCGCGGCATTGACTCGCTGGGACGAATCGTTCTGCCGAAGGAGCTGCGCACTAGTATGCACCTCGACACCGACACCAAATTGGAGATCTTTGTGGATGGGGACGCCATCGTCCTGAAAAAGCACCGCCCCGCCGGCAGCTGCGATTTCTGCGGCGAGGTGGACGAGCAAGCCATCCAGTTCGGCGGCTACTGCATCTGCAGCGCCTGCCGCCGCAAGCTCAGCGCACTGTAACGCAGAAAGGGGGCTCTTTCCATGAGCCGGTTCATCGACTTTACCCTTCCCTCCACCGTGCCGGGGCGCACCCTGCACGGCTTTCGCTGCGTCCCGGAGGGTCAGGTGCGGGCGGTGCTGCAGCTGTCCCACGGCATGGTGGAGTATATCGACCGCTACCGCCCCTTGGCGGAATATCTGGCCGACCGGGGTATTCTGGTCACCGGCCACGACCATCTGGGGCACGGTGCATCCATCCGCACCAAGGAGGACTACGGCTACTTTGCCGAGCCGGACGCAACCGCGCCGTACTGGCCGACCTGCACGCCGTAACCGTGCTGACCAAGGAGCTGTACCCGAACCTGCCCTACTTTTTGCTGGGACACAGCATGGCTCGTTCTACGCCCGGCAGTATCTGTGCGAGTATGGCCGGGAGCTGGACGGTGCCATCATCATGGGCACCGGCTTCCAGCCCAAGGCGCTGGTCAAGGTCGCCAAGACCCTTTGCCGGGTGCTGGCCGCCTTCCATGGCTGGCACTACCGCAGCAGCCTTGTGGCCAACCTTTCCTTTATGGGCTACAACAAGGGGCTGGAGGCCGCACCACCCACGACTGGCTCAACCGCGACCAAGCCGAGGTGGACAAGTATCTGGCCGAGGAGCGCTGCACCTTCACCTTTACGCTGAACGCCTATTACAGTATGTTCAGCGGCATCCTGCGCCTGCACGACCCGGCTTTTCTGGCACGGATGCCCAAGGATCTGCCGCTGCTCTTCCTCTCCGGCGATGCGACCCGGTGGGCGAGCAGGGCAAGGGCGTGCGCCGCGCATCCAGAGCCTGAAGGACGCCGGTGTGCAGAACATTGAAAGCATCTTCTACCCCGGTGCCCGCCACGAGCTGCTGGTGGAAACCAACAAGCTGGAGGTTTTCGGGGACATCGCCGCATGGCTGGACAAACAGCTGGCAAAACAGTAAATACAAACAAAGGGCTGCTGCACAAAACGTGCAGCAGCCCTTTTATTTTTATTCCACGTTCCGTTTATACCGCAGCGGGGTCTGCACCTCGGCGCGGATCTTGCCAAGATAGGTGCGGGTCTGCTCTGCGCCCTGCAAAATAGACTTTACCTGCGCTTTCTGCTCTGCGGTCAAATCGTCATCCTCTGCCAGCAGTTCCGCGTTGCCCTCGATGATGGTCAGCGGCGTTTTCAGCTTGTGGGACAGCTGAATGATCTGCTCCCGCTGCCGCTGCTCCATGGCCCACTGCTTCTGCAGGCTGCCGGTCAGGGCGTCGCCCATGGTCTGCAATGCCTGCAAAGTGCTCTCGTACTCCCGCACCTTCGCGCCGGAAAATACCGCGCTGTCCAGTTCCTTCCGTGCCACCGCCTGCGCGGCGGCGGTCAGCTTTTCGGTCTCCCGGGTCAGGAAGCGCCCGGTCCTGTGGGTGCTCCACACCACCGCGCCTACCAACAGCAGAATGCCCAGAATGCTGTGCACCGTCTGCATATCCGGCAGCACGCCCCGCAGCGCAGGGTCGGCATAGGGCACGGCATAGTCAAATTGCAGCAGGCAAACCGTTCCGTCCTGCAATTTTGACATCATATAATACTGTGTGTATCCAAAATGCCAGCGGGTTTTCCCCTGCCGGTTCTCCATTGCCCGCTGCAAGTGCCCGGCATCCATGTTGGTGGCCAGCACCTCGCTGCTGTCCGGCGCGGCAAACAGGGCGTACCGGCACAAGGAGTCCAGCTGCGTCTCGTCAAAGGTGGCGGCGGTCATGCCCGGCAAAACGTCCTGTGCGGCTTTCTGACAGGCCTGTGCAGCTTGATTCGCGGGAAGAAACAACTCGCCGTTCTGGACCCACAGCATCAGCACCAGCAGCCACCCCACCGCGACCAGCAGGCAGGCCAGCGCCGTGCGCACCAGATATTGCAGCAGCACGCTGCGCAGAGAGGTCAGTCTTCGCTTTTCCATCGGTATCCCACGCCCCATACGGTATTGAGCAGCTTTTCCGGCTCCGGCACGCCCGCCGCCCGCAGCTTTGCCCGGATATTTTTGATGTGCTGTGTCACGGCGGTGTCGTCCGCTGTGCCATCAATGCCAAAAACCGCTTCGTAAATTTGCTCCTTGGTAAAGGTCTGTCCGGCGTGCAGCGCCAGATACTCGCAGATGGCATACTCCGAGCGGGTCAAGGGCAGCGCCTTCCCCTCCACCACCGCGCTCCGGGCGGTCAGGTCAAAGGCTACGCCGCTGCGCACCATCCGGTGCGCCGGGGTGCGGCTCTGCCGCCGCAGATGTGCCGCCACCCGCGCCCGCAGCTCTGCCACCCGGAAGGCTTGGACAAAAGTCGTCTGCCCCGATGCCCAGCCCCTCCAGCACAGCGGCCTCATCAGTGCGGGCGCTCAGAAACAGGATGGGGGCTTCAGTCAGGCTGCGGATGCGCCGACAGACCGCAAAGCCATCCTCCCCGGGCATCATCACGTCCAGCAGGATGCAGTCTGCCCAGCGGCAGAGCGCCTCGGTCAGATCTCTGCCCGCCTGCCGCGTTTCTACCCGGTGGCCGTCCCGCTCCAAAGTGGTGCGGATCAGCTTGCAGAGCTCCAGATTGTCATCCACTGCCAGAAATGTTTTGCCACAAAAATCAC
>ENA-OQEN01000939-OQEN01000939.1-human-gut-metagenome-genome-assembly--contig:-NODE-939-length-11626-cov-8.029655_pt1 | contig 11626 bp, 18 predicted proteins | sample MGYA00242791_ERZ504627 | MGnify/ENA primary metagenome ERZ504627 (study PRJEB26092, sample SAMD00036316) | human gut metagenome | host: Homo sapiens | study: EMG produced TPA metagenomics assembly of... | reverse complement strand
CGGCAACGCCGCGCCCGTGAGCGGCGGCGTGACCTCGGGCCCCGGCGGCATGATGCAAGCCGGTTCCGGCGCGCTGTAGGGCGTGGCGACAATTTGATACGCGCAATCGAGGCGCTCCGAAAAGGGCGCCTCGATTTGTAGAGCTGCGGAAGTTGTGACCGTTACGCTATACGGTCCACCGTTAGCCGATGATGCGAGGGCGCTCGGCGTTTTCGACTGGTTTATGCACGCAAAGTCTGGGAATATACAAGTCGCATGTCTTACTGTCTAACCAGTTGCGCCAAGGAGGCACCATGGACTACAAGATTACCGGCTACGAGCCCGCCCAGCTGTTCCATTTCTTTGAGGAGGTCAGCGCGATCCCCCGTGGGTCTGGCAACGAGAAGGGCATCAGCGATTTCCTGGTTGCGTTTGCCAAGGAGCGCGGCCTCGATGTGTACCAGGACGAGGTCTACAACGTCATCATTCGCAAGCCCGCATCTGCCGGCGCCGAGAATGCCCCGACCGTAATGCTGCAGGGTCACATCGACATGGTGTGTGACAAGCTGGGTTCCGTCGAGCACGACTTTACGACCGACGGTATCGACTTGGTCGTCAAGGACGGTGTCCTCACCGCTAACGGCACCACTCTGGGCGCCGACAACGGTATCGCCGTCGCTCTGATGCTCACTGTTCTCGATGACGATTCGATTGTTCACCCCGCCCTCGAGTGCGTGTTCACCACCGACGAGGAGACCGGCCTGGTTGGCGCCGAGACGCTCGACAAGTCCCAGATCAGCGCCCGCACCATGATCAACCTCGACTCCGAGGAGGAGGGCGTTGCCACCGTCAGCTGCGCCGGCGGCGTCGTCGTTACCTACACCTGCCCCATCGTGCGCGAGCACAAGACCGGTAGCACCCTCACGCTCGACATTTCCGGTCTGTTGGGCGGCCACTCCGGCAGTGATATCAACCTGGAGCGCGGCAACGGAAACCTCATCATGGCCCGCATCATCGACCGCCTGATGGTCGCCGGTGAGCCCGCCATCGTCAGCTTCAACGGCGGCACCAAGGACAACGCCATCAACCGTGAGTGCAAGGCCGTTCTGGTCTATGCCGATCACGCTGCCGCCGAGGCCGCGGCCCAGATCGCAAAGGGCATCATCGCCGACGTCACTGCCGAGCTCGAGGTCTTCGACCCCGGCTTTACCTGCACCGTCGAGATTGCCGACGACGCCGAGGTCGAGGCCATGGACCAGAAGTCCGCGCTTGCCCTCATCCGCGCCCTGCGTCTTGCCCCTAACGGCGTGATTCGCCGCAACGTCGCCACCGACGGCTCCGTCGAGGTTTCCTCCAACATCGGTGTGGTTGCCACTTCTGACGACGAGGTCAAGATCATGCTGTCCCCGCGCTCCTCGATCACCTCGCTGCAGAACGAGTTCAAGGACCGCCTGCAGACGCTGGCCGATGTCCTGCTTTGACGCCAAGTTTGAGTTTGAGTATCCCGGCTGGAGCTATGCCGAGCATTCGCCGGTTCGCGACGTCTTTGTCGAGAGCTATCGCGAGCTCTTTGGCTCCGAGCTGCGCATCGAGTCCATTCACGCCGGCCTTGAGTGCGGCCTATTTGCCGAGGCCCTGCACGGCCTGGACGCCATCGCCGTGGGCCCGACGCTCTCCGATGTCCACACCCCGGACGAGAGCATGGAGCTCGCTTCTGCCGAGCGCTTCTACGAGCTGCTCATCGACGTCCTCAAGCGCCTCGCTGCGTAAAGGTTGCGCTAGCAGCAGTCCGAGCCACGTGCTAGCGGATTGCAAATGACATTATGAGAGGGGGCACCCGGTCTTTTGCGACGGGTGCCCCCTCTCTTTTGTTTGAAAAATGGGAAATAGTCTGGTGTCTAGTCCATTTCTGCCCTGATGAGGTCGAGGGTGCGCTGGCAGTTTTCGCGGACAGGGCCGAGCATATGCTCGCGCAGGTCCGTCATGCCGGGCAGGTCGGCGTATTCGTCCATGACCTCTTCCATGCAAATGGGTACCTCGTAGGCGAGGTCCATCATGGTGGCAAAGCAAAACTTCTCGGATAGCCCGGCATCGGTGAGCGCCGCCTCCAGCGCGGGGTCGCCCATACCGTAGTATCGGCGGATAGCGCCTGGGCCGATGCGCCCCACACGATTTTCGCCGCCAACGCTCATGGCAAGGCGCGCTCGGCGGCGCATACGTTCGTATGCCAGCCCCGATGCAACGTCATACATACGAGCCATCATAGCTGTGCCGCCGTTTCCAAGAAGCAGGGAATAGTTCTTCGCATGCGCGTCCGGTGCGCCGATGATGGCGTTAAAGAAAAGTATCTGCGTAAACAGATACAGGTTAAGTTGATGGTGGCTCGTATTGACGAGGAGTTCCTGAATATCGCGTGCGGTCGGGCCGCCGTCTGCCGTGTACTTTTGAGCGGGCATCACTCCAAGAGCCTGACAGAGGTCTTCTTGGTGTAGACGCATGATTGTTCCGTCTTTGACTTTCACGCGGTCATATCGCTCAACAATGAGGGCGGGTTCGTCCTCAAATAAGCGATACTCAACGTTCGCCGTTGCGATACCCGCGCGCTGGGCGCTTTTCATGCAGACAAACTCATTAAGAGCCTCAAGTTTAAATCCGATGACGCCATTTTTGAAAATATGCGTCGTGGGCGAGGAGCCCACGCATTCGCACCAGCGACCGTCTATGAGTGCGAGAGCGAACTTGCCTGATTGCCTCCAAGTGACCAACTTTCATCTAGGCCCATCCACGATGCATTGCGGTCATCTCTGATTGACTTGAGTCGCAGTGCAATCTCGTGATCGCCTATAGGGCGGTATTCGCTGGTGCGATGCAAGACGGCGTTGACGTCTTCTTCGGCGCAAAACTGCACTCCACCCGGACAGTCAAGTCCGATATGGCTGAGTAGCGCAACGGCATTGTTGGGTCTAACGTCGAATTCGGCAGCAATCGCCTTTCGCTGATCCTCGCTGTCGGGTAGAAGACCAAACAAGTACGGATTCATGACCTGTTGGCCGTATGTGCGATTTGATATGGGAATATTGGTCGATAGGGCTGGCCCGTCATAATCTTGATCGTAGACAAAACTGACTAGACCGCTCTCATCTTGCATGAGCGTTCCTGCGGGTACGCCGCAAATAATAGTCCGAAGCGTTTTTCTGGCCATTGGCTATCTCCCTTCGGGCTTGGTTTGGGCAGATGCGCTTGTGGCAATCGAGACTCCGAGATTGGACATGGCGAAATCGGCGAAGGCCTTGTCGTAGAGCTCGGACGTAAAGGGGGCGTCTGCAAGAACCGGAATGGCGGCGCAGCGACGGTGGCTATGAGAGGGACGTTGAGCGTGATGGCACCTGGGGGTGCTACAAGGTTGCAAATCGGCATGCGGGGCGTCGACTGGTTGCTCGTTATTCGTTTTGGCGATATCCCCTTGAGCGGCGAGCGCCAGTCCGAGAGCATTGAAGATTGCCAATAGCTTGTCGAGCCGAATGCCCGTGGCATCTCCCAGCTCGAGCGATGCGAGCAGGCGTTCCGAAACACCGGCTTTTTTAGCGAGGGCGGCACGGGTGATCCCCTGCGCCTCGCGCGCCTGACGCACGTAGATGCCGGCTTGACGCGGCGTGGTGATGGGAAGGGTATCCATGGCAATCTCCTAACGTGCAGACTTTTGCATCCTAGTATGACATGCAAGTCTGCATGAAAAGGCTCATGCAAAACTCTGCATGAGGCCTCATACGGACGTTTAGTTTTGAAGGGTGTTTTACAGCACCAAAAAACCCAAGTGTTCCAGCAGGATCTTGAGGCCGATAAGGATGAGCACGACGCCACCCACGATGGTGGCGGGTTTTTCGTAACGCGCGCCAAAGGTGTGGCCAATCGCCACGCCGGCGACGGAGAAGATAAACGTTGTGACGCCGATAAGCGATACAGCGGGCACGATGTCGACCGAGAGCGCGGCAAATGAGATGCCCACGGCTAGGGCGTCGATTGAGGTGGCGATAGCGAGGATCAGGTACTCGACCAGGTCAATCTTTTCGGCATCCTTGCCGTCGTCTTCATCTCGTCCTCGGTAAAGGCCTCCCACAGCATTTTGCCGCCGATAAAGGCGAGCAGGGTGAAGGCGATCCAATGGTCGATGGGTCCGATGATGCCCATAAACTGGCTGCCAAGCGCCCATCCGATTACGGGCATGCCGGCCTGAAAGCCGCCAAAGAACAGGCCGAGCACCATGGCGACCTTAAGGTTGATCTTCTTCATGCCAAGGCCCTTGCAGATGGATACGGCAAAGGCGTCCATCGAAAGGCCGATGGCGAGCAGCGCAAGCTCTGCGAATCCCATAGTTCGGCTCCCTCCTTGCGGGCGAACCCGCGTGTACTTCTGGCGGGGGAGCAACAAAAAAGACCCGTGGCGTACGCGTTGCGCGCACAACCACGAGTCTCGTTCATTAAGGCAAGCCAGACCGTTTCGGCCAGTGTGTTGACTTGCCGCGCCACCGGAGGCGAACCCGATCACGCGACTACTCCCTCATTTATGCGAATCCCGATGCTACCACATAAGCAGCTCATTTGGATTGGGGCTCTCAGCTGTGTTCGCTCATTCTGTAAGCATCGGATTTCGCAAGCGCCGCAGGGACAAACCGTGAGAAACTATTTAGCGTTTATGGAGCGTACACGATGGGAGCGATGCCTTGGATAAGAACGAGCTGCAAAAGCGTATGGAACAGGCCATCCGCCTGACGGCACCTGGTCAGCCGATCCGCACCGCCCTCGACATGATCATCGCCGGTCACCTGGGCGCCCTTATCTGCGTCGGCGACACCGAAAACGTGCTCGCTGCCGGTAACGACGGCTTCCCGCTCAACATTTCGTTTACCTCGAACCGCCTGTTCGAGCTTTCCAAGATGGACGGCGCATCGTCATCGATGGCGACCTCACCCAGATCCTGCGCGCCAACTTCCACCTCAATCCCGATCCCTCGCTCGCCACGAGTGAGACGGGCATGCGTCACCGTACTGCCGCTCGCATGTCGGTGCTCACCGATGCCATCGTGATCTCGGTTTCGGCTCGCCGTGCCGTCGTTAACGTGTACGTTCACGGCAAGAGCTACGAGATCCAGCCCGTCACCACCATCATGAGCTCGGTCAACCAGCTCGTCGCCACGCTTCAGACCACCCGTCAGTCGCTCGATCGCTCCTTGCTGCGCCTGACGGCCCTTGAGCTCGACGACTACGTTACGCTCGCCGACATCACCGGTATTTTCTCGAGCTTCGAGATCATGCAACAGGCAAAGACCGAGCTTAAGGATTGCATCGTCAAGCTGGGTAACCAGGGCAAGCTCGTGCAGATGCAGCTCGAGCAGCTCGCGGGCTCCAGCATGGATACCGAATACGACTTGATGATCCGCGACTACGCAAGCGATTCCTCCGAGGCAAACGCCGAGAAGATCCGCGCCGAGCTGAGCCGCATGACGCCTAAGGACCTGTCCGACCCGCAGCACGTGGCGGCAGTTCTGGGCTATGACGACCTGGACGAGGACTCCGTCATGACACCGCTGGGCCTGCGCACGCTTTCGCGCGTGTCCGTCGTGCGCGACGGCGTGGCCGAGAAGATCGTCGACGAGTACGGCTCGCTGCAGGAGCTCATGGACGACATCAGCGAGGATCCGGAGCGCCTGGGCGACTTTGGCGTTAACAACCCTGCCATTCTTGCGGACTCCCTGTACCGCATGAAGGGCACCAAACAGGGGAACGCATAATGGCGCCCGTATGCGCCGTGGTCGTTGCCGGTGGCAGCGGCCAGCGCTTTGGTAATCCCGGTGGCAAGCAGCTCGTCAATGTAGCGGGCCGTCCGCTTATGAGCTGGTCCATCCGCGCGTTCGATCGTAGCGACAAGGTCGGCCACATCGTGGTGGTTTGCCCTGCCGAGCGTCGTGCCGAGATGCGCCGCCTGGCCATCGACCCGTTTGACTATGACACGCCCATCAGCTTTGCCGATGCCGGCGATACCCGTCAGGATTCCACCCGTGCCGGCGTGCATGCGGTTCCGGCGGGCTTTGAATACGTCGCCATTCACGATGGCGCTCGTCCGCTCATTACGACCGAGGCCATCGACCACGCTATCGACGTGCTCGTGAGCGACCGTGCTCTCGACGGTGTCGTGTGCGGCCAGCCCGCGATTGACACGCTCAAGATCGTTGACGGCGATAATATCGTCGAGACGCCGCCGCGTGAGCTCTATTGGGCCGCGCAGACGCCGCAGATCTTTAGCGTCGATGCTATGAAGCGCGCCCATGCCGCGGCGATTGCCGAGGCTTTATCGGTACCGATGATTCGTCGCTGGTCGAGCGCATGGGTGGGCGCGTCCGCTGCGTCCAGAGCCCGCGCGATAACCTTAAGGTGACGGTGCCCGAGGACCTGCGTCCCGTAACCGCGATTCTGCTCGGTCGCATGGCCGAGGGAGAGGACCTTCCCCATGTTCAGTAACCTGCGCATTGGCCACGGCTACGACGTCCACCGTTTGGTGGAGGGGCGTCGATGTATCATCGGCGGGGTCGACATTCCCTACGAGCGCGGCCTGCTGGGTCACTCGGATGCCGATGTGCTCGCGCACGCCTTAGCCGACGCCATTCTGGGCGCCTGCCGCGGGGGAGACATCGGCAAGCTATTTCCCGACACCGATCCCGCCTACGAGGGTGCCGATTCGATGGTGCTGCTTGCTCGCGTGATGGACTATGCGCGTGAGCTGGGCTTTGAGTTTGTCGATGCCGACTGCACCATTGCCTGTCAGCAACCCAAGATCACCCCGCACCGCGATGCCATGCGCGCCAACCTTGCCCATGCCCTGGGCGTTGACGTCGAAAACGTGGGCGTCGCCGCCACTACGACCGAAAAGCTCGGTTGGGAAGGCCAGGGCGAGGGAATCGGCGCCTGGGCCGTCTGCCTGCTACAGAAAACCGTTAAGGAGTAACGAATGCGTATCTACAACAGCGCTACCCATAAAAAGGAAGAGTTCCAGCCGATCGAGTCCGGCAAGGTCCGCATGTACGTGTGCGGCCCCACGGTCTACGACAACATCCACATCGGCAATGCCCGCACGTTCATCAGCTTCGATGTGATTCGTCGCTGGCTCATCGCGAGCGGCTACGAGGTCACGTTCGCCCAGAACCTCACCGATGTCGACGACAAGATCATCAAGCGCGCCAACGAGCAGGGCCGTACGGCTGCCGAGGTCGCGACGGAGTTCTCCGATAAGTTCATCGGCGTCATGCGCGCCGCCAACGTACTCGATCCCGATGTGCGCCCCCGCGCCACCAAGGAGATCGGCCCCATGATCGCCATGATCAAGACGCTTATCGAGCAGGGCCACGCTTACGCAGCCGATAACGGCGATGTGTACTTTGCCGTGCGCAGCATCCCAACTATGGTCAGGTCTCGGGCCGCAACATCGACGACCTTATGGTTGCGCGCGCATCGAGGAGAACGAGGACAAGAACGACCCACTCGACTTTGCCCTGTGGAAGGCCGCTAAGCCCGGCGAGCCCAGCTGGCCGAGCCCCTGGGGCGAGGGCCGTCCCGGTTGGCACACCGAGTGCGCCGCCATGGTGCATCGCTACCTGGGCACTCCGATCGACATCCACGCGGCGGCTCCGACCTTGCCTTCCCGCATCACGAGAACGAGTGCGCCCAGGCCACCTGCGCCTGGCACCAGGCTTCTCCAACACCTGGATGCACACGGGCATGCTGCTGGTAGACGGCGAGAAGATGTCCAAGTCGCTCGGCAACTTCTTTACGCTGGCCGAGGTCCTCGAGCAGCACTCCGCTGCCGCCCTGCGCCTGCTGATGCTGCAGACGAGCTATCGCTCGCCGCTCGACTTTTCTTGGGAGCGTCTGGAGGGTGCCGAGAACTCGCTCACGCGTATCGCCGGTACGGTCGAGAACCTGCGTTGGGCCGCGAACCATGCGACGGCCGATGCCGATGCGGCTGCCGCCGAGGCGTTTGCCGCCAAGCGCCGAGACCCGCGCCGCCTTTAAGGAGTGCATGGACGACGACTTTAACACCGCTGGTGCCATGGGTGCCGTCTTTGGCTTTGTGACCGAGTGCAACCAGTACCTGGAGCAGGCGGGCGATGCTGCCGACAAGGCGCCGCGCTTGCCGCCGCCGACACGCTGGCCGAGCTGCTCGATACGCTTGGCGTTGAGCTCCCCGAGCCCAAGGTCGAGCTGCCGCGGGGCCTGCTAGGCGTTGCCGCCGGTTTGGTCGCCTATACGGGTGACGACGTGGACGAGGCCGCTGCCAAGATTCTCGAGGCCCGCGCCGAAGCCCGCGCCGCCAAGAACTGGGATCTGGCCGACGCCATCCGCGACCAGCTCAAGGACCTGGGCCTCACCATTGAGGATACCGCCGCCGGCACCCGTATCAAATCTCTCTAATCCCCGCGGGTTTCCCAAGCACCCGACCGCCCGAGCCACGGCACCTTGCCTTTCAATCGTCGGGCATGACCTCAAGGTCTATGCCTCCTCTTTCAAGGCAATCTGCCGCACCTCGGGCGGTCGGTCTATTTGTTTCGTTTGATAGTTGTATTTAGGAGGTCGCTTTATGGCCGACAATCGCAAGCGTGCACCGCGTGGAGGCAAGCAGGCTGCTTCTGGCTCGCGTCCGATTCGCCGCAACGACCGCGCTGCCGCTCCCAAGGGCCAGCGCGAGCGCTCACAGGCTGCTCGCCCGCAGCGCGAGCGTAGCCGCGATAACGTCCAGGTTCCCAAGGGCGAGTTTATCGAAGGTCGCCGTGCTGCCGCCGAGGCGCTGCGTACCGGCTTTCCCGTCAAGTGCGCGCTCATGCTGAGGGCGGGGAGCGCGATGCCGCCTTGTCGCACCTGGTCGACGACCTCAACGCCGCAGGTGTCCGCATTAAGTATGTGCCGCGCGCGCAGCTCGACGCGCTGTCGAGCCATGGCGCTCACCAGGGCATTGCGCTCGAGGTTGGCAACTTCCCCTATGCCGATGTTGCCGATATCCTCGACCGTGCGGGCGACGGTCCGGCGCTCGTCGTCGTGCTCGACCATGTGACCGACGACGGCAACTTTGGCGCCATCGTGCGCTCCGCCGAGGTCGTGGGCGCGGCGGGCGTCATCATTGCCAACAAGCGCGCCGCCGGTGTAACCGTCGGCAGCTACAAGACTTCTGCCGGCGCCGTCATGCATCTGCCCATCGCGCAGGTGCCCAATATCGCCCGTGCACTCGATGACCTCAAGGCCGCTGGCTTTTGGGTGGGCGGTGCTTCCGAGCACGCCGAGGGCAGCTGCTGGGATGCTCCCTTCGAGGGCCGCGTGGCGCTCGTCATGGGTTCCGAGGGCGACGGCATCTCGCGTCTGGTGCTCGAGAAATGCGACTTCTTGACCAAGCTTCCCCAGCGTGGCATGACCGAGAGTCTCAACGTTGCCCAGGCGACCACCGCGCTGTGCTTTGAGTGGCTGCGCCGCAATGCCGGCGAGCTCATGGGGGAGGAGTAGCGCATGTCCAAGAAGAACCGTGCCAAGTCCAAGGCCAAGCGCTTTGGCGAGGGCTCGGCCAAGCCGATTGTTTCGGCCGCGACCTATGGCGTGGGCGGCAATGCGTTTGCGCAGGCCATCGCCGATCCGGTCTCGACGGTGCACTCCAATAAGCCCGAGCTGCTGGTGGTCGACGGTTACAACGTGATTCACTGCACGCCGCGCTACGAAAAGCTCGTCTACGACCATTCCGACGATCCGTATTCCAGCGACGTTCACGATATGGCGCGCACGGCGCTCATTAATGACGTAGCTGCGTTTGCCCAGGGCCGCTACGAGGCCGTGATCGTATTTGACGGCGCGGGCAATATTTCCAGCGAGCGCCCCAACCTACCGGCCCGCGGCGTGCGCATTGAGTTTTCGCCGACGGGTGTTTCGGCCGATACCGTGGTGCAGAAGCTCTGCATCGAGGCGCGCGAAGAAGGCCGCGCGTGCTCCGTGGTTTCGAGTGACGGCACAATCCAGGCCGTCGTCATGGGCAAGGGCGTCACGCGCATCTCGAGCCGCATGCTGGTGGACGAGATCAAACAGATCGACAACGACGTTCACGAGGCCGAGGAAGCCCCGCAAATCAAGATGACTCTGGGCAGTCGCCTGAGCCCCGATGCCCTGGCCAAGCTCAAGGCCCTTCGCGGAGGTAGGTGAGCTGACGGCGCGACGCTGTCTCGCTAACTCCATTCAGCGATGTCGATCATTCTACGGAGGCGCCATGTAAGCGCCTCTTTTAGATATGGCAGCCTTGCCGCGAGCGCGTCGTTTCTGGACAGAATCTCGATTGCCTCGTCAACGAAGCCTTCGAGTTTGTCGCCGTCAAACCAGCTCATGTCCTCGACGAGCAACATTTGTTTGGCGGGGCTTGAATGAAATTGCGCACTGGTAAAACTGTGCTCTCCCGCCCTAAGCTCCTCTAGTGATATGTTGCACCAGAGTGATGAGCGAATCGAAGATGGGGGCTGGTCTGCAGACCAGTGAGTTGACGTTTCGCACGAGGCCGAAGTTGCGCCAATGACGATCGTAGTTGGCAATGATGTCATCGCATACGATCATGCGGCCAAGGGCGTCTTTTATATCTGTCGCTCCAAGCTCCTCGCAGTTTGCTACATACCGTTCGTAATCGGTTAGTCGCTCGTCTGCATTTGCATGCTGGTTTACATAGAACGCAGGGACATATTCTTCTTCGTCAGTTAAGAAGACACTGCATGTGCTCAAGGCGGAAGTGCCCGCGCCTTCGAGCGAATAGGGTACATAATCGTAAGTGTTCAGGATGCGACGGTGAAGTGCAGTCGCCACCATTTCGTTATAGGGTTCCTGGTTTAGATGCGCTCCTGCTTTATGCAGAATTCGACGCCCGCCCTCGCATGTCCAGTACTTTTGAAGATTGCCGTCCGACGTGTTATCGGGCTTTGCGGCAGCCGCTTTTCCCTCTGGGGCAAAGGGCGCAATGGACAGTGAGACGTCATCAAAGGCGTTATTGAAGAAGTTAATGTCCTCCCAGGCGAGACCGGAACTTTGGGGCCTTATCCAATACTGGTCGGATAAGGAGAGGCCAAGATTTCGCTGTACGAGTTCATCGGGAACATCGACTGCGGCTTCTGCAAGCAGGGAGGCTAGCCCAATGCGTGCGAGCGGGATACCGCGGCCGCGCCACCAAGTGCGGAAAGAGTCGAGCGATACGGGGCTATTAGGGCCAAATACCCCAATAGGGGCGTGGGCGTAATCGACGTCGGCACCGATGTGGGCAAAGTCTTTTCGCGATGTGTTGTAGACCAGCTGAGCGACTTCATACGTGCGGTTCATGAGGGTGAACGCGATCTCGCTCTTACCGTAGCCGCGGCGGGACGTCCCCCCGTTTTGGTCACGGAGCGGAGTCGCGTGTCGACGCTGTCTTTGTCGATGAGCCATACGCCAGAAGCCTTGCGGGCCTCAAGTGCTCCGTTTTTTATGAGCTCCTGCACCCTGCGCGGAGTGATGCCGAGTAGCTCGGCGGCTTCCTTGGTGGTAAGCATCGAGAAACCCTTCGTCAGAACGAATAGTTTTAATTACAATGGAATAGATAAAACTATTCGT
>ENA-OQEN01000938-OQEN01000938.1-human-gut-metagenome-genome-assembly--contig:-NODE-938-length-11631-cov-4.315455_pt1 | contig 11631 bp, 15 predicted proteins | sample MGYA00242791_ERZ504627 | MGnify/ENA primary metagenome ERZ504627 (study PRJEB26092, sample SAMD00036316) | human gut metagenome | host: Homo sapiens | study: EMG produced TPA metagenomics assembly of... | reverse complement strand
CTCAAACGGAACAAGAAAAGCCCTACATGGTTTTACGGGCTGGGCTACTGGACGCGGGGCAATGCGGAAATCTGTCTGCTTGCCAAACGCGGCAAGCCCAAACGCCACAGCGCCGGTGTCCACCAGTTCATTATCTCCCCGGTGGAGGAACACAGCAAAAAGCCGGACGTGACCCGTGACAAGATCGTGGAGCTGGCGGGCGACCTCTCCCGCGTGGAGCTGTTTGCCCGGCAGAAAACGCCGGGCTGGGATGTGTGGGGCAACGAGGTAACAAGCGACCTGACCCTGACATGACTTTTGAAAGAAACGAGGTGATTTGATTGGCTTATGTGACTGTTCCCAAGATTTAACCCGTGTGAAATCCAAGGTGGTACTGGGACTGACGAAACGGCAACTGATCTGTTTTGGCGGTGCGCTTCTTGTAGGCATCCCGCTTTTTTTGTTGATCCGGGGGCGCGTCCCACCAGCGCCGCCGCGCTGATTATGGTGTTCGCCATGCTCCCCGGCTTCCTGCTGGCCCTGTACGAACGCCACGGCCAGCCCCTTGAAGTGGTGGTATGGCAGATTATCCAGTGCAGCTTCATCCAGCCAAAGGAGAGGCCCTACCAGACCAACAACGCTTACTCTGCCCTTGTGCGGCAGCACCAAATGGAAAAGGAGGTAAATGCCATTGTCCAAAAAGCAAAAGCAAGAGCCGCAGCCAAAGACGCCGGTAAAGCTCACCCGCGCCGAAAAGAAAGAAATTCAGGCCATCATCCGCAAATATAAGGGCGACGGCAGGCCCCATTCGGCGCAGGAAAGCATCCCCTATGAGGCCATGTATCAGGACGGCGTGTGCCGGGTGACGGCCAACACGTTTTCCAAGTGCATTGAATTTCTGGACATCAGCTATCAGCTCGCGCAGGCCGACACGAAAACCGCTGTCTTTGAAAACCTGTGCGACCTTTACAACTATCTGGACGCTTCCATCCACGTCCAGTTTTCTTTTATCAACCGCAAAATCGACCCCAAGCAGTACGCCAAAAGCTTTGAGATCAAGGCGCAGGGGGACGACTTCGACGACATCCGGGCGGAGTATTCCGGCATCCTGCAAGACCAGCTTGTGAAAGGCAACAACGGCCTGCAAAAGCGCAAGTTCCTGACCTTCACCATTGAGCCGACAGCCTGAAAATGGCCCGCGCAAGGCTTCGCCGGATTGAAACCGACCTGCTGGGGTACTTCCGCACGATGGGGGCCGTGGCATGGGTGCTGGACGCAAAAGAACGGCTGGAAGTCATGCACAGCATCTTCCACCCGGACGGGGAGCCGTTTCAATTCGATTGGAAATGGCTGGCCCCGTCGGGGCTTTCCACCAAGGATTTCATTGCCCCGTCCTCGTTCCGCTTCGGCAATGCCCGGATGTTCGGGCTGGGCGGCAAGTACGGGGCCGTGAGCTTTTTGCAAATCCTCTCCCCGGAGCTGTCGGACGAAATGCTGGCCGACTTCCTGAACACGGAAAACGGCATTGTCGTCAATCTCCATGTGCAGGCCATCGACCAAGGAGAGGCCATTAAAACCGTCAAGCGGAAAATCACCGACCTTGACGCCATGAAGATACAGGAACAGAAACGGGCCGTCCGCAGCGGCTATGACATGGACATACTTCCAGCGACCTTGCCACCTACGGGCAGGACGCCAAGGAGCTTTTGAAAACCCTGCAAAGCCGCAATGAACGGATGTTCCAGATCACCTTTCTGGTTTTGAACACTGCCGACACCCGGCAGAAGTTGGAGAACGAAATCTTCTGGGCCTCTGGCGTGGCGCAGAAATACAACAATTCCCTTGTCCGGCTGGACTACCAGCAGGAACAGGGCCTTATGAGCAGCATGCCGCTGGGGGCCAGCCACATCAGGATCGAGCGTTCCCTTACCACTTCCAGCGTGGCCGTGTTCGTCCCGTTCGTGACGCAGGAGCTGTTTCAGGGCGGCAACGCCATGTATTACGGCATCAACGCCAAGACCGGCAACATGATTATGCTGGACAGAAAACGGGCGCGCTGCCCCAACGGTTTGAAGCTGGGGACACCCGGCAGCGGCAAGTCCATGAGCTGCAAATCCGAGATTTTAAGCGTGTTCCTCTGTACGCAGGACGACGTGTATATCTGTGACCCGGAGGCCGAGTATTACCCCCTTGTGCAGCGGCTTCACGGCAGGTGGTGAAGCTGTCGCCCACCAGCAAATCCTATGTGAACCCGCTGGACATCAACCTGAATTATTCGGAGGATGAAAGCCCGCTGGCCTTAAAATCCGACTTTGTTCTGTCGTTCTGTGAGCTTGTCATGGGCGGCAAGAACGGGCTGGAAGCCATCGAAAAGACGGTGATTGACCGGGCGGTGCAGGTGATCTACCGGCCCTATCTGGCAGACCCCCGCCCGGAAAATATGCCGATCCTGTCCGATCTCCATGCGGCGCTTGTGGCGCAGCATATCCCGGAGGCCGACGGGTGGCGCAGGCCCTTGATTTGTATGTGAACGGCAGCCTGAACGTCTTTAACCACCGCACCAACGTCAACATCGAAAACCGCATTGTGGCCTTTGACATTAAGGAATTAGGCAAGCAGCTCAAAAAGCTGGGGATGCTCATTGTCCAAGACCAGATTTGGGGCCGCGTGACCCAAAACCGAAGCCAAGGCAAGGCGACGTGGTACTTTTGCGACGAGTTCCACCTGCTTTTGCGGGAGGAACAGACGGCGGCCTTTTCCTGCGAGATTTGGAAGCGTTTCAGAAAATGGGGCGGCGTCCCGACAGGTGCCACGCAGAACGTCAAAGACCTGCTTTCTTCCCCGGAAATTGAGAACATTTTGGAGAACAGCGACTTCATCTGCCTGTTAAATCAGGCATCCGGCGACCGAAAAATCCTTGCGGAACGGCTGAACATTTCCCCGCAGCAGCTACGGTATGTGGATAATTCGGAACCCGGCGAGGGGCTTTTGATTTACGAGAACGTGATCCTGCCTTTAAGAACCCCATCCCGCAGAACACCCAGCTTTACAGGATTATGACGACCCGCTTAGGCGAGGGGGCCACGGTATGAGGCGCGGGGCCGAAAAAGGAGGTGATTTGCCGTGAAGCCACTGAAACCCCGTGACAAGGTGACGCAGCGCATGACCCGCGACGGCCTGACGCTGGATAACCAGACCACCGGCGAGAGCGTCAACGTGTCCAGCCGGGAGGCCGAGCAGGAATATTCTGCCGCCGAGCCGGGCGGCGCTGCGGAAAAGGTACTGGAACGGGCCGGGGACATCCGCGACCGCCGCAAGGCAAAACGGGCGGCCAAGGACGCCGGGACGTGGTGACGGAGGCAGGCGAAGCCTGCACCGGCCATCTTCCCGGCTGCAATTTACCGCCGAGGAACGGGCTGACCCCCAGCTTTCCAAGTACATCCACAAGGCAGAGAAAAAGGCGGATAAGCTGGACGCCGCCAAAGACGCGCTGCCCAAAAAGCGCGTTGTCACCACCGAAACCGTCTACGACGAGGCATCCGGCAGGGCCAAGACCAAGCTGCGCTTTGACAAGGTGGAGAAACCGGCCCCCAAGTTAAAGCCCAATCCCATGAGCCGCCCGGTTCAGGAAGCCGGGCTGTTCGTCCACGGCAAAATCCATGAAGTCGAGGGCGAAAACGTGGGCGTCGAGGGCGGCCACAAGGGGGAGGAGCTTGTCGAACGGCAGGCGGGCAAGGCCATCCGCAGCGGCATCCGCCGCCACAAGCTCAAACCCTACCGGGCCGCAGCCAAGGCGGAACGGAAATCCATTGCCGCCAACGCCGAGTATATCTACCAGAAATCTTTGCGGGATAACCCGGAGCTGGCGCAGGCGGTGAGCAATCCCGTTTCCCGGTTCTGGCAGAAGCAGAAAATCAAGCGCGATTATGCCAGAGCAGCGAGGGCCGCAGGCCAGACGGCACAGGGCGCGGCGGGAGCCGCCACCAAGACGGCACAGGCCAGCGCCGCAGCCGCCAAGAAAGCCGCCAAGGAAAGCAAAAAGGGGGCGTCGTTCCTTGTCCGTCACTGGAAAGGGGCGCTGCTGATCGGCGGCGTGGGCCTCATGCTCCTGCTGATTATGGGCGGCCTGCAATCCTGCACCGCCATGTTTGGCGGCACCGGGACGGGGCTTGCGGCCACGTCCTATCTGTCCGAGGACGCGGATATGCTGGGAGCCGAAGCCTCCTATGCGGATTTGGAGGCCGACTTGCAGCATGAGCTTGACAACTACGAAAGCCTGCACCCCGGCTATGACGAATACCGCTACGATCTGGACGACATCAGCCATGACCCCTATGTGCTGACTTCCATCCTGTCGGCGCTTCATGGCGGGGCCTATACGCTGGATGAAGTACAGGGCGACCTTGACCGGCTGTTTGGGATGCAATACACCCTGACGCAGACCATTGAAACGGAAACCCGCTACCGCACCGAAACCCGGACGGGGACGCGCACCGTCACCGACCCGGAAACCGGCGAAACCACCACGGAGGAATACGAGTACGAGGTGGAGGTGCCGTACACCTACTACATCTGCAACGTGAAGCTGGTAAACAACGACCTGTCCCACCTGCCCGTTTCCATGATGAGCGAGGAACAGTTGAGCTTGTACGCCGCCTATATGCAGACATTGGGAAACCGGCCCGACCTGTTCCCCTCTGGCAGCTATCCCAATGCTTCCACCGTCAAGGAGCCGACCTATTACGAGATACCCCCGGAGGCGTTGGAGGATGAAACCTTTGCGGCCATGATTGCGGAGGCGGATAAATACGTCGGCTATCCCTATGTGTGGGGCGGTTCCAGCCCGTCCACTTCCTTTGATTGCAGCGGATTTATTTCATGGGTAATCAATCACAGTGGATGGAACGTGGGACGCTTGACAGCGCAGGGCCTTTATAACATCTGCACCCCTGTCACGGCGGAGCAGGCCAAGCCCGGCGACCTTGTATTTTTCGTCGGCACCTACGACACTCCCGGCGTGTCCCACGTCGGGCTGTATGTGGGCAATTCCGTGATGTTGCATTGCGGCGACCCCATTTCCTATACGAACTTAAATTCAAGCTACTGGCAATCTCACCTGTACTGCTACGGCAGATTGCCATAAGGGGGACAGCCTATGTTGAGCCTGACCCCTGTTTCACTCTCCGAGGCCAACGCCTTTGTCGCCCGCTGCCACCGGCACCATAAGCCGGTTGTCGGGCATAAATTTTCCATCGGCTGCATGGCAGACGGACGGCTGGTAGGCGTCGCCATTGTGGGACGGCCTGTAAGCGTTATCTGGACAACGGCCTGACGCTGGAAGTCAACCGGCTTTGCACAGACGGCACCAAGAACGCTTGCAGTTTTCTTTACGCTGCCGCATGGCGGGCGGCACGGGCTATGGGCTATCGGAAAATCGTCACCTACATTCTCGACACGGAAAGCGGCGCAAGCTGCGGGCCGCCGGATGGAAATGCGCGGGGCTGGCTGGCGGCAAACGCTGGACGGGAAGCCGCCGCCCTGCCGCCGACCTTTACCCCGCGCAGATGAAATATCGCTATGAACAATCCATTGACGAAAGGAGCTTTTGACTATGGCAACCAACAAACTTGACCGTATCGAACGGGATATTCAGAAAACCAAGACCAAGATCGCGGAGCTGCAAAAGCAGCTTCGGGAGCTGGAAGCGGCAAAGACCGAACAGGAAAATTTGCAGATCGTCCAGCTTGTGCGGGGCCTGAACATGACGCCGGAGGAATTTGCCGCCTTTGTGCGCGGCGGCGCGTTGCAGGCACCCCCGGCCCCGCAGCCGGATTTTGAACAGGACGAACAGGAGGACAACGCCGATGAAGAATAAGTTTTTCCGCACCTTTGCCGTGACGCTGGCCGCTGTGCTGTGCCTCACGGCCTTTTCCACCACCGCCTTTGCCGGGGGCGCTGACCCTGACCCGGCACCGCTGCCGGAGGAAACGGGAACCCCCACCACCGGCGGCATTGAGCTGGACACCGAGGACGCCGAGGGCAGCAACGATACGTCCAGCACCACCGAGAAAACCGAGAATACCGAGGACAAGGAAAGCACCGGCGCAGCGGAAACCATGACCGACGAGGAAATGGCCGACCTGCTTTCTTCCCTGCTGGGATCGCAGGTGGATGTCACTGTCACCGACGAGGCATCCAGCTCACCAATAAGGACGACGGCACCCCCAACCAGACCGGCACTGTCGCCACAAATGGGGGCAATCTCAACGTCCGTACCGGCGCGGGGACAGACAACCAAGCCTTTACCCAGCTTCCCAACGGGACGCAGGTGGAAGTGATCGGCACCGAGGATAACGGCTGGGTAAAAATTCTCCTGCCGGAACGCGAGGGCTACGTCTGCGGCGACTATCTGACGGTAAGCGACGCCGCCACCGGCGGCGGGGATTTTTCCCTTACCCTGAATGGGGACGAACTTTCCGCCCTGCTGGAACAGTTTGGCGGATCGGCAGGCGGCAGCGCCGCCCTGACCCCGGACGGCAACCTGTCGCTGATTGACGACATCGGCACCACCGGCGGCAAGCAGTTTATCACGCTGCAAACCAAGGCGGGCAATACCTTTTACCTGATTATCGACCGGGACGACGAGGGCGAGGAAACCGTGCATTTCCTGAACCAAGTGGATGAAGCCGACCTGATGGCCTTGACCGAGGACGGCGAAACCGCCCCGGCGACCTGTACCTGTACGGAGAAATGCGAGGCCGGGGCCGTCAACACCGCCTGCCCGGTATGCAAGGACAATCTCACCGCCTGCGTGGGCGCAGCGCCGGAGGCCGAGGAACCGGCAGAAACCGCCGAGCCGGAGGAAGAAGCCGAAAACAGCATGGGCGGTTTGATTGTGTTCCTTGTAGTGCTGCTCATTGGCGGCGGTGCGGCCCTTTACTTCTTCAAGTTTAAGAAGCCGAAAGCCGATACCAAGGGAAATGACGATCTGGACGAATACGACTTCGGGGAGGACGAGGACGACGACGAGGACGAACCGGCCCCGGAGGTTGAGGACGACACCGGCGAGGTGGAAGCCAGACCGTTAGACGACTATCTGCTGGATGAAGATGAACCGAAAAAGATTAACTATTAAAAGTCAACCTCTAAAATGAAAGGTGGTGGTAAAAAAAAAGATGGCTCAAAAAAGGTAAAGCAAAGCTGAGGTCTTGTCGGACCCCTGCTGACTATTCGAGGAGTTGTGCTCAAGCTGCTGTGCAATATGGCTGCCTGGATTTCTCCATGGCAAAAATTAAACGTACCAATTCTTGGCAGCATGAGAGATGGCAATATTGTAGTGTTTTCCCTCCGCCCTCTTCTTGGCGAGATAATCAGCAAAAACCGGGTTCCAGTGGCAGACATACTTGGTTGCGTTGTAAAGTGCGTAGCGTAAGTATCGGGAGCCGCGCTTTTCCATGTGCGGGTAGCAATTTTTGAGCTGCCCGGACTGGTAAGTTGAGGGGGACATCCCGGCATAAGCCAACAGCTTGTCTGGGGAGTCAAAACGGGTGAAGTCGCCGGCTTCAGCCAGGATCATGGCGGCCATGCGAAACCCTAGCCCCGGGATAGTAGTAATGGGAGAATTAAGTTCATCCATAATGGCTTGAATCTGTCCCTCAATTTCAGCGATTTCATTGTCCAGTTCTCGGATGAGCCGGATGGTATGCTGTAATTCAAGAGACTTGGCGGGCATCCAGGAGCCAATAGAATTTCTGGCGGCATTTCGGATTTCAAGAGTCGTGTTCCGCTTGTAGCGGCCTTTGGAGGCGGTTTCAAGCAGTGCTTTCAGCCTCGTCAAATGGGCTGCGGCAATCTGCTTGGCACCGGGGAATTCCTCTAACAGGGCGTAGACAGAAACAATATGCAGGGAAGGAACGAGTTTTTCCAGTTCTGGAAACAGGATGCAGACCAGTCGAGAGACAGAACTTTTCAGCTTTGCCCGTTCTTTTACCTTGTCAAAACGGTATCTGGTCAGTGACTTTAGCTCCTCGTTATGGTATGCTGTACTTGTGTAGGGTTTGAGGCCCGCATCGGATAACAGCATAGAAGCAATCGTTCGCGCGTCCACCCGGTCGGTCTTGGTCTTTCTCAGACTGAGGCTCTTTCGGTAAAGATTTGTGCGTAAGGGGTTCAAGACATAGGTGGCCAGACCGTTGTCAAGAAGAAACCCGAGCAGATTGTAGCTGTAATGCCCTGTCGCCTCAAGCCCTACTTTTATTTTATCCTGCGGTGCGGTACAATCCCGGATTCGCTGTAAAAGACAGTGGAACCCGTCCATGGTGTTGGGGATCGTGAATACATCCGCCAGGACTTCCCCTTCAGAGCTGACAATAAAGCAATCATGCTTATCCTTTGAGACATCGATGCCAACGGAAATCACCATAACAAATACCTCCAACAATAAATATGTGATGCTGTATCCACAGTGCACCTTACTTTTGTAGCCTTGTTCCACATAAACCGTCTGGCGGTATTTAACTGATCAACAAAAATGTAAGGGGCTGTGGTTGGAACCTTTTTCAAACCATCTTCTGGTAGGAGGAATCAACCAATCCACAGCATCCCTTTCAGTGTAGCACAGCCCTTAGCAAAAGGGCTTAAATAACTACTACTCTATAATACAAGGAGGATGAAGTATGAGTTATCAGCTTGTAATTGCAGAGAAACCGAGCGTCGCCCGCAGCATTGCGGGCGTGATCGGAGCCAACAAGAAACAGGACGGCTACATGGAGGGAAACGGCTATCTGGTGAGCTGGTGCATCGGCCACCTTGTTTCCCTTGCCGACGCCGGGGCCTATGACCCCCGCTATAAGAAATGGGCCTATGACGACTTGCCGATTTTGCCGCAGGAATGGCAGTACATTATCCCGGACGAGAAGAAAAAGCAGTTTGACATCCTGTGTTCCCTGATGGAGCGCCCCGACGTGGACGGACTTGTGTGCGCCACCGACGCCGGGCGCGAGGGAGAATTGATTTTCCGTTTTGTCTACCAGATGGCGGGCTGCAAAAAGCCGTTCAAGCGGCTGTGGATTTCCAGCATGGAGGATGCCGCCATCCGGGAGGGCTTTCAGCACTTGCGCCCCGGCGCAGACTATGACAACCTGTATCAATCGGCCCTGTGCCGGGCGCAGGCCGATTGGCTGGTGGGGATCAACGCCACAAGGCTTTTCTCCATCCTCTACCACAAGACCCTGACCGTGGGCCGGGTGCAGACGCCAACCTTAAAAATGCTGGTTGACCGGGAGGCCAAGATCAGCGATTTCAAGAAAGAAAAATATCACATCGTCCATATCGCGGCGGGCGGCATGGAGCGGCCAGCGACCGCGTTTCCAGTGCTGCCGACGCTGACGCCATCAAGACGCCTGTGCAGGAGCGCAGGCCGTTTGTGTGACAGTGAAGCGGGAGAAAAAAGCAGAGCAGCCGCCCCGCCTCTACGACCTCACGACGTTGCAGCGGGAGGCCAACCGCCTGTTTGGATTTACCGCCAAGCAGACCCTTGACTACGCCCAGCAGCTTTATGAAAAGAAGCTGCTGACCTATCCCCGCACCGACAGCAGTATCTTACCGACGATATGCAGCCTGCGGCGGAAAGCATCGTGTCCGGCCTGTGGCCGCTGCTTCCTTTTGCGGCGGGCCTTGACATTGCCCCGCAGTTTGGACGGGTGCTGAACAGCAAAAAGGTGAGCGACCACCACGCCATCATCCCCACAATGGAGTTTGTGCAAAAAGGCTTTGACGGGCTGACCGAGGGCGAAAAGAAACTGCTGTCCCTTGTGTGCTGCAAGCTGCTGTGTGCTGTGGCCGCGCCCCATGTGTTTGAGGCCGTCACCGCCACATTCACCTGCGCCGGGAAAGAGTTTACCGCCAAGGGCAAAACCATCCTGACGCCCGGCTGGAAAGAGATTGACCGCCGTTTCAGGGCGTCGTTCAAGACCGACGCGACGAGGACGCGCCGGAGCTGGCGCGGGAGCTGCCGGAGATCACCGAGGGCCAGACCTTTGACAAGGTGGAGTCTTCTATCACCGAGCATTTCACCACGCCCCCGAAGCCCTACACCGAAGATACGCTTCTGTCGGCTATGGAACGGGCCGGGGCCGAGGATATGCCGGAGGACGCCGAGCGGCAGGGATTAGGAACCCCGGCCACCCGCGCTTCCATTCTGGAAAAGCTGGTGCAGATGGGCTTTGTGGAACGGAAAGGCAAACAGCTTCTTCCCACCAAGACGGCCACAACCTTGCCTGCGTCCTGCCGGATGTGCTGACCTCTCCCCAGCTCACCGCCGAATGGGAAACCAAGCTGACGGCCATTGCCAAGGGCGAGGCTGACCCGGAGGGCTTCATGGCTGGTATTGAGGAAATGACGCGGGGCCTGATTTCCGGCTATTCGCAGATCAGCGAGGACGCGCAGAAATTGTTTCAGCAAGAGCGCGTGGCGATTGGCAAGTGTCCCCGCTGCGGCGAAGCGTCTACGAGGGCAAGAAAAACTATTACTGCGGAAATCGGGCCTGCCAGTTTGTCATGTGGAAGAATGACCGCTTTTTTGAGGAACGGGACAAGGCGTTCACGCCGAAAATCGCCGCCGCGCTGCTTAAAGACGGAAAGGCAAAGGTAAAGGGTCTGCGCTCCATGAAAACCGGGAAAACCTACGACGGGACGGTGCTTCTGGCTGATACCGGCGGGAAATACGTCAACTATCGCATTGAACGGAGGAACAAAAACTAAAAAACAGCAAGCATAGGAAGTGTAGCCACACTTCCGGCAAATCCCTGACCCGGCCACCCCTGCCGGGCCGGGGATTTTGCTTGTTGGGGAATATCCCCAAACCCCTTGATTTTTTCAGAAAGGAGGGCTGCCGATGGCAAGTCTTAGGGACATGGTATCAGAGTATCAAGACGACCTTAGAAACGGAATTGCATGGCTGGCGTTCTGGCGTGAGGGCCGGAGCTGGCAGGCGGAGGCGTTTCACCTTAATCTGGACGACACCCTTTATCCAGAGGACAGGGCGCGTCTTGCAGAGATACAGGCCGCCGACCCACAGGCCGTTGTGGTAAACGGCTACTATTCCGGCTATCTGGGCGAGGAAATGAACGTGGCGGAGCTGGCCGCTGGGGTGCGCCACCACTACGACAACGGCCTGAACAACATTGCCCCATTCATGGAGGCCCACAGCGACGAGCTGCCGCCGGATGTGTTGGAGGAAGCACGGGAAAAAGCCCATGCTGCCGGACTGCCTTTCTATGAACGCCCCTACCGTGGGGACGACATCGACCCGTACACCTATGACGGCCACATGAGCATGGAGGACTACGAGTTGATGCAGAAATTGATGGAGCAAGACCGAGAAAGGAGGGAACCCGTGAGCGAAGTATTTTCGATTATGATTGACAACCGCGCCGAGGCGCAGAACGATGGGCCGCATGGTTATTGGCTGGCCTTGCCGACCACCGCCGAGAAGTTACAGGAGGCCATGCGGGAAATCCATATCAGCACCTACAACCCGCAGGATTTTTTCATTGCCGGATTTCCTACCCGGAGGACAGGCACCTTGCCATTCCCTATGACATGGTACTGGCCGCCGATGTGGACGAACTGAATTTCCTTGCCGCAAGGCTGG
>ENA-OQEN01000937-OQEN01000937.1-human-gut-metagenome-genome-assembly--contig:-NODE-937-length-11636-cov-2.392302_pt1 | contig 11636 bp, 21 predicted proteins | sample MGYA00242791_ERZ504627 | MGnify/ENA primary metagenome ERZ504627 (study PRJEB26092, sample SAMD00036316) | human gut metagenome | host: Homo sapiens | study: EMG produced TPA metagenomics assembly of... | reverse complement strand
TGCCGCCAGAGACGTCCACTGCTCTGGCGTTGATTGCATTAAACGCACGGTTGTTTTCAACTGTCAGCTGGCCATTGCCAGAAACGTACAGCGTGCCGTTTGTATTTATCGCCACAGAGGCAGACTGGTGAACAATATTGACCTCAGCGCTGCCCTGAACTCTGACATTATACAGCGTATTGATGGAATAGCCGTACCCGCTGCTTATGTTGACCGTTCCGCTTTCAAAGATTATCTGGTCCTGCGAGGCTATAGCGGCCATGTCGCTTTCCCTCGCGTCGATCACATCGAGCACGCCGCTGCCTCTGAACGTCAGATCGCCCCAGGACACGATGCTGCCGTCAACCTTATTATTCCCGGTGAACTCGATCGTCGCCTGCGAATAGTTGCCCTCAAAAACTATGGTGCCAACTATGGCGTTATTTAGCTTAAGGGTGTTGCTGGCACTATCATAGGAGACTGTGCCGTCGCCCAGTACGTCCGAGGCATTTTTGTCTGTGACCTGGGTATCACCCACCATAACCAGAAGTATTCCGGAACCATTCACCGCAGCCATCGCCCCAGCGGGCAGGAGCGATACGCAGAGGACGAGGGACAGGAGCAGGACCAGCAGCTTTTTTCTCATGAGTTTACCTCCATTCGTGTCGTCTGGTGCGGCTATTTGAGCGCTGAGAAGTAGGCCTCTATCTCGGCGCGCGCGGCCTTGCAGCTTCCCTGGAGCATGGCGTCGGAGCCGCCGCCGCGGCCTGATATAGCGGCGTTTATCTCCTTTGCGAGCGCGCGCAGCTGTCGCGTGCGGCTGCCGATGATGTACTTGTAGTCCCCGTCCCGGCCGGCAAATCCTGCGCAGAGCACGCCCGCCAGCTCAGAACCGGCGTTCACCAGCTCGCGGAGAGTCACCATGTCGATGTCTTCCTCAAAGATACAGATGCTGCCATCCGTAGGCCGCAGGGCGGCGGATTTGAGCTGCAAGATCTCTCGCTTTAGGCGCGTGAGCTCCGCCTTGCGTTCCTCCTGCTCGGACATTATGCGCGCGATGGCCGCGCCGGTCTCGAGCCGCTTGGCCGAGAGCGCGGCGGAGACGGCGGCATTGTTCCTGTGCAGGGCCTCGTAGTCCGCAAAGGCCGCCTCGCCGCAGAGGATGCTCAGGCGCGTTCCGCCCCGGTGACGCATGCTGTCGATTATTTTGACGACGCCGACCTCGCCAGTGTTCCCGACATGCGGCGCGCAGCAGGCGCAGCGGTCCACGCCCTCTATTTCGACTATGCGCACCTCGCCGGAGAGCTCTTTCTTGCTGCGGTATTCCATCTCCGCCAGCTCACCCGGCGAGGGCAGCAGCGTCCGCACCGGCATATTGCGCCAGACGGCGCGGTTGGTCTCCAGCTCCGCTCGGGCCAGGTCCTCGTGGCTCAGCTCGGCGTTGAAGTCTATGGTGATGTCCTCCGCGCCATGTGGAAACCTACGTTGTCGCAGCCAAAGAGGCGGTGTACCGTGCCGGAGAGTATGTGTTCCCCCGAATGTCCCTGCATCCGAGCAAAGCGGAGCGGCCAGTTGAGATTTCCCTCGACCAGCGCGCCCGGCTCCAGCGGCTCCGGGACGAGGTGGACAATGTCCTCCCCCTCCTCACGCAGGCCGAGGAGATTGAGGCCCGAGAGCTCACCCTCGTCCGCCTCCTGACCCCCGCCGCCGGGGAAAAACGCCGTCCTGTCGAGCTTTACGGCCCAGCCTTCTCATCCCTTGCACAGGAGAGCACGCGGGCAGTGAAGCGGGCGAGATGGCCGTTCTGGTAATACAGTTTTTCAGTCAAGTCCTTCACCTCTTATACTATTAATTTTAACACAGCCCGTCCCTCGCGGCAAGCGCCGCCTTGCTTGACGATGGAGATGGGATATTATATAATAAGTAGAATCAATTCCGGGAGGGATACCAACTGAGGATACTCTTTCTCATAAACTTTGCGGGCAAGGCGGGGACGGAAAAATACGTCGAGAATCTCGTCCGCATCTTCTCCGCAGCCGATAACGACTGCCGCCTCGCCTACAATATCTCGGGCGAGCTGTCGGAGAAGCTGGCCGCGCGCGGCGTGCCCTGCTTCCAGATAAAGCTGGACGGCAACCCCCTCGCCGCGGCAAAGCAGCTGGCCGCCTACTGCCGGGAGCATGAAATCGAGGTAATACACGCGCAGTACCCGCGCGAGAACATCATCGCCCTGCTCTCCCTGCGGCACTACGCTGCGCCAAGGTGGTGTATACTAACCACCTGACCATCGCAGCGGCCTCAAGTGGCGGGTGCTCAACCGTATCTTCACCCCGCGCGACCACAAGATCATCGCCGTCTGCCGCGAGGGGCGGGACATCATGGTGCAAAACGGCGTCTGCCCGGAGCGCATAGAGGTCATCTACAACGGCGTGGAGCCGGAAAAGGCCCCCGTGCGCGACCTCTCCGTCCGTCCGGAGCTGGGCGTCGGCGAGGGTGAGTTCATGCTGACCATCCTGGCGCGCTACGCGCCGGAAAAGGGCCTCTTCTTCCTGCTGGACGCCTGGCGGAGCTGAAAAAGCTCACGGACAAGCCCTTCCGCTGCGTCATCTGCGGCGATGGGGAGCAGTTTGACGAGGTGAATCAGAAGTCCCAGGCCCTGGGCCTGGGCGAGACGGTCATTCAAACCGGCTTCAGGCGGGATGCAGGGCGCATCCTGCGCGCCTCGGACATCTACCTCAACACCAGCTCCTGCAACGAGGCCATGAGCTTCGCAATACTTGAAGCCATGAACTGCGCGCTGCCCCTGGTCGTCACAGACGTCGGCGGCAACCGCGACCTAGCGGAGACGAACATTCCCTGCGGCTTCGTCGTTCAGTATGGCGATGTGTCCGGTTTTGCCTCGGCCATCCTCCGGCTCATGGAGGACGAGGCGCTCTACAAGCAGTTCTCGGCGGATGCCTGCGCAAGGTTTCCGAGGAGTTTGACCTCGAAAAGCTGGCCTGGGACGTCTACCGCGCATATCAATAACACATTTGGAGGCACATCATGATCGACGAAAAAGGCAGACTGTTCGGAAAGGTCAACATCGTTGACCTGCTCATCGTTATAATAATCCTCGCCGCGGGCGCGTTCCTGGGCATGAAGCTCCTCGGCCCTGACAGCGCCGTCGCCAACACCCAGAAGGTCCGCGTCACGCTCTACTGCGAAGAGACGCCGAATTACGTCGCAGAGCAGCTTGAAGCCGGCGCCGAGGTCTGGGACAGCGAAAACAACGTCACCCTCGGCTACCTCACCGACTGGCGCACTGGCGACAGCAAGAGCGCCGTCACCGACGTCACCGGCAAGGTCGTGGAGATCACCCGCGAGGACTATTGCTCCGCCACGCTGGTCTGCGAGGGCGAAGGCGTAATGGGTACGCATGGCGTCACGATAGGCGGCACGCTCTACGGCGCGGGCCAGTCCATGAGCGTGTATTTCAACGACTGCAAACTCTTCCTGCGCGTTCAGAGCATCGAGGTCATCGAGTGATAATGGCCTCAGTTCCTGAAAGCGAGGTGTTCCGCGTTGCTCTCTAACAGCATACTTGGGCGGCTGTACGGCTGGTGGCTCTACAGCGCCATATACCGCCTTCTGCGCGGCATATACCGGCCCTTCTCCCGCGCCTTTCCTCACAGTGCGGTAGTGCGCTTCCTGCGCCGCGCGCCGAAGGTCGAGGTCTGGTACGGTGCAAGCCTCTTTACGAGGATAGTGAACGCGGTGTGGGATTTCCTGCTGCGCATATTCGGGGCGCTCTTCCGCTGGTTACGGCCCGCGGCGCAGACCAGCGTCATAGTCAGGCTCGTCTCGGGCTCCGTGCTGCTGAGGTTTGAAGTCCTGCTGGGCGGCTTTGTGTTCCTCATGTTCATCGTCCCGCACGCCTATTGGTCGAACTCCTACGCCGTACTCGCGGCCGTGGGCTTTTTCGGGCTGTGGTTCCTCACGACCTCGGCCGGCAAGCGCGAGAAGCTCTATCCCAAGGCCCTGGGCCTGCCCTTCCTGCTCTTCGTGTTCGCCTGCGTGGCAGCCTCATTTTCACCAGCGCCCTGAGCGACAGCGTGAGGATACTCAGCTTCTTCATCTCCGCCTTCCTGCTCTGCTTCGTGATAACGGCGGACACGACGGACGAACGGCGGCTGCGCTCACTCATGGCCTGGATATATGCCGCCGTCATCCTTACTTCGCTCTACGCCATCGCGCAGAGGTTCATGGGCGTCGAGGTCAGCGCCTCGTACACGGACCTCGACCTCAACGCGGGCGTCCCCGGGCGCGTGTATTCGACGCTGGACAACCCCAACAACTACGCGGAGTTCCTCGTCCTCTTCACGCCCCTGTGCGTCTCCTTCGCCATGAACCGGCAGAACCCCACGCTCCGCTTTGTGCTCAGCTGCTGCATCGTGTTCCCGCTGGCAGCCATAGTTATGACTTACTCGCGCTCCAGCTGGCTCTCGCTGGCCGTGGCGGCGGTGGTATTCGTTTATTACGTGGACAAGCGGCTCATACCCATCGGCTTTGTGTGCATACCGCTCGTCATACCCTTCCTGCCGGACAGCATCATCACGCGCTTTTCCACCATCTTCAACTCGCACGACAGCTCGGCCAGCCACCGTATACGCACCTGGCAGAGCCTGCTGCCCATGCTGCGCGACCACGGCTTCACCGGCATCGGCATGGGTCCCACCACCTTCGCGGACCTCTACCCCAGCTACGCGCTCACCGGCGCTACCAAGGGCGTATACCACACGCAGATGCTCTACATGGAACTTTTTATCGAGACAGGCGCGCTTGGCTTTGTCTCCTTCATGTGGCTGATGCTCCGCGAGGTGAAGAATGCGGCCTTTGCCCTCTTCCGCGCCCCGGGGCGCGAGACGCGCGGTGCGCTCATCGGCTGCTGCGCCTCCTTTATAGGCATCGCCGTGGCCTCAGTGTTCGAGTATATCTGGTTCTATCCCCGCGTGCTCTTTGCATTCTTTATTCTCCTCGGCATTTGCCTTGCGTGCATACGCATGTGCCGGGCAGGACAGGAGGCTTCCAGCGTTGAAAGGCAATAAAAAGCTCATATACGCCGCCCTTTTCGCGGCGCTCTGCTGCGTCATAACCATGTACCCCAAATTCCCAACGCTTTTCGGCTATATCCATGCCGGCGACGCGCTGGTACTGCTCGGCGCATATGTGCTCGGGCACTGTGGGGCGCGCTGGCGGCGGCGCTCGGCTCCAGCCTGGCAGACCTCATGGCGGGTTATGTGCAGTATTTCCCCGGCACCTTTGTCACCAAGGCGGTAATGTCCCTGATAGCCGGAGCCCTGCTGCTCAAGTTCGGCGAGAAGCGCCCAGTGCTCACCACCGTGCTCGCTGGGCTTGCCGCCGAGTGCGTCATGATACTCGGCTACTTCGCCTACGAAGGGCTGCTGCTCGGCTACGGCTGGGGCGCCGCCGGGAGCATACCCACAAATATCGTCCAGGGCATCTTCGGGGCCGCTGCCTCCTCCGCCCTCTTCGCCGCACTCATAAAAACGCCCTACGCCAGGCGCGAGCTCGGCCTCAGCTTCAACCGCGACCCTGACAAGCGATAAGGCCACGTAAATTCCTGTGAAACGAGGTGAAAACCATGCCGAATAAAACGATCCTTCGGGAAAAGCTCAAAGAATCTGTCTCCTCAGTGCTGCCAATTGCACTCATAGTCGCAGTGCTGTGCCTGGCTTCGTGCCGGTGACAACAGACCTCATGCTGGCTTTTCTGCTCGGCACCATACTGCTCATAGTCGGCATGGGCCTCTTCACCCTCGGCGCGGAGGCGAGCATGACGCAGATAGGCAGCCTGACCGGCGCGCGCATCACAAAGTCGCGCCGTCTTTCGCTCATACTCATTCTAAGTTTCGTGCTCGGCATCGCCATCACCGTGGCGGAGCCGGACCTCACCGTGCTCGCCTCCAACGTGCCGCACATCAACACAACGGTGCTCATCATCACCGTCTCCGTCGGAGTTGGCCTCTTCCTCGTCATCTGTATGCTTCGCATACTATTTGCAGTGCAGCTGCGCTGGGTGCTGCTTGGAAGCTATATAGTCGTCTTTGCCCTTGCAGTTTTTTCGGATGCCGACTTCCTCAGCGTCGCCTTTGACTCCGGCGGTGTCACGACGGGACCGATGACCGTACCCTTCATCATGGCGCTGGGCGTCGGCGTGGCCTCCATACGAAGCGACAAAACGCCGAGGCCGACAGCTTCGGCCTCGTGGCGCTCTGCTCCATCGGCCCATCCTTGCCGTCATGATACTCGGTTTCGTCTATGAGATGGAGGACGGCACCGTCGCATCCTCCGTCATCCACAGCTATGCAGACACGGTCGAGCTCGGCGGCGGCTATCTGCGGGCCATACCGCACTACATGGGTGAGGTGGCGTCAGCCTCGCGCCCATCGTGGCCTTTTTCCTGCTGTTCCAAATCATCTCGCTCCGGCTGAGGAAGCTGCCTTTCCTTCGCATAGTCATCGGCCTTGTCTATACCTACGTCGGCCTTGTGCTCTTCCTTGTTGGCGTGAACGTCGGCTTTTCCTCCCTCGGCACCATTCTCGGACAGAAGCTGGCCGAGAGTACGGCCTGGCTGCTAGTGCCGGTGGCCATGGTCATGCTGGTTCATCATCTCCGCCGAACCCGCGGTGCATGTGCTGAATAAGCAAGTCGAGGAGATAAGCGCCGGGGCCGTCTCGGAGCGGGCTATGGGCCTGAGCCTATCCATAGCCATCGCGCTCGCCACGGGCCTCGCGATGGTGAGAGTTCTTACAGGCATATCAATACTTTGGTTTATCGTCCCCGGCTACGCGTTGGCTCTGGGCATGAGCTTTTTCGTACCGCCCATTTTCACCGCCATCGCCTTTGACTCCGGCGGCGTCGCCTCCGGTCCCATGACGGCCACCTTCATGCTGCCCTTTGCCATGGCGCCTGCGAGGCCGTTGGCGGAAATGTGCTGACGGATGCCTTTGGCCTTGTTTCGCTCGTGGCGATGATGCCGCTCATCACCGTGCAGGTCATGGGCGCTGTCTACCTCGTGCGCTCGAAGCGCTCGCGCGAGGCTGTGGATGTCACTCAGCTGGCGGACAACGAGATAATCGAGCTCTGGGAGGTGGCCTCATGATTATGGACTTTGTCGCTGCCATCGTGGACAGGTCGCGCGCCGACGAAATGGTGGAGGTATACAGCGGTCACGGCATGCCCCTCGTGCTCTCAATGCTCGGAAAGGGCACTGCCACGAGCGAGCACCTGAGCCTGTACGGCCTTGAGGCCACGGAAAAGGCGCTTGTCGCCACTGTCGCCTGTGGGGACATGACAAAGCAGCTCATAAAAAGCGCCAAACGGCGGCTTTTCATCGATATCCCCGCAACGGCATCATGCTTGCCGTGCCGGTAAAAAGCGTGGGAGGAGGGCGCACCTTGGCATTTCTGACAGGCAACGCCGCACCTGACGGCGCGGTCCCGGAGCTCAGCTTCGAGTACGAGCTGATAATGATCATTCTGAACGACGGCCACACCGACACAGTCATGGACGCCGCACGTTCTGCCGGCGCCGCCGGAGGCACCGTGCTGCATGCCAAAGGCACGGGCGCAAAGCAGGCCGAGCGCTTCCTGGGCGTCTCAATCGCCGAGGAAAAGGAGCTTATCATAATCGTCTCCAAAGCAGCGGAAAAGGCTGCAATCATGAAAGCCGTGGCTGAAAACTGCGGCCCAGGCACGCCGTCCGGCGCAATATCCTTCTCCCTGCCCATTTCCGCCGTCGCAGGCCTGCGCGTGCTGGAGGACGACTAAAGGAGGCGCAGCATGAGACAATGCATGGATGCTGAAAACCTGCACCGCAGGCTCCGCAAGATAATCGGCCAGGTCCAGGCCATAGACCGCATGGTGGACGAGGATGTGCCCTGCGAGGACATACTCTCCCAGATAAACGCCGCTAAGTCCGCCCTGCACCGCGCTGGACAGGTCGTGCTCGAAGGCCACATCAAGCACTGCGTGCGCGACGGGATCGAGCACGGCGACGCCGACAAGACCATCGAGAGCTTCACCAAGGCCGTGGAGCGCTTCTCAAATATGGGCTGACCCCCTGCCCCCGCCCCTTGACAAGGCGCGGGGGCAGGTCTATATTATACCTATACCCCCATAGGTATACGAAAGGCGGATGTTTATGGAGCGGCTGGAGGCCCTGCTTGAGTGGGGCGGAGTAAAGAAAGACGTTGTCTGTCTCGTGCTTGGCGGCATTTCCCTGTTGGTCAGCATATTTGAGCTCGCGCCGGGACTTCCTTTTGACGCGGCATGGGTGGCCATCATTCTCTGCGGCGTGCCGATCGTACTGGAGGCCGTCATCGGGCTCGTCACAGCCTTTGACATCAAGGCTGACGTGCTCGTCTCAATGGCGCTCATCGCCTCTGTTATCATCGGCGAGGACTTTGCCGCAGGCGAGGTGGCTTTCATTATGCAGCTTGGAGCGCTGCTGGAGGACCTCACCGTCGCAAAGGCGCGTGCTGGCATAGAGAAGCTCGTGCAGCTCACGCCGCAGACCGCACGGCGCATAAACGGCTCGGGAGAAGAGACTATCCCCGCCGAGAGCGTGCAGGTAGGAGACCTCCTGCGCGTCCTGCCGGGCGAGACGATACCTGTGGACGGCGTCATCGTCTCGGGTGTCACCTCTGTAAACCAGGCCGTCATGACCGGCGAAAGCTGCCCGTGGACAAGGCCCCCGGCGACGAGGTTTCAAGCGGCACGGTGAATCAGTTCGGCTCCTTCGACATGCGCGCGTCAAAAGTCGGTGAGGACAGCTCCATCCAGCGCATGATACGTCTTGTCCAGTCTGCGGATGCCGGAAAGGCCAAGATAGTCGGCCTTGCGGACCGCTGGGCCACCTGGGTCGTGGTCACGGCTCTGCTCGCGGCGGGGATAACCTGGGCCGTCACAGGCGAGATAATCCGCGCCGTCACCATACTTGTCGTGTTCTGCCCCTGCGCCCTTGTGCTGGCGACGCTACGGCCATCATGGCAGCCATCGGCAACGCGACGAAACACGGCTTTCTAGTGCGTGAGGGCGACGCGCTGGAGCGGTTGGCCAAGGTAAGGCGCGTCTGCTTCGACAAAACAGGCACACTGACGACAGGCCGCCCCGAGGTCTCCGCCGTCCGCAGCTTTGACGCAGCGCTGGATGAGTCGGAGCTCTACCGCCTGGCGGCGGGCGTCGAGGCCCGCAGCGAGCATCCTCTGGGCAAGGCCATAGTTTTCGGCTGGCGCGAGAGCGCGGAAACGCAGCTGCCCGAGGCGGAGAACTTCGTCATGCTCCCCGGCCGCGGTGTCAGCGCCGCCGTAGATGGCCGCCGCGTGCTGGCTGGCAACCCGGAGCTGCTTGCCTCCGAGGGCGCTGCGCCCTCTCGGGAGATGCTCGCCTCCGCCGAGGAATACCGCGCGCGGGGCTGCACGGTGATCTACATACCGTCTGCGGCGCGGCGGCTGGCTTTATTGCTCTCTCGGACACTCTCCGCCCCGACATGGCAGGGACCATAGCCGCCGTGCGCGAGGCGGGTGCGGAGCCGGTCCTGCTCACCGGAGACCACCGCAACGCCGCCGAGACCATCGCCGCCGAAGTTGGCATAGACCTGTATAAATACGAGTGCCTGCCCGAGGACAAGCTGAACTGGATGGACGAGTCCCAGGCCCAGGCCTGCCCGTATGCATGATAGCGACGGCATCAACGACGCTCCCGCCTCAAGCGCGCTTGCACCGGCATCGCAATGGGCGGCGTGGGCAGCGATATCGCCATCGACGCCGCGGATATTGCCCTTGTGAACGATGAGATACGCGAACTGCCGCACCTGCTTCGCCTCTCGCGGCGGATGATGGGGACGATAAAGCTGAACCTGACCTTCTCCATGGCCCTGAACTTCGCCGCCATCGCGCTGGCGATAACGGGCGTCTTGAACCCAGTCGTCGGCGCGCTTGTACACAACGCGGGCTCGGTGCTCGTCATCATAAACTCCGCCTTCCTGCTGGGCTGGCGAAGCCTGAAATAATGTAATGCCCCGGAGCTGTGCTCCGGGGCATTTTGTTGGTATCATACAGCTTTCACGTCCAATTTTTGTCGGCCAAATGATGCAAACAGGATACAAATCCATGTTATTATGATTTTGAGGTGGTGGTCATGAGGAAAACAGCGCTCCTGCTCGCCCTGCTCCTGCTGCTGAGCGCCTGCGGCGCGCCCGTACAAGAACCGCAGGAGCCGAGCGCGGCAAAGCCCTCCGCCGTCCCCTGGGAGGCCGCGGCGAGTGCTACACGGAGGAGACCTATTCCTCGCCTGAAAACGTCTGGGCCAACTGCTCCGCCGGCTTCGGCGGGTCCGAATACTCGCTGCAGGCCGCCGGGAACTATGCCCTCAGTCTCACACGGGACGCACGGAGCTATTCCGGCCCGAGGGCAGCGCCGGGCTTTTCATGCGCGTGGACGAGTGCGGCATCTGGCTCGTCTCTGACTGCGGCGGCGGCATTTTCCTGCGGCTCTACGATGAGGCGGGCGCTGTGCTCGCGGAGATGGAGCTGCCTCCGCGCCTCGGTCGCTCCTGCTTTCCGAGGGCCGTGCCTGGGCTGATCTCGGCGGACTTGTTGTCTCTCTCAGCCAGAGGGCGAGACGTCCGAGACGCGCGTAAGCGCCCGTTATCAGCGCCTGGTACGCGACGCGGAGGGTGGGCTGCACACCGTTGCAGCGGCAGACGAGGCGAACCACGTCTCCCCTCTCGGCGGCGGCGAGGGCTTCACAACCGGCTCCGGCTTCGTAGCCTCAGGACTGGGCGACAGCTATCTCTACCTAGCCAAGTCAGACGGCGTCTATGTACTTGACGAGAAAGGCGGCGAGCGGCTGCTCATCTGCTATGAGGACTGCATGATAAACCCCAAAAAGCTGCTCGGCTTTGAAGCTCTGAGCGAAGGCCGTTTTCTTTGCTCAGGCCCCGGCGGTCAGTACATATTGCGCCCTGCCTCGCCTGATGAGATCGGGCAAAAGACCGAGCTCACGCTGGCGATCTTTGCAGATACGCCGTATATCGACGCGCGCGTCGCGGCGTTCAACTCGCGCAGTGAAGAATACGAAATCAGAATCGTCAACTACGCCGCCGAAGCAGGCAGCCTCGCAAACGCGCGCCTGCGGCTGAATACCGAACTCGGCTCAGGCGGCGGCCCGGACATGGTGTGCTTCCCCTGGCAGGATATCGACGAGCTGGGCGCCCTAAACCTAATTGCCCGGGACATGCTCGTGGACATGACGCCCTGGCTCGACTCGGACATAGGCCGCGCGAACCTGATGGTCTGGGACGCGCTGTCTGAGTACGGCGGCGTGTACGTCATCAGCGACGCCTTCTCCTGCGAGTGCATGTACGGTCTGAAGGAGGTCTTCGGCGAACGCCGCGGCATGACGATACAGGAATACCTGGACCTTGAGGCGTCCCTGGAACCCTGGCAGGACATGTGCTATCACATGGATCCCGCCTATTTCATTGAAGTCGTCAGCCGCGCTACATGCGCGGGGCAATTGACTGGGAGACCGGGACCTGCGACTTCGATAACCCCGAATTCATCGCCCTGCTCAAGGCCGCCGCACGCGTCAAG
>ENA-OQEN01000936-OQEN01000936.1-human-gut-metagenome-genome-assembly--contig:-NODE-936-length-11653-cov-2.238244_pt1 | contig 11653 bp, 10 predicted proteins | sample MGYA00242791_ERZ504627 | MGnify/ENA primary metagenome ERZ504627 (study PRJEB26092, sample SAMD00036316) | human gut metagenome | host: Homo sapiens | study: EMG produced TPA metagenomics assembly of... | reverse complement strand
TAAAAGTTTGTTTTTCTGTATTTTTGATTACAATCTCTAATTTTTCTACATCAATGATATGCGTCAATTTGCATTTAGGGCAGAAAAGAGGAAAATCTTTTAATACAGTATTATGAAATACTTGAACGGTAGTGTCAAGGAATTTTCGCAAAATGGTTTGCAGGGCCTGGCATGAGTGAAGTCAGCCAGCAATGGAGGCGTCCTCAATGGCAGCCTCCAGGTGCTTCATGTTCATGTACTTCTTGTTACCCCACTGGGTGCCGGCCACATGGCGCAGCCGGGCACAGACCAGCATGAGGCGGAGTTGCCGTCCGGGAAGCTGCCCACCACACGGGTACGGCGGCGGATTTCCCGGTTCAGCCGTTCAATGACGTTATTGGTACGGATGCGGGTCCAATGTTCACTGGGAAAATCGCAGTAAGTCAGTGTTTCCTCAATGCCATCCTCCACCTTCTTGGCGGCTTCTTTCAGCTTCATAGAGCGCAGTTGCTCTACCACGGCTTTGGCTTTCTCCCGGGCAGCTTTCTTGCTTTCCTGGGCGTGGATTGCTTGAGCATCTTTGCCACCAGCTTCACCTTGGAGCGAGGTGTGACCGAGAACACATTGCGGTAAAAGTGGACGGTACACCGCTGGTATTTGGTTCAGGGAATACTTCTCCTACAGCTCCAGCATACCAAGGCACTTGTCGCCAACAATGAGTTTCACTCCGTCCAGGCCACGCCCGCGGAGCCACTGGAAGAAGCTGACCCAGCTGGCCTTGTCCTCCTTCATACCCTCAGCGGCACCCAGAACCTCACGGTATCCATCCTCATTCACCGCGATCGCCACCAGAATGGCCACATTTTCAAACTCTCCGCCCCAGTTACGGCGCAGGTAGATCCCATCCACATAGACATACGGATACCGCCCACCTTGCAGAGGGCGGTTCCGCCAATCCTCAATGTGGACATACGCTTTCTTGTTCAGTTCGCTGATCGTGGCTGGAGACACCTTGCTACCCCACAGAGCCTCGGTAATATCCTCCACGCGTCGGACGGATACGCCTGCCAGGTACATCTCAATGAGAGCTTCTTCCACACTGCTCTCCCGACGGCGATACCGCTCAATGATAGCGGTCTCAAAGGAGATCCCCTTGAGCTTGGGCACCTTCAGGGTAACGTCCCCGGATGTAGTGGTGAGATTCCGGTTGTAGTGGCCGCTCCGGTACCCCTGGCGCTGCTCATTACGCTCGTACCGGGCCGCCTGGGTCAGTTTCTCTGCCTCGGCCTCCAGCAACTCGTTGAGGGTTTCCTCTACGCTGCCTCGTACCAGCTCTTTGAGCTGCCCCTTGATAACTTCCTCATTTAGCTGTACAATCTCCTCAGACATGGTTTGCTCTCTCCTTTCTGAATGGTGTGTCGCGACTTCATTCTACCAGAGGGCTGCAAACCGTGTCTCTTTTTATCTGCTTTTTAATTTGCGAAAATTATTGTACCTTATCGAGCCTGCGCAAGCTTCATGCGCACGGTATGTTCAATAATACGATCACCCATGGTTACAGAGTAATCAAACTGCTTGAGTCATTTTATGAACAAATACTTAAGCCTCACATGCAAACCGGCATGTGAGGCTTAAGCTATTTATGTGCTTCACCTACCATATTTCCAGCACAGCATTTTTATAGCTGTGTCTGGCCCAATATGTTCGGCCTGTAGTTGGAGCTTGACCCTTAGCAGCCAAGCATCAGATCGTCCAGACGGCTGATAATATGGAAGCCTCGTGTACTGCGTACCAAACTTTGCGCGGAAGATTGTAGTCGCCAATGGTAAACACCTTATAGCTCCCACCCTTCAGCGCGTCTGTCAGGCTGTGGTCGGGCTTAAAGCCGACTGCCAGGATGACAGTGTCGCATTCCAGCTCGCTCTCACCAGTGCTGTCAGCAAGTTTTACGCTGCCTTCTTTTACCTGAACGAGCTTTGTATTCGTCAGCACCTTAATGCTGGATTCATTAAGATAGTTGTTCAAACCGATCCTGGCGTTGTTTGCCATTTTCGCGGAGAGTATCTTGTCTGCCATTTCCACGATCGTGACTTGTTTGCCCTGCCTCTCAAGATAGAGCGCAGCTTCGCATCCAACCTCACCTCCGCCGAGAACGACAACTTTTGTCCGGCAGAAGCTTTGCCGGTCAAAAGAGCACAGGCCTCAACGACGTTTTCGCGGTCAATGCCATCTATGGGCGGAATCACGGGCCTGGCGCCGGCGGCTACGATCACACGTCCGGCTTGAATTCGTCAACAGCCTGCCGTGTGGCCTCCTTCATGAGCCGTACATTTACCCCGGCCTTATATACCTGCTTCTGGAGGTTTTCGCAGAAGCGCTTCATGTCGAACTTGAAGTCGGGTCCGCCAGCTGCATTGACATTTCCGCCGAGCCTTCCTGACTTTTCCCACAGCTCAACAGTGTGCCCCTGCTCGACAGCAAGCTTTGCGGTGTACATTCCGCCGGGGCCGCCACCAATGACAAGTATTTTCCGCTTTTGCTTGGCTTCAGGCATTGTGTATTCATTTTCATGCATTGCCATAGGATTTATGGCGCAGCCCATCTGGTGTCCGTCAAGGCCGCCTATGTTCATGCACTCGCAGCAAGCCGTGCAGAAATTGATGTCTTCAATGTGCCCCGCTTTGAGCTTGGTCGGGTAGAAGGGGTCGGCAATAGACTGCTTGCCAAGGCTATCATATCTGCGACGCCGGATTCAATGAGACGTTTCGCTGTCTCGGGGTCATTCAGCTTGCCCTGTATAAGCAGCGGAGACTTGATCCCCTCCTTGCGAAGCCTTTCTGCTACATACACCTGAGACCCGGCGGGATCGTATGCGCATGGTATGGCCCGGTTATATCTCTCATAGCAGCCGTCATCAAGGTGTATGTAGGCAAATCCCATGTTGTCGAGGCGCCGAGCTATCTCAAGGCCCTCATCCTCAAAGGTCCTTCCCCCGGGTATGCCGTGCTGGGGGGTGAACTTTACAGACAGCGGGAAATCAGGGCCGACAGTCTGCCTGACCGCATAGTAACACTCATTGAAAAAGCGCATGCGGTTATCCAGACTCCCGCCATATTCGTCGTCGCGCCTGTTCCAGATCTTGCTCATGAACTGGTCGAAAAGGTATCCGCCATAGGCGTGGAGTTCGATGATATCCACGCCTGCGCTTTTTGCGTACCAGGCTGCCGTACCCATATTGGCGACCAGCTCATGTATCTCGTCTACGGTAAGCGCGCGGCATTTGTGGTCCGGATAATAAAAGACGGTGTTGACGCTGGCGGATACGTGAACTGTCTGAGGCGGGGGCCCAACATTTACTCGGCCATAACCCGGTGTCAGCTGGATAGCGAACTTGGCTCCATACCGGTGAACCTCCTCGACGGCGGCTTGAAGCCTCATCGCCTGGCTGTAGTTATGCAGATAATTGCCGCTGTACATTGGCAGCTCGTATTTGTCCGTCACTGTGTGCGCGGAGGGATAAATGAGACCAAAACCGCCCTTTGCGCGCTCAGCCAGGTAAGCCTTCTGGGCGGGGCTTATTCCTCCGTCCAGGTCATGTATAACGCCCATGGGCGCCATTGCAAATCTGTTTTTTATCGTAACTCCACCCAGAGTGACCTCATCAAATAGTGTTGGCATTGTTTCCTCCTTTTTACCTGCTCGCGTATCGGAGCAACATCAGGCCTGAGCCTGTTTATCCGGCTTAGGCGAGCTTGACAGACAGAATAAAGACCAGTGCAAGGACCGTGAAAACGATTATACGTGTAATATGTACTGAAGCAGGCGGTAGCCATGCCCTTGGTCAGGCTTGCGTTGAACACCAAACCAATTATTGCGGCAGAGACCTGAGCCCTATGCTTCCCATCGAGCTCATGAGCGCTATGCCTATTCCAATGTTCTGAGGCTCGAGAGTGGTAATCGCCAGGGGGTTTGAAGATATGTTTTTGAAGCCTTCGCCTATGCCGGTCAATGCAAGCGCGACATAAATCATCGTGATGTTGTCGCCGGAACCCGGTATAACAAGCAGGATAAACGAGATGATGGTTATTGCTGCGGAAATTGCAAGGTAGCTTCTGAACGCACGAGGCGACTTCTTCAGGACAGCAGCGCACAGGATAGCGCAATTATGCAGACAATAGTCCTCGGCAGCTGGAACGAGCCGGTGACACCGGTGGACAGGCCAGAACATTCTGGCCATAGAGGGGGGTATAGACCTGTATGACGTATTGATACATGCTGCTGAAGAAAGCAAACAGTGCAACGCAGAGGAAAACCTTGTTCTTAAACAGCTTGAAAGGCATGCACGGGTCTGCAACTTTCTGCTCCGTTTTAAAGAGAATGATGGCAGAGCTATGGTCACAACATATCCGATTATGCTGGGTGCGCTTAGATATCCCCAGGTTGAAGCAAAAGACAGAACAAGGCACAGCGCGGTGAGCATGACAAAGAGCCATATAAAGCCCATTACGTCGATTTTGACGTTTTTGGAGCTGCGGTTGTGGACCGACGTGATTATCATCAAAGCGCCGGCAATTGCAAACAGTCCCGGCACAATGACGGCAGCTTTGGCAAAGCCCGCCTGATAAAGCAGTCCGCCGCCATAGCTTCCTACCACGATACCCGCCGCGAGGGCGCCGCTTATGAGGCCTATTTTCTGCGGATAACTTTCCGGAAACAGCTCCGCCGGCAGCGAAAACGGTATGGACAGGAAGAGGCCTATTGCAAACGGTATCATCGACCTGACTATTACCCAGAGCACAGGAGACGTTATAAAAGCAAGCATTATAATGTAAAACGAAGCAAGCTATTCCTCCTATGGCTGCCACTTTGGGTCGGCCGAAAAGGTCGCCGAGCTTACCGCCTATCGGGCACATGACGGCCATGCCAAGCCCGACAGCGTTGCAGTCAGGACGAACAGATCGGCGCGGCCCATGGAATCAAGCAGAGGGTAGCTGATATTATTCAGCGCCTGCGTTGATACCTGAACTACCATTGCCATCAGAAAGCAGCCCACGAAGCCGTGATTTTTTTGCCTTTAGAATACTCCATAATTTCTCTCCTTGCAGCAATCAGAAATATTACTGTAGATTCCCATACTTGTATCGAGAAATTGTTTCCCCTGTTTGAGATGCATGCCAGGTAAATCACCCTGTGAATGTACCTGACATGCATCTGAGAACGATTCTTAGACCGCAGTGGAACCGGCATCGACGGGAAGAGCGATACCGTTTATATAGCTGGACTCATCCGACGCAGGAACAGGCAGGCGTTGGCAATATCCTCAGGAGTGCCGGCGGGGGATGTGCCGCCGACGGAGCCGATCTTCATTGCCATCTCCATATTCAAGATGCTGTAGCATGCCTGTACCACTTCGGTATCTATGTTGCAGGGCAGTATGCAGTTGCACCTTATATTCCACTGCTTCTCCCGCGAAGCCTTGTAAGTCGCTGCAATATTCCTTGTTATCCCCAGCACGCCATGCTTGGCAGCGGTATAGGCAAAGCCGCCTCCGAACCCGCGCACGCTTGCCACCGACGCATGTTGATTATATTGCCGCCGGTCTCCTGCTTGGTGAAGATTTCAAGCGCCTCTTTGCAGGACAGATATACGCTTGTAAGATTGGTGGCAATCATCCTGTTCCAGAGTTCGAGGTCTGTGTTAGCGATGTCATTCAGACCATCCATCGCGCCGGCGTTGTTGACGACGACGTCTATCCTGCCGAATTTGTCCATTGCGAACTTGTACAGCGCCTTGATGTCTTCGGGCTTGCAGACGTCACAGGCAAAGACGTGTATTTTGCCGTTTCCGGCCTCAGCCAGGGCGTTGAGCCTGTCCATACGTCTGGCGGCGGCGATTACGGTTGCGCCTTCTCTGGCAAAGAGTTCTGCCGTGCTTTTGCCGATGCCGGAGCTTGCTCCGGTAACAATGGTGATTTTCCCGTTGAGTCTCATTTGTAACGTCTCTCCTTTTATAATGTGGTTCAGTTTTCCTTTGCGGGCAGCGGCCTGTGATAGGCGTAGGAGTTCTCCTGAACCCGCTTTGTCATTTTCCATACCCCATCTTCGGTTTTTATCCACTCGTCGTGATACCACACGCCGCAGAAGAAGGTGTAAGGGCCGTTCGGAGTATTCATCGTCAGGGGGTTGAAGAGCATTACTATTGTCTTGGCGGACTTTCCGTCCTCAGACAGTTCACATTCCACGTTGGACATAAGGTGCTGAGTGCTGCTGAACATTTTCATGGACTGGATGAGGAACTCTTTAGTAGCTTCAAAGTTTCCGGCCTTTCCGCCAGACGCCGTATAATCGATCCACGCGTCTTCCGTGAAAACCTCGCCCAGCCTGTCGAATTCTTTTCTATCAACAATTCGAGCGTAGAGGTTTACCTGGTCGAGTATCTCCTGGCGGTCCAGCAGATACTGCACTTTCTTTTCGAGGTTCATAACAGTTGCTCCCTTCTATGGCTTTTGCTTTATCGTCGGGCTGCTTGGCGCCTCCCGTTGTTGTCTGAATTATAACAATGCACTGTCTGACAAATAGTAATACCTGCGGTTGTCCGCAGGTATTACTTACAGGTTATTGCAGCTCTTTCCGACGGTGTGCTCGCAGTTTAAAAGTGGTCGCTAAGTCGCTTCCATATCTGCCGGAAATGCTCTTTTTGTTTCTTGGACAGGTGAACGTAGATCTGCTGGTAGTATTTTCGCGCGAGTTCCTCATGATTGTTTTCTATGAGCGACTCAAGTAGTATGCTGTATATCTCATAGTTGGAAGGCTCAATGTTCAATGTCTCTGAGGCAACGGCAAACGCTCTGGTGAATTCCCCGGTTTTGCTGAGCAGCTTCACGTATTCATTTGTCATCTGCGTATACAGTATCTGATAGTAATTGATTGTGGTCAAAAGCCAGAGCTCGGGTTCCATGAAAGGGAGCATACTTCCCCTGTACAATAAAAACGCCTGATCGTAAAGGCTGAGCCTCTGTTCAGTCGGGATATCTTCACGCGACGCTTTGCGGCACAGACGCTCGAATTCCTCGGTGTCTACCCACACATCTACTTCCCGGTTGATGAAATAAGTACCTCCGCCAGCTTCGATTAGGGGTTTTTCGCACACCCCCTCAAGCGCTTTCCTTGCTCGGAATACGACATTTTTGATTTGGTTGTAGGGGTTATCCAGCACCTGACCGGGCCAGAGAGCGTTGGAGATCTCATATATGGAAAGCATGCGCCTGCGGTTCATGAGCAGGAACGAGATAAGCACGCAGACCTGAGGTGAGCGGAAGCTGCCCTCTTGCCAATATCCCTTTTGAAGTCTGTATTTCAAACCCGCCGAACATGTAGATCTTTATGCGATTAGTTTCAGTATTTATTGTCTTGTTCAACAGATAAGAGGCATCCAGATATCCTTGTATCTTATTTATGTGGACCTCATTGGCAAGCAGGAATGCGGCATATTTGAGAAAGGTGCTTTTCCCCCAAAATCTTCTTGGGTTGTCGATGCTTAAAAAGCAGTTGATGCCGCTTCTCAACGGAAACTGCGTACCCATATTGCGTACAACCAGGCCGTCTACCATCCGATCGCGAATAATAGACTCGGGCATTTCTTCAGTAACGGCACTGTAAAAACCGTACTCCTTTACCTTAAACATCAAGTTGTTAATCGTGATGATGTCTAAGCTCTTGTACTTGTCATTGTATGGCATAAACCCTTTCCTGCATCGTTCATACAAATCAACGGTGCATCCGAGCTCCTCATCTAACTCATAAATGAATGCTCTGTCTCCCCCGTATGCATACAGCACCAGATCGAGTATCTGATAAATGTTCCCCTCAAGGCCCATATCTGAATTGTATAGTTTTTCCAATCTGTTAACAGAGCGCTCAAACACATTTGAGTACAGATTATAATCTGGTATCATGTCATAGTTTTTAGTGTTTATTACATCAAGTCTGGCCTGATAGCATCATACTCCAAAACACTGCTGTCCAGCAGCACCGGGTATGGAATGTTTTTGTTTTGATATATTACCTGAAATCGCTCAATATTTGAAGTAAGGTTAACGTTTTCGTACCATTTTAAATCCTCACCTTCGAGCTTCAGCAGTTCTTGACAAGTCAACTTATCATCTATTTCTGATATTTTAAAATATGATTTTGCAGCCTTATTCAAATACACTATCCTGTTATTTTTGACGTTGCTGACAATTGCCGCAACAGGAAGCGCATCCAAAAAATTCCTGACCTGTGTATTCATGTTAACTCCTTTCCATCCGGGTCATTGGTTGCACAGCGATCTGTTCACTTTTACTCAAAATTATAGCATACCGATGTTATGTCCAAGCATATTTCAGGTCATACGACGGTCTCAATTTAGGGTTAATGGCAGCTGCAAAAAGAGCGAATTGTCAAAGAGTACAGCTGGAGATGAGTTATCGACTCAACAGATGAGTAGAAGGAGGGAAGCTAACAAAACTGCGTGTACCGGCATTAATAAGTCGCATGTTTTGTGATAGCGGGGTGTAATTGGAGCAAATGGAAACCACACTCGTTACATGCTGAATATGCCGGGGCTGAAACACCAGGTCCCTTTGCGCTTTGCAGAGCCGTGCCGGAGACGATTTGCGAGTCCGTGCCTACGGAAGGAGCCAGCGTGTTCACAGAGTGTTCCAAGGTCATCTGACTGCTTGCGTGCCGGACCATCGCGTCTGTGATCATCTTCAACTTTCTGACGACCTGAGTGGGGTGTTTAGACGCGGCAGAAATCGGCAAGCAACCGTTTTGTACATATTGAACCGGCCTCGACCGAAAGATAGCCCCCTGATGTAGTCTGTTTTCCTACATCAGGGGGCTATCTTTCCAGAATTGTGTCCTATATATCAAGAATCTGAGCCTATATGACAACACCATCATCAAAACGGAGTGACTCCAACTAGATAATTTGCGGATACATATTCTTTTACAACAAGCGCAGTCGAGGATGTACGCTCATTCGAGCTGAGTCAGAATTCTGAAGGCAGTGTTTACGGTCTTTTCAACCGTTCCAAGCTCAAATGGGTTTTTTAGCCCCGCTGCTTCAACCAGCTTGCTGAAGGAGAGTGTGCCGCCAGGTCCACAAAACGGCGATATCGGGAAAAGGCTTCGGCGTGTCCCTCTCTCAGCATGAGTTCCAGCAGCTGAATGGATATGAGCTGGGCCAGGCAGTAGTCAATGTAGTAGAAGGGCACGGTAAAAATATGGCTCTGCCTGTGCCAGACGCGCCCATCCCGCCAGAGGGGGATGTCACTGATATCGAGATAGGGCCTGTATGTGGCCTCGAGCGCCAGCCAGACCTCTTGACGCTCGGCTGCGGTGAGCTCCGGCTGCGCGTACATTATGTGCTGAAACTCGTCCACCATGCAGCCGTAGGGTATGAATTCCAGCGCGTCTATGAGCTGCATGAGCTTGGCGCGTCCGGCTTCAGGACCGTAAAAACTCTCATAATACGGCCAGCTCAGAAATTCCATGGCCATGCCCTGGACCTCGCAGCTCTCGTAGGTCGGGTCCTGAAGGGCGAAAATGTCTGTGCTCTTTGCTGCGAGGAATCCGGCAAAAGCGTGGCCGAGCTCATGTGTAAACGTAGAAACATCGGAAGCTGTACCGTTCAAATTGGCGAATATAAACGGCAGGCATATTCGGGCAGTGCTTCGCAATAGGCAACGTTGTTTTTAAAATTTCGTGGGAAAAGATCAAAGGTCCCGCTGCTGATGATAGAGTCTACAAATTCCGCTCCCTCGTCGCAAAGCTGCCGATATACGTCGAAGCCTGCACGCACCAGAGCGTCCCCGAGCAAAACAGGCTTTGGGTTCCCTGAAAGAAACTGTATGTTGTTGTCATAGGCGCAGAGCCTCGACAGGCCTATGCGCTTTGCCTGCCTTGCCCTGAGTTCTTCGACAAGAGGGACGACATGCTTTTTAACTTCCTGCCTGAAGGATGAAACGTCGGTTTCACCGTAGCAGTCCTTTGCAAGACGCAAGTAACCTGTACGGATAAAGCTGTCTTCGCCCAGCTTGCGCGCAAGAGAGGTCCGGACTTTCACCAGCTCGGAGAAGATCGCGTTGTATTCATCCTGCCGGGCGTCATAGTAAGCGCTGTGAGCCAAATAAGCTGCCCGCCTGGTTTCACGGTCAGGACTGTTCATATATTTGGATAGCTCGTGCTCCGGAATGTTTTTACCGTTGAACTCTACGAATATGGACGACTCAAGTTTACGGTACTGTGCGATGAGCCGGCTTTCCTCCTCCAGTTCACCAATGACAGCTGGCGAAACGGCGCGATTTTTAAGCTGTATTTGTTGAAAAGCGCTACGGGAAACTCGCCGGAGAGCTCATCGGCGAAAGGACTTTCCGATGCAGCTGTATAAAAAGCGTTTATCCGCAGGGAAAACTCAGCCTCGGCGCGGGCTATGTGGGCCTGCTCGGCCCGATAGAACGGGTCCTGCGTGTTCTGCGCATATCTGATCTTGCCTGCGGTCAGCATGGTGTAAACGTGTTTATCTATGTCATTGACTTCGCGTATCGCCCTGGCGAGTTCCCGCGCACTGTCTGCCGAACGTGCGAGCTGGGTGAGGGCGGAGAGCCTGCTCAGCTCCTGCGCATCCGGACGGACATAGTGAATGTCTTCAAACCTCATGTCCGTCCTCCGCCTAGTCCCAGAGACGGTTCTCAGATAGGACCTGCAAATGTTGTCGCTGGCCGCCTCGATAAGCGCGGCGCCCTTTTCCGCAGTGGCAGCATAGGAATTGCCCTCAACTCCGTTAGATGTGACTTCCTCCATACGTGAAAAGGTCCTTGCATAGCCGCCGTCGCGAGCCCACAGACCGTAGCTGTCCCCTCCGCTTGTCTCGCGGTATATGGGGTCTACGAGGGAACTGTCTATCGCGAGCATGATGGATGTTTCCCCCTCGCAGGCGTGAATAAGGCCGGATTGCGTTGTCAGTATGCCGGCGTTTATCCTGTCCATATCCGGATATTCGTAATAATTGACGCAGTATACGTGAAAGCCGAGCTTGTTGTTTATTCCTATGAGTGCCACCTGAATGGGAGCCAAGTTGCCGCCGTGTCCATTTATAAGAGCTATTTTCCTGAATCCGTGACCGCTTATGCATGTGCACCACTCCTCAAGCACCTGCATGAAGCATGTGGGCGAGAGTGACATTGAGCCGGGGAAACTCATGTGATGCATGGAGTTGCAGACTGTCATTGTCGGTGCAACAACGGCACTTACGCCGCTGTCGTTGAGCTTGCGGCAGGCGAGTTCCGAAATGTGCGTGGCAATTATACTGTCACAGCCTACGGGTAGATGGGGACCGTGCTGCTCTGTTGAGCCTACGGGTATCAGAACTACGGTGTCTTTTTCGGCAAGCTCCCTGATCTCGGTCCAGGTGAGGTTGTCCCAGCGTATGATGTTTTTCATAATGCTCCTCCTTTTCACGCTGCCAGTTTTATCGTCATTATAGCTTAACTAAAGCAGATTGTAAATCGATATTTTTAGTAGTAATTAAAAAAAGACTTTACTTATCCGGGTAAACATGCTAACATTGAATTGGTTTTAAGCTGGGTGTTGGAGGGAGACGCTTGGGCAAAGGAACGCGCGCCGTACGG
>ENA-OQEN01000935-OQEN01000935.1-human-gut-metagenome-genome-assembly--contig:-NODE-935-length-11659-cov-2.075442_pt1 | contig 11659 bp, 13 predicted proteins | sample MGYA00242791_ERZ504627 | MGnify/ENA primary metagenome ERZ504627 (study PRJEB26092, sample SAMD00036316) | human gut metagenome | host: Homo sapiens | study: EMG produced TPA metagenomics assembly of... | reverse complement strand
GGCGGAGATGTTGGCGATGACCATCGTGGAGCAAGAACAGCGGCCATGATTGACGATTAGCAACAGTTTATTTTTTGCCACCATCTGAATGGATTCTTTCAGAGACGGCGTTTTTTCGCTCTGCTCCACACGCTCCTTGGTGTTAAAAAACGCAAGGCTGGAAAGCGCCGCGCCCAGAAGAGCGAAGATCACAGCGCCTACTAGATAGCCGTTTTTCAGGCCCAGCGTGCTGTTGCGCAGCACCGGGATCAGCAGCGAGGGCAGAATACCGCCAAACGTGCTGCCCAGGCGCGCCGTGGAGAGAAACGAGGTGCGCTCCTGCTCATTTGGGTGATCACAGCGCTCAGGCCCCAGAAGGAACATCCTGAATGGTGAACATAACGCCCCAAAGGATGTATGTAACCGCCGCATAAGCGATCTTTGCCCCGCTGGAGGCAAATCCCGGCGCCCAAAACAGCAAGATTGTTGTGATCGCAATCGGAATTGGCGAAAAAAGCAGGTAGGGCGCATCTTGCCCCATTTGGTGCGCGTCCGGTCAACGATCATACCCATAATCGGATCGTTTGCAGCGTCAAAAATACGGCCTGCCAAAATGATGGTGCTCGCGGTCACACCTGCATTTTTCATGCCCTGGAAAACAACGTCCACAAGAAAAACCATATAAAACATCGTCATAATGGTGTAAATTCCGCTGCGGCCGAACGCCGCCACAGTAAAGGACAGCTTTTCCTTCCGCGAGAGATATTTTGTTTCCACTTTCAACCAACCCTTTCTTCTCTCCAATGGTATATTCTACTTATTCCTGCTCCGGTAAGCGGGGAGAATCACGGGTTTTTTCTCCCCCGCACGCTCCATTTCACGCAAAAGCAGCTTCTTCATCTTTTGCCGTACAAAAGCATAGGAGCGATCCTTGATAAGATTATTTTTTTCGATCGGATCCTTGGTCAAATCATAGAGGTAATCCTCAAAATACACCGGGGAACGATGGATCGTATAGCCTGTGGGGGCGAGTGCACGAACAGAATATTTATATTGCTTTGTGCGAATTGCCCGGCCGCACTGGCTTTCGCTGATTTGGATAAACACGCAGTCGCGCTCCGGCTCCTCCCCTGCCAGCTCACGGACTAGGGAATGGCCCATATAGCTCTTCGGAATTGGAATCCCGGCAAGATCCAACATGGTAGGAGCAAATCGATCAGGCTGACGAGCCGCTCCTCCTTCTTGCCTCCTTGGAATGGACCGCCGCGGATAATCAGCGGCGTGTGGGTGGCAGAATCATGCAGCTACGTTTATACTCCAAATTTCTCGTTTTAAAGTGGGAGCCATGGTCGCTGGTGTAGATGAGGATGGTGTTTTCATACAGGCCTTTCTCCTTGAGCTTTGCCACCAGCCTGCCCACGTTTTCATCCAACCGGTTGATTGCCGCCATATAATCCGGGTACATTTTCTCATAATCGCCCTCTAAAAAGGACAGATCCGGCGGGATCGGGTAATCCCGAAATTTCTCTACCGTTTCCTTCGGCCCCTCATAGCAGTGGCGGTCGTTCTGATGATGCGGCTCCAACTGGGAGATGAAGAGGAAAAACGGATCGTCCGAGGTTTTTTGATCGAGATACTCCAGCGCGAAGTCATTGATGCAGTCCGCACGGTAACCCTTAAAATCAATCTGATTGCCCTCTGCATCAAACACATATCCATCATAACCGTGGGACGTAATTCCAGCACGTCCGCCGCGCGCCACCAGTTTTGTAGCCGCCCTGGCGCTCTTTCGGGATCGCTGTTTTTTCGCAGTGGAAACCGACGTTTGGCAGCCGGTCGGAGGCAAGATGCCATTTGCAACATACGCCGTTTCATACCCTGCTTCATTGAAATATTCCGCCATCGGACGGATTGTTTGGGGCAGGGGCACGCCATTCCAATAGCAGCCGCACTGCGTCGCATACATGCCCGTTTGCAGACAAGCGCGCGCCGGGCCGCAGACAGGCTGGCAGGTATAGGAGTTTTCAAACTGAATTCCCTCCCGCGCAAGCTGCATCAAATTAGGAGTGGCCTCCTCATTGACGGTATCCCAACGCTGTTGGTCGCTGAAATAAAAGATAATGTTCGGCCTCATGTGAATGATTCATCCTTTCGCACTTACTTTAGAATAGCTCACGTATCTTTCAATCGATTCAAACGGGTCGCAAAATCAAACCAATGTGACCAAAGCGGTGATCGCATTATAAAGCGCCAAGCAGGCGACTGCCGAAACGGCGACCACAAAAACGCTCTGAATAGAGGACTCCTTACATCTCCGATTGAGCACCGAGCCGATGAATCCGCCCGCAACAGCGCACGGAATTACAATCAGCAAAATTTTCAAATCGTAGCCCTGGAAGCCTGTTGTCACTCCGGTGGTTATCAAATTGGAACACTGTGAAAAAAAGATCACCGCAACAGAATAGACCGCCGCGTCCTTCATGGAGAAGGAAAAAAAGAGCGTTAAAAACGCTACATTGATCGGCCCGCCGCCAATGCCCAAAAAAGAGGCGGCCGTGCCCAATAGGAAACCCGCAAACAAAATTGCAAGTGGATTCGTCACATGGAAGGTGCGGTGCTTTATCACCACAGAGAGGATCACACAAGCCAAAAAAAACGCCAAAATGGCAGACTGGACTCCCTTGACCAACTCCGGCCTTCCAGAGACCTGCATCGCCTGAGCAAACAGCGTATTGCCGCAAATTCCCCCAGCCACGGAGCCCGCCGCCACTAACAGGACGATGAATGCTTGATCGGCGTTTATTCCGAATATGCTTTGCCATCGACGTGATAGACATAGCAAACACCGCACAGGAGGAAATAAAACTGATCTGCTCCAATGGATGGGCGCCGATGACATCCAGAACCGGCTTAATCACCACACCGCCGCCAAGGCCGACAAATGCTCCCAACAAGGTGGCGATACACACCACAATACCATAAAGCAATGCCACCACAGAAATCACCCCATATTAATTTATTTTAACAGATTTCACAAAAAGCGCAAGGCGTAATTCGAAAATTGCTGCAAATATGAAAAAGCGCGGCCACACAAAATGACCACGCTTTTTTGTTTGAAATGAAACGCTTTATTCCTCTGCAATCTGCACGCCGCCGACAGGGCGAACGGACAGCACATAGCAGGTGTTCACGCCGAAAATACGCTCCATTTCCGCCTGGTATTCCGCTAGGCAATCATTGGGAACAAAGGCTTGAATCGTCCCAGCGAAACCGCCGCCATGAACGCGCCATGCCCCTTTCCCACGCAGCATCTGCTCTGTGAGCTGCAAAGCGAGCGCAATCGGCTGCTCCTTCGGAAGCCTGGGCGTATACACATTCTGGTTATACATGAAGGAGGACTGCCCGCTCTCAATCACCTTTTCCTTAAACGTTTCAAAATCGCCGGAGCGCAGAGCCTCTACTTCCTCAATCACCCGCTTATTCTCACAATAGAAGTGCAGCGCGCGCAGAATGGCGCGGTCGCACGCGGTTACGAAGCGTGGGGATCCCCTGCCGAAAGGTTTCTTCCTCGACCTCGCGCAAAACCGGCTTTTGAAACTCTGCCGCTACAGCCTCCATCTCCCCGCGAACAGCCGCGTATTCCTCGGTTAAATCAGAATGGTTTCCGCCGGTATCGACAATGCACAGCGAGTGCCCGCAGGAGGCAAAGTCAAAATCGACCTTCTCGATCACCGGCGCGGATGGGTCCTTAAAATCAATCATCACAAAGCCGCTGACAGAGCTTGCCATCTGGTCGAGCAGCCCGCAAGGCTTGCCAAAATAGACGTTTTCCGCATACTGTGCAATCTGCGCAATTTCCACAGGGTCAATCTTCCCATCGTTGAATAAGTAATTGAGGATCGTACCCAGCAGCACCTCAAACGCCGCCGAAGAAGATAGGCCGGAGCCGCTGAGCACGCGAGAGGCCGTTGTTGCATCAAAGCCGCCGATGCGGTAACCGAGCTGTTGGAAGCGCGCGCACACGCCGCGCACCAAGCGGCGGAATGCCCTGTTTCTTTCTCCTGGACGCTCAGATCAGATAAATCTACTACATCCATGCGGTAGCCTGCCGACTTCACCCGCACGGTATGATCCGTATTTTTAGAGGCAACCGCAATTGCATCCAGGTCAATGCCTGCCGCCAACACACGGCCATGGTTATGATCGGTGTGATTGCCGCCAATCTCCGTGCGGCCGGGGGCGCTGTATAAACCGCCGATCCGATCCGCCCCAAAGAGATTGATGAAGCTGTCGATTACATCTGCATAGCGCTTACGCTGCTGAGCGAGGCAGTCATCGTATAAATATACCTCCTTCAGAACGCTATCGTACCCGCCGCTGAGCAGGGTTTCTTTTAACGTTTTCATATCGGCCATCTGCGAATCTACTCCCTTTTGTAAAAATGATGATGAAAAGGCTATATCTTTGTGCCACCCTTCCCACCGCGCTTGCGCCTTTGCTCAATCAGCTCCAGCGACCAATTCAGCAGCAGAATGGAAAGACCGGACAACACCAACAGGACCACGATCGGCAGGATAAAGCTCCACGAAAGCGGATCATACACATTGCGCCCGATGAAAGAATAGGAAAGCAGCTTCGGTGCAAATCCCGCGAGGGAAATCAAAATATATTTCCAGTACGTATATTCCATAGAGCCATAAAGCTGGCTAATCGTATTGATTGGAAAGCTCGGCACAAGCCGAAAAACAAACAGGAGCACCGGGCTGAGCGCTCCTTTGGCTCCAAAATCTCACGCACGGAAGGGTAACGCCGGAGCACCTTTTGAATATTGGAAGGCCGATGTGCATCCCTGCCAGATACCTTGCGGACATCAAAATGACAACTCCACCCAGATTGAGCACGAATGCGACGGGAACGGAAAACACCATGCCGGAGATCACGCCGATCGCCGACACAGGGATTACCGGAATCCATGCCTTAACCAGAAAGAGCAGCTCAATGACAAAAGGGATTAGCCACCGGTAAGGGATTGAGGCGACCGCCCGCTCGAACTCCACCAGAGTGAATTGAAACTGTTCATACCATTTCTGGATTGAGGGAATTTGCATCAGCAGCGTAAGGATCACCAGCACAGCCGCCGCGATCAGGAGCAGATATGCGCTCAGATTCAGCAGTTTACGCCGGGTAAACTCTTTGGTTTTCAAGCAATCGCTCCTCCTTAGCCGCAATTCATTTGCAAGGAATGGTATTCGGATAGACAAAAACGACCGTGGGCAGGCACGTGGCAGGGCCGATCCGTTCTGTGAAGTCTATTTTATAGCATATTACCGCTAAGGTCAACCTGCTTGCATCCGCTTTTTTAGGCGCCCAATCCGTTCTTAAACTCTTCTCCAAAGCCGAAAAGTACCATATCCCTTGCAAGAATATGCGCTCCATCCGCCGAAAATAGCGGATTGTCCTCCTCCCTACCCGAAAAAAACTTCTTGCAGCTGTAAAAATGTGATACAATAGCATCAAACGGGTCGCAAAGTTTCAAGCTTTGAAACTTGGATGCATTAGAAATGCCTGTCGGCGCAAATCGCTCCTGCCGCAAATCGGCAACGCCATTTTTTGCAGAGGCTGGCTTTGTGCGTACAGTTTGCGGGCTAAAGATATATCACCAGCCTGCTTTCTATAGACAACAAATGGAGGTGTTCAGCTTGACATCAGTAAAACGGGCGGTTGTTTTCAGCGGCGGCGGCGCAAAAGGCGGATACCAAATCGGTGCGTGGAAGGCACTGCGTGAAATCGGCTTTGAGCCTGATCTTGTAACCGGCACCTCCGTAGGTGCGCTCAACGGCGCGCTCATGGCGCTCGGCAAATATGAGGACGCACGTTCCATTTGGGAGAACATGAGCATGAACCGGGTCTTCTCACAGTTTGTGGAGGATACACAGGCGCAGAATTTACCGCCAGAAACGCTCTTCAAACGCCTGGCCAGAGAGGTACTGCGCAACGGCGGAGCGATATTTCGCCATTGCAAGAGCTTTGTGAAATCTCTTATGGATGAGGATGCACTGCGGGCACTCCCCCATCCCGCTTTGGCCTTGTAACCACACGCTTTTCTCCGATCAAAGCGGTTGAACTTTTCATTGAGGAAATCCCGGAGGGGGAAGCGGCGGATTATGTGCTGGCGAGCGCGGCCTGCTTCCCATTTATGAAATCCTATCAAATTGGCAACGTCAAATTTGTAGACGGTGGTTATTCCGATAATATGCCCGTCCAGATGGCGGTCAACGCAGGGGCTACGGAGGTTGCCGTGGTAGATATCAGCGGCGGGCTATCCCACCAGCCAACGCTGCGGGATGACCGCGCACTGATCCATTATATCCATAACAAACGCCCCTTCAACAATGGTCAGCCCGGCGCGATGCTTCTGTTTGACCAGGAGATCTCCCGGCAGAATATGCGGCAGGGCTATCTGGATACCTGCAAATGCTTTGGCCTGCTAGATGGCTCCTACTACTCCTTTCAAAAAAATGAAAAATATCAGACCAGAGCGCAGGAGATCCTTTGCCATCGCAAATTCTCCCAGCTATTTTCCGCCCTGCCCTCTGCCGCCCGTTTTGAGCGCTCAGGGCGGCAAAACGTGATCTCACATCTGGAAAAAACAGAGGAAGGCCCCTTCCTATACCGAGCCGACGTGCTCTCCTGTGCGGAATGCGCGGCGGAGATTTTTGGGCTTGATCCGCGTGAAATTTACACCTTTGCCGGGATGACAAAACAGGTGATTGATCTCGTCCACGCCAGCCTGATGGAGGAGCATGCGGACGAAATCCGCAATTTTGGCCGGGTGCTTGACCGCGGCCTCAGCTTGGAGCTGCTCAAAACGGCTATCACAGGATGGGATAAACGGCTTTTGACCGTTTATGCCATGCAGATTTTGCTGGAGGCCGAATCAGCGAGCAACAGCGGCTGCGTATCTGGCTGATCGCGACACTGATGCCGGATGTGTTCTGCGCCGCGCTGTTCTGCTGGGTTTCTATCACCTTCGAACAGGAAAAAGGAAGATTGGTACCGCATTTCTATAAAACCAAGCACAAGGTGCTACGATCGATTACCCCATCAAATCACGTGCGGATCAACAATCTACTGCAATAAAAAACCGCCTTGCCGTAAAAACAGCGAGGCGGTTTTGATTTTTACTGTAGTGTTCTTTTTTACTTAATAAAAAAACAGCAGCAGCGTGCCTGCAAGGGCAATGATGAAAAAAGCAATGGAAATATACTTTGTCCACTTTGCGAGCTTTGCTTCAATCGTGCGGCCTTATTCTTGCCAAAGACGTTTCCGCACCACCTGCAATTGCACCAGAGAGGCCGGAAGAACGGCTTTCCTGCAACAGAACTACCACGATAATCAAAATAGAAGAGATGATCAACAAAACGCCTAAAATAATCTGAAGTGCGGACATGGAAAAAATCCTCCGTTCATTACTAATTTACCGAATTAGTTTAGCACACGATATCGAAAAAAGCAAGTTCTTTTTACCAAGCGGATTAAAAACTACAAAAAAGAAGGATTTTTTACCGGCAGCGCACGGTGCTATTTCGATACAAATACCAGCAGCCATCTCACCCGCCTCTATTTCGGCGTGCAATAAAAATGCGGTGCAAAAAGAACGCACCCTTTTGCACCGCACGATTTCTTCCTTATTTACTTTTTGTTTGATTGAAAAACATCAAAGCGAAACATTGCGCAACCTCTGCTGCTTTTCACCGAGTGAAACATTACCCGCCGCCATCGCTTTTCTACTAATTATATTACCGTAAAACGATCTGTTTTGGAATGACTCAGGCCAATTGCTAAATATCAATTCCTTATTTTCTTTCAATCAGGAATTTGTTTTCTGGCTTCTTTTCTTCCACCTTCCTGACCCCGGCCGGAATGATCGCCTTGCCGGATCAACTCCAATTTTTGTGGAAGAATTTCCCTTTTACCTGAAAGAATATACGCGAAAAAGGCCTGCTCTTCTTTCCCTCGTTAATTTAGATGGATGCTGCGAGAACCTGGCGGCGGGCAACGAACGAGCCCGATTGATCTTCACTGTACATTGGAACCGCCTCCCCTCTTGAATTAGCGCCTGCAATACTGGCCCGGCGCCCGCAGATCGAAACCTCATCGATCTTTACTATATCTTTCGATTTCCTTTCTGCATCTTCATTATAGCACATCATTTGGGATTGTCAACACTTTTTTTTAATAATCTTGTGTTTTTTTTATCGTTTTATCACATCTATTTTTTTCGCCCTCTATCGCCCTTTTTTCGCATCCTCCATACCGCCGCAAAAGATTTCCTGCGTGCGGTATGCGAAAAACCTGTTGACGAACTGCATACAAAACGCTACAATGGTAATACAAAATAAAAGAAAGGCGTGGGCCATTCGAATGATGATTCATACAGCCTAACATTTTGACCGTGACCGATGACGACGGCACAGAGCATGTTTTTGAAGAGCTCGACCGGATTGAAACCGATACAGACCGTTATATTGCTCTGATGCCCTCCTATGAAGATTCTGAGGAGCTGTTGGAAAACGACGGTGAGCTGATTATTGTTAAGGTCCGTGAGGAAGGCGGAGAAACCTTTCTCTACCCGATTGAGGACGACGCCGAATTGCGGAGATTGCACGCGTTTTTGAAGACCGCCTGCAAGATCTTTTTGAAATCGATTTAGAGGATGAAGAGTAGCGACCCGCTCCGCATCACATCGCTTTTGAAAAAGAGCATTCTTCCCTGCCCTGTTCGATCACTACGGCTATTATAACCCAACACATTCTAATAGAGAGCTTTGCTCCGCCGGCAGATTGCAGACCTCCCGGCCTCTGGCTGGAAGAAGGGAGCGAGAAACCGGAGGGCAGGCACTCACCTGCTTTTTGAGGCAGGTTATTAATCGCCGTTCCCGGCATGGCGGGGATTCTATAGCTGGCATGCCCTTCAGTCACAGGATGATTGAAGGGCTTTTGATTGTTTGGATTTTAACCCGTTCGACAGATCTCATTTGACAAATACCGAGCATTCGTATAATCTAATAAAGATACCCTTGTAAAACAGGAGTTTGCGGAGGTGAGGACATGTTCGGATTAGGCGTGGGGATCGATTTGGGAACCAGCTCTGTTATGATCTATGTAGAGGGCCGCGGCATCGTCCTGACGGAGCCCTCCGTCATTGCCTGCAACACCCGGGGCGGCGAAATGATTGCGGTAGGCGAGCCCGCCTACCGGATGATTGGCCGCAATCCAGAATCCATTTCCGTCATTCGGCCTTTGAAGGACGGTGTTGTTTCCGATTTCCCCATGACAGAAAAAATGTTGCAGCACTACATTCAAAAAATTTGTGGAAACCGGATTTTCAAGCCGCATGTGATCGTTTGCATGCCAAGCTCCGTGACCAATCTGGAAAAAAGGACGATCCTTGATGTGGCTACGGCCTCCGGCGCAGGCATGGCCTGCCTGATCGAAGAGCCGCTCGCAGCAGCCATTGGCGCCGGTATTGATATCCACCACCCTTATGGCACGATGATCGTCGATATGGGCGGCGGTACCACCGATATTGCGGTGATCACAATGGGAAGCATTGCGATATCCGGCTCTGTCCGGATTGCGGGCAATGAGTTTGATGAAGCAATCATGCGCTATGTAAAAACCTATAAAAATGTGACCATTGGCGAGCGGACGGCCGAGGAAATCAAAAAGCAAATCGGCTGTGCTATATCCGGGAGGAAGAAGTGGCGATGATTGCCAAGGGCAAGAACTATATCACCGGCATGCCGGAGAGCTTTGAGATCTCCTCCACAGAGGTATATGAAGCAATCTGCGATCTGCTGGATGATTTATTTGAGGCTGTGCGCAGCATTTTGGAGGTTACGCCGCCAGAGCTTGTGAGCGATATTGCAACGCAGGGCATTATCCTAACCGGCGGTGGAGCACTGCTCTACGGAATGGATACAATGGTGCAAAAGCGCACGGGGATCCGCGCCCGCGTGGCAGATGACCCGCTCCACTGTGTGGTGAAGGGCACTGGCGCCGCATTGAAGGATATGAATGTTTTGGCGGACAACGGTTACATTTTCAAATCGCGTGAGGAAATCGTAGGCATAAAAGACTAAAGGGAAAAATACAGCCGGCCATTCCAAATAGAATGGCGGCTCAGTTTTTCATTCGATAGGGTTTGCTTTTTTACACGCCGCACAGCGGAGCAAACTGCCGCGGCCTCAAAGCAAACCAGAACAGGTGAGCACAACATAAGCGGCATATGTAAACAAAAGCACAATGCCCTGCGAGCGGCGGAATTTTTTGGAGATCAAAGCCGGGATCACAGCAATGCAGCCCACCAGCAGGCAGGCTGGAAGATCCATCATGCAACCTGGCGGGAAACCGGAAGCCCGCCGCCATAAATCATGGCGGAAATCGGAAGGATCAGCGTCAGATCGATAATATTGCGCCGATGATATTGCCCACGGAGAGGGAGGCCTGTTTTTTTGCAATTGCGGTAATGGTCGTTACCAGCTCCGGGAGCGATGTGCCGATTGCAATGATCGTAACGCCGATAATCCGCTCGGGCACACCGATAAAACGGGCAAGCTCGCTGCCGTTATCAATAAGGAGCTGTGCACCTAAAACGATGCCGACCGTACCGGCGATAAATTTGACAATATTGAGGGCAATCTCTTTCGCGGCAGGCTTTTGCTTAAGCCCCGCTTCCTCCTCGCGCTCCTCTTCCCGCATGCCGAGCCGTGCTTCGTGGATATTCTCCGCCATGCAATGATAAAGATCGCCAGAAGCAGAATACTGGGAATGAGCGCAAGCTCGCCGCCAGCACCAAAAACCACCAGGAACAGGGCCGCGCCCAGCATCAGGCAGGATTTGAGCATATAATCCCTGCGCTTGATCACGGTAGGCATACAAATCAGCGCAATTGCCATAATCAGGCCAAGGTTTGCCGTTACGCTGCCCACGGCATTGCCGATCGACATATCAACCTTGCCCTGTGCGGCCGCAAAAGCGGAAACCAGCAGCTCCGGCAGCGTTGTTGCAAAGCTCACTACCGTTGCGCCGACGATCAGCTTCGGGATGCCGGAAACCTCCGCCATCCAGATGCCGCATCCACAAAATAATCCCCGACCCTTGACGATTAAAATAATTCCAACCGCAAACAACAGAATGACCAGAAAATATGCATATTTTCTCTTCCTTCCTACGACCAAGCAATCCCTCTAAAACATTCCGTGGAACATATAATAAAAGAACCCACCTAATGGGTTCTTTCCTTTCTCATGCCGACGGAACCTCACAGGCTTACAAGCGCCTACCTCCCGATGTGGGGAAGGCCGCTTGCCCCACATGTCTCAATTGGAAGTATTGTAGTCCTTTTTGTCACCTGCGTCAAGCAAAAAATCCCAATACTCTAAAGGGGTGAAAAGGGGCTAACCGCGGAAACGGAAACGTTAACTGCCAGCAGAAGCTTGCCTTTATGGTTCGCTTCTGCGCCGCAATAGACGGTGGAGGAAAATTGTGCTATAATAGCTTCAAACGGGTCGTTTGAAGCATTGAAAAATGTCTGTCGGCGCAAAACGCCTCCTGCCGCAGAAGCGGCAACGCCAATTTTCGCCAGACGTTGACCTTATGACGAAAGGACGGGCTAA
>ENA-OQEN01000934-OQEN01000934.1-human-gut-metagenome-genome-assembly--contig:-NODE-934-length-11667-cov-2.075910_pt1 | contig 11667 bp, 15 predicted proteins | sample MGYA00242791_ERZ504627 | MGnify/ENA primary metagenome ERZ504627 (study PRJEB26092, sample SAMD00036316) | human gut metagenome | host: Homo sapiens | study: EMG produced TPA metagenomics assembly of... | reverse complement strand
ATCCCGAACCCGTTATCGCCTTTAAAACAGGCGGCATTCTCCTGCTCAACATAAATGCCCAGACGATCGCATACCTCCAGAAAATAATCGCTGGCAGGATAATGGGAGGTTCGGATATGGTTGATGTTATGCTGCTTATAGGTAAGAATTTCGTAATCTATCTCTTCCCGGCTCAGTGAACGGCCGTATAAATGAGACACATCGTGGTGGCAAAGGCCGTGCAGCTTGATCTCACGCCCATTGATATAGACCTTGTTGCGCTCTGTTCCCCTATCTCCTCCATATGTGATTTGCCGAATACCGACAAGATGGCGGTTTTCTTGCATTGCTTTGCCGCCTGCATGCAGGGAAACCTTCAGCTGATAAAGATTAGGGTGCTCTGCATCCCACAGCTTTGCATTTTTTACAAGCAGGGAAAAACGGACGCCATATCTTTTTTCGTCCTCATGTGGCCGGGCGATATTAGGCAGAAAGAATTGGGCATATTTTTGATCGTTTGCAGCACTTTTTGGAAATTTACGCCGCCATTTTTGATCTGGAATTAATACTGACGTGTCTTGTATCGTGTCATTTAATAAAAAAAACTCGTTAATCTCGCCGGACAGCTGTGTGACGGGTTCCCCATCCAGCGTTAAAAGCTCCGCTTGGATCGACCAGGCTGACCGCAAGCCTCAATTTCACACTCCACATGTACAACTGCTTGCGCATTGTCCTTTATTTCCGTATCAATATAGGTGCGGGCAATATGAGGATTTGGGAGCGCAAACAACGTAATCTCCCGAAGAATTCCACCGATATTGCAATGCGCATAGTAGCTTGCCCACGCGGTGTTGCTGATTTTTTCTCCTTCGGGATTCCAGATGCCCTTGCGCTCCCCCTCCACATCTGTTACTCCGACCACCAGCATAATTTCTTTTTCATGGGCAAAGGGAGTAATTTCACAATCCCAAGCTGTAAACCCACCAATGTGCGTTTTTAAAAACTGGTTATTCACCCATACGCGCGCATTGGAATATACTCCTTCAAAGCGCAGGAACACACGCTTTTGGGCAAATGAATCCGGGATTGAAATTTTGCGGCGATAATAATACTCTGTATTGTTTTCAATATCGAACCCTTGTATGGATAAGCGACTCCCGGCACCACAACCTTCCGCCACCGGTCGGGAGCGATGGTATCAAAATCAAAATCCTGATTGTTAGCATAGGGGATGGAATCGATGCAATTTCTTCAAAAAGGAATGTCCATTCTGCCTGAATCCCGGTGAGTAAGGCAGGAAAATGCTGCCTTACCCATCACCCTTTCCGGTATCGCAGGCAAAGATGGTGTTTGATATTGGCTCTTTTTCCAGTCTACACGCTGAAGCATTGTGCCGGTCCGCCCTTTCCGTATCGTAAAAAAAGTTATTCCGCCTTTTCATCGAACACAACAGCCACTTTGCCACATTTGCCGCCTGCCATCAGCGCATAAGCGTCACCTGCGCGCTCTAATGAAAAACGGTCTGTCAACGAGATCTTCCGGATGAATATTCCAGCGCACTAATTTATCAACAAGATCTTCCATGCGCCAAAGGGAGGTTACCCAACTGCCGTAAATCGTTTTCTGGCCGTGTATGATGTCAGGGGAGGGCTGGAAGGTGCAGGTGTTTCCCTCTCCAACAAATGCAATTTTTCCATAGCTTTTCGTTGCGCGAATTGCGAGCTGCCTGCCCTGATCGTTTGCGGAGCAGTCCACAGCTTTTTCGGCTCCCTTTCCCCCGGTGACCGAGAGGATTTTGCCCAGCGTTTCCTCATTCGATTGGAACACATAATCAGCCAGATGGAGGTCTTGCGCAATTTTCAAGCGTTCCGCATCATATTCAACGCCAATCAGCTTATCAGCGCCCATGGCGCGTGCAAGCTGAAGAGCAGCCAAGCCAACCGGGCCGAGGCCCACAATCAACACGGTGTCGTCACCGCCGATTGTGATCTTTTCCAACGCCTCATATACGGTGCCAAAGCCACAGGCAACCTGCGCGCCATCCACATAGGTCAATTCATCCGGCAGCGGAATCAGATCCTTTTCTTCTGCTAGGAGATACGGCGCCATCCCGCCATTGCGCTGCCAGCCATAGGCCTGCCGGTGCTCCGAGGTGCAGGAGATTGCATAGCCACGGCGGCAATCGTAGCAAAGGCCGCATCCGCTGATGTGATAGACAATCACGCGGTCGCCCTTGTGAAAACGGCGAAGCCCTTCCCCTTCCTTGATGATAATGCCGCACGGCTCATGCCCAGCAATGGTGCCGTCGATGTATCCCTCCGCGCCTTTGCCGGTATGTTCGCGATAAATACAGCGGATATCGCTGCCGCAGATGGTAGACGCCATCGTTTGAATCAATACCTGCCCATGGCCAGGCTTTGGAATATCAAATTCCTTGAATTCTACAGTGCTGTTCCCGGGCAGCGTTGCCCCAATCATTTTACCATTCATGATACATTCTCCTTTATCCATCTGTTTTCATCATATATCCAGTGGCCAAATGGCCATCCAGATCCCATAGCTCCCGCCAATCATCGGCGCCTGCCATAGAAACACTTGGCCTTTTACCAGGCGGCAATTGCGGTCTGCCAATGCGATGCGGGCCATATCCTCTTCTGAAAGCTTCTCCTGTGCTGCCGCTAAATTAGCGGCAATATTAATCGGATTGCCCGAAAAGGGAATTGGCGTATGGCCGCGTGTTACCGCCCATTTGATGCAAATCTCCTGCGGCGAACAGTGGTATTGGAGGGCCAGCTCTTGAATAATCTCCATTTTAATATCAGAGATATCCCCCTCTGTGCGGTCACGCTCCGGTCGGTTCGGGCTGCCGAGCGGGCAGAATCCAATGATTTCCATGTTGTGTGATTTGCAGTAGCTGTACAATTCCGGTTGCTGAAAAGAGGGATGGAGTTCCATTTCATTTGCAAAAGGAGGAATTTCACAAAGCGGTAGAATCGCCTCTAATTTTGGAATCGTCATATTGCTCACAGCAATTTCCCGCACGAGGCCTTCCTTTTTTAAGCGCTCCATCTGCCTCCATGCGATCATGAAATCCTCAACAAAAAGGGCCTACTGGATGGATTCCGGCTATCCCCAGAGCAGCCTTTCGCATGGCTGTTGGGAAACGGCCAATGCAGGATGTAAAGATCTAAATAATCCAGCCCCAAATCGTTGAGCGATTGCCTGCAACTGGCAAGCACCTCGCCCTCGCCATGGCAATCGTTCCACACCTTGCTGATTACAATCATTTCTTCCCTTGTAACAAGTTCCGCTGCAAATGCACGCTGGAACACCGTTCCAATCTGCTTTTCATTCCCATATACACTGGCGCAGTCAAAGGTACGGTAGCCGCATCGGATTGCTTCATAAACCGCCTGTGCAACGGTTTCACTATCATATCGGTCAGAACCGAACGTGCCAAATCCTATTTTTCCTAACACATAACCCTTCCTATCCTTTGCTTATTTCGAAACGTTTCGGTTTTTGCGTAAAAAAGCCCCTCCTCTCTTTATTCCACTTTTCGAACCGAGCTGCCGGCTTCCAAAGCGGCATTCAAAATAATATTTCGTTTTGCCTTTCCATCCAGCTGTTCCAAAAGCAAAGTGGCGGCTTCACGGCCAATTTCCCGCAACGGCTGATTGACTGTTGCGATTTTTGGCGTAATCACTTTGCTCAGCTCATGGTTATCAAATCCAATGAAACTATAGTCCTCCGGGATTTTACAGCCCAGTTCATTGATAGCGATGATAGCGCCAACCGTCATTTCATAGTTTGTAACAAAAACAGCGGTAACGCCATTTTCCGCCTGAAGAATCCGCTTCATCGCTACATAGCCGCCATCCACCGTAAAATCCCCCTGGCAGATCAGGGAAGCGTCATAGCATCCGGCGATTTGCAGTGCTTCCTCATAGCCCTTCCGGCGTTCATCCGCAGTAAACATCCCCTCAGAACCGGAAATTAAGGCGATCCGGCGATGCCCATGATCTGTCAGCATTCTAGTCGCTCTGGCGCTGATTTCTCGGTTGTTAATCAGCACGTGGGAAACGCGATCGCTGAGCGTGAAACGATCGATTGCAACCGCAGGCATATCTTGAGGCAGCAGATCGAAAACTTTTCCGTCCGTTGAAATCGGCATCACAATCACGCCATCAACCATCTTCGATTCCAAAAAGCGCAGGGATGTTTTCTCGATTTCGGGATCGCTCCGGCAATCACATACCAAGATGCCATACCCATCCGGCGCAGCTCATCCTCCATTTCACTGACGATTAGGGTGCTGAATGTATTGGATAATTCCGGGATCAGTACGCCAATCGTCATGGATCGGTGCGTTTTTAAGCCGCGCGCATATTCATTGCGCACATATCCCAGCTTTTGAATGGCAGCTTCAATCAGCTCTTTATTTTTGGGCCGCACATTCGTCCCATTGAGATAAGCGCTGATTGTTGCATAGCCCAGCCCAGTCTCCCGTGCAATATCTTTAATCGTAGCAGCCATACGCTCCTCCAAACTCGAATCGTTTCGGTTTGTATTTTATCACGGCTTGTTTCTTTCGTCAATATGTACTAGAAAATAATTGAATTCTTTTTTGCTTGTGCAGTATGCTGATGCTTTGCGCTGTTTCCACCGTTTGAAGCGCTATCCATTGCCGCTTAAAAGCTACAGCTACTCGTGATAAGCGAAAAGGGTGAACGTCGGATTTCATAAAATCATAGCTCTTTTCTGCAAAATATGCTATACTAGAGTATTGAAATCATCATAAACTGGAGGGCACAAAATGAACGTACAGATTTTAGAGAATGCACAGGCAATCGGCGCGGCGGTAGGCCAGCTGTTCGTTGAGCAGGTCAAAACACAACCGGACAGCGTCTTGGGCCTTGCGACGGGCTCCTCCCCGATTCCGACCTATCAGTATATGGCGCAGGAATATGCAGCAGGGCATGTTTCTTTTCGAAATGTTACCACCTTTAACCTTGATGAATACTGCGACCTGCCGCAGAAGGATCCAAACAGCTACTATTCTTTTATGTTTGACAACCTTTTCCGCCACACGGATATTGACTCGGCACGCGTGAATTTTCTCGACGGCAACGCTGCGGATGACAAGGCGGAGTGCGCACAGTATGAAAAGCGCATCAAGGACGCAGGCGGTATTGACTTGCAGCTGCTCGGCATTGGCAACAACGGCCACATCGGATTCAACGAGCCGGCAAAAGAATTCACGCACACAACATATAAGGTGGCGCTTACGCAAAGCACGCTGGATGCAAACAAACGCTTCTTCCCGGATTCCGACATGCCGCGCTACGCGCTGACAATGGGCATCGACAGCATCATGCAGGCGAAGCGGATTGTTTTGATTGCCACGGGCGCGGCTAAGGCGCAGGCGGTGCGCGATATGATTCGGGGGGCGGTCTCCCCGGAATGCCCGGCGAGCATTCTGCAAAATCATGCAGATGTACATATCTTCCTCGATCGTGAGGCGGCAAAGCTGCTGTAAGGGTCTTTCAATTAAAAAAGCCAGGCCTGCCGCAATTAATACACTGCGGCAGGCCTTCTTGATTCAGATTTATCCCCTTATACGCTATCCTTAACCAGCGTGGACAGATGCAGAAAAGCTTTGCTTCCATCCTGCGTAAATAGGAACTGCACAGGCAAATCCATGCTTCTACTCGGCGCCTCGGAATTTTCCTCCCGTGCCTCATCGGAAGCGGATACGCTCCCCTTCCCGCGCATGATCTGAAAGCATCCCACGTTTCAGTAACGGTATACTGGCCCAGACGGCGGTAAAAATTCAGAAATTCCTGTTTGGAATATGCCGTCTCATACAGCACGCCCGGATCAAATCGGAAATAGAGCGTCCCCTGCGATTCCATCAAGGCGATCAGATGATAAGGAAACACAAAGGTTTGCTCTGTCGCCCCCACGCCTAATCTGGCCTCCATATCAAACAGCAGAAAATTACAGCGGGAGCCCGCTTTTTCTCCGGTTTGCCGCTGGATGAGGTAGCAGGCCGCGGGTAATGTCCGCCAGATCAGCAGGGAATCGCCACCGAACCGTTTTGCCTCATAGCCCTCCCCTAGCCGGTCGGGCAGTTGATGTGCGAGCTCCGCCAGATCCTCACACTGAAAGGAGGTGGCAGGGCCATGGGATAGGCCTTTTGTCCGATAGGGAATTTCAATTGGCTCCCCATAGAAAAAATCGTTCGCATGCAGCGTGCGGATCGTGCGCACCCTGCCGGACTGGGTCAGGGCAAGAGCCAGAATAGCGGCCACAGCAAGCAGGAGAGCGATTCCAGCCATGGCAAAGAGGCATTTCCGGTTGCGTGAATGCTGCGTTTTTCATCCATGATTCACAACCCCTAAATAAAATAATCATTCAAACGGCAATACATCGAGCGGACCTTTGCCTAGTTCAATATGGATTGATGCAACCCTTTCGTTTGCATCAAACTCTAACGTTTCTCTTCCGCCAGTTCCCGCAGCAACTTGATCTCCCGCGCGTGGCCCTCGTCCTCATGCGGCGTTTCTAAGCACATCGGCAGCTTTGCGAGCACAGGGTGCCGCACGATACGTGTGAACGCCTCTAGGCCGATCCGCCCTTCTCCGATGGGCGCGTGGCGGTCTTTCGCGCTGCCCCGCTCGTTTTGGCTATCCGCCAGATGCACGGCGCGCAGCTCCCAAGGCCGATTACGCGATCGAAGGCGGTCAATACGCCGTCGAGATCGTTTACGATATCATAGCCCGCGTCGAAAACGTGGCATATATCCATGCAGACGCCCATTTTTCCCACCAGCTCCACACGGTCGAGAATCTCCCGCAGCTCTTCGAATCTACGGCCGATCTCGCTGCCCTTGCCCGCCATCGTCTCCAGCAGGATGGTCGTAGCCTGCTCCGGCCAAAGAATCTGATTGAGGGTATTTGCAATCAAAGATATCCCGCCTCCGCGCCCTGACCTACATGGCTGCCAGGATGAAGATTATAGAAATTGCCGGGCAGCGCCTCCATGCGGCTAAGATCATCCGCCATGGTCTCCAACGCGAATTCACGCACGCGCGCATCCGCCGAGCAGGCGTTGAGCGTATAGGGCGCATGGGCAAGGACCGGCCCAAACCCATGCGCCGCCATCAGCGTCCGCAGGGCCTGCGCATCGGCAGATCCAAGGGCTTTGCCTTGCTGCCGCGCGGATTGCGGGTGAAAAACTGAAATGTATTCGCCCCAATGTGCAGGGCGTTGCTGCCTAGGGCAAGAAAGCCCTTGGAGGAAGAGAGATGGCACCCTAAAATCAATTGCGGCATAGCAAAACGACATCCTTTCTAATACGGAACCGATAGATGGAGAGTTCTTTATCCGTCTAATCAAACAGCGAGGTTTGCGCGATAAGTAGACTTTCCGCACGGACTTCGACGATTTTCTCCGTTCCATCCGGATGACCAAGCAGCATGGGAGAATGCGGTTCATGCCTTTGCATTCTTCGGCGGGCCCGTTCTATCCCCTGGTTAGCATAGCAGTAAATACAACCGTTGATGCAGCTATGATACGAACCGATATCCATGCTTTCCATGCAGCCGCAAAAGGGGCGCTGATTGGGATCCTTTTTCGCATGGACGGGGCGGCCAAGAATACGACGGATTTGCTCGGAATCGATACAGGCCGCATGGGTAATCCTATACGGGGTCAGGTCCACCGCCTCCGAACAGGTAGAAAGCGGCAGATCGTAGCGCGCCGCTGTGCTGGAAAAGCTACGCGCAACAGCTCGCATTGTGGCCTCCTCTACCTCGCGAAAACCACTTTGATCCTTTGCATAGCGGTCAAAAAAGCTGAAAACACAACGGCATGTATCGGCATGGAGAAGCGCGCACAAGCGTTCAAATTGCTCCCCGTGCCAGTTTAAAGGATGTGCCTCATCGATGATAACGGGATCATATCGCCAAACGATGCGCTCCGGCCCAATGATAGCGCTCAGGTGGTGAAACGTATCAATCGCTCATCCAAAGCGGGGAGATTCTGTTCAATCGCCGCTTCATAGGGGTTGAGTGTGAACTGAAAATAGAAGGGATAGCCCAGTTGTTGGATTTCCGGCAAAAAATCGAGAAACGGCCGTGGGTTTTTGCTCCAAAATACAATACAATCCACCACGTCCGGCGAGAGCGGAATTTTGCGAAGCATATGCAAATTTTCGGCATACGGATTCGGCACAAGGGCAAAGCCTCCCGCAGCCGGTTGAGAAACCACGCTCCATACCATGCCGGGATATCCGTGCGGCGGCTGGCGCTGAGGATCACAGCGCGCCTCTTTCTTCAATTTGGCGCAGGAGCTCTTTTTCTTCCTCCCGGCGCTGCCGGCGCAGCAGGCTACGGCGGCAGCCCGCCTCCCACTCCGCCTCATCCTCAGGCGTTTCCAGGATAAGCTTCGGCACCTCAACCGGCTTCTCATCATCATCGAGCGCAACGGTGACGAGATAGGCGCGGTTGACAAGCTTGCGCTCGCCGTTGAGGCTTTCCACAAAGGTGTCCACCCGCACCTCCATCGAAGTGCGGCCCACATAGGTGATTCGCCCCTTAATGACAACGGTATCGTTCGCGTAGGCCGGCGCCTTAAAATGCAGATGGTCAATAAAGGCCGTGGTCACATTCCGATTGCTGTGGCGGCGCGCTACCACGCCCGCGACCACATCGATCCATTCAACAAGCTGGCCTCCAAAAAGCCGGTGATAACCGTTAATATGCTCCGGCATGATAATCTGCACTTGGCTGGTCATGGAATCAGATACACGCTTCGGTGCGAGTTTGGTCATAAAAAACATCCTCCATTCCATAAGTTTGATTACAGATTTATTCTATCCGAAATAGCAGGCCTTTTCAATGATGAACCTTACCGGATTCTTGCATTCATTGCTGTAAATCTGTATAATAGAACAAAAGCATCAGTGTACAGGGGGAACATCGCCGTCAGGGCGTGCCCAAACGCATGCTGACTGCGTTCTCGGGCTCGACTGGCGACAGCCAGCCGTCGCCCTGCGGTTCTTGTCATCCTGCGTCTGGGACGCCTTGACGGTCCTTTGGAGTTTTCAGCCTGTGGCCGTGCTTCTGGCAAGGCAGACGACGCAGCTTTCCTTGCCGGAAAGCAAGGAGGATAACGCAGCCAGGGGCGCGGCCACAGTGCTAAAAACCGATGTGTACCCCTGTACACTGATGCAATAGCGACTTAATATATAAAATTACCACTTGGAGGCGGCGTAACATTGAAAAATATTTTAGTTACCGGCGGTGCGGGGTTTATCGGCGGTAATTTCATCCATTATTTATTGGGCAACCGACCGGATTGCCACATCACCTGCCTGGACGCCTTGACCTATGCCGGAAACCTAGAAACGCTGAAAAGTGTGCTGGAGGATTCACGCCTGCGGTTTGTGCATGGAGACATCACCGATCGGGAAGCTGTTTATCACTTATTTGAAGAGGAAAATTTTGACGCTGTTGTAAACTTTGCGGCGGAGAGCCATGTGGATCGTTCGATCGATACACCGGAGGTCTTTTTGAAAACAAACATTTTGGGCACACAGGTGCTTCTCGATGCTTGCAATCGGTTTGGAACCGGCCGCTACCACCAGGTATCTACGGATGAGGTTTACGGCGACCTTCCGCTCGACCGGCCCGACCTGTTTTTTACAGAGGAAACGCCTATTCACACCTCCTCTCCCTACTCTGCGAGCAAGGCGTCGGCTGATCTGCTTGTAACGGCTTATTACCGCACATATGGCACTCCGGTTACTATTTCCCGCTGCTCCAACAACTACGGCCCGTATCATTTCCCGGAAAAGTTGATTCCCCTGATGATCTTAAACGCTTTGGAGGATAAGCCCCTGCCCGTTTATGGAGATGGTAAAAACGTGCGCGACTGGCTGTATGTGGAGGATCATTGCCGGGCAATTGAGCTTATTTTGGAAAATGGCCGGGTCGGGGAAGTTTACAACGTGGGCGGTCATCATGAAAAGCAGAATATCGAAGTAGTCAAAACCATCCTGCACGCGCTTGGCAAAAGTGAAGAGCTTATCGCCTTTGTAAAAGACCGCCCGGGCCATGATAGGCGCTATGCTATTGATCCATCCAAAATTCACCGGGAGCTTGGCTGGCTACCGCAGACAAGCTTTGAGGACGGCATTCAAACAACGGTGGAATGGTATTTGCAAAACCGTTCCTGGTGGGAACACATCCGAAGCGGCGATTATAGAAGATACTATGAGCAGCAGTATGGGATGAAATTATAATTTGATATCTTTGCACTGGCCTTTCATTGAGAGGCTGGTGCTTTTTACTGTTAATAACGGAAAAAGTGGGTATAGTATGACTAAATCTTGCAGGAAAGGATACGACAAGAATATGTCTTATGTTGACCCCAAACTACGCCCTATTTTGAATCGCTTTCCATTGATCTAAAAAACGAAATTCTAAAGCAGGATGTGGAGATCAAATCGCTCAGCGATCTCATTCAGTGCCTTGACCGGATTGTAAAAGCAGGATAAATTCATAAAACAATCCCGCTGAACGTATACTACTCCTGTAAAGGAGCTGAGGCGATATGATTATTAAATGGAAGCCGTTGGTTGTGAATTTGCTCATCAGCCTGGGGGTGGGTGCCGCTTCCGCGCTTTTCACTATGAACAATATGAAGGCCGTCTACGCTGACCTAAACCTTCCGCCGCTTTCCCCGCCAGCATGGGTGTTTGGTATCGTCTGGACGATTCTCTTTTTTCTAATGGGCATTTCCGCTTACATGGTCTATACCTCGGACGCAAACAGCGACCGCAAACGCAATGCGCTTATCATTTATGGCGTTCAGCTGATATTCAATCTGCTCTGGTCAATCTTCTTTTTTAACAAGCAATGGTACTGGTTTTCTTTTGCGTGGCTGATCGTGCTCTGGTTCCTGATCTTGACGATGATCGTTATGTTTTCTAATATCAGCAGGAAAGCGGCGCTGCTGCAAATCCCATATCTTCTCTGGGTAACCTTCGCCGGATATTTAACAGCAGGCGTGGCAATTTTAAATTAAAACCCAAAGAGGTGCGCCGCTGTGGGCGCACCTCTTTTTTATAGATGGAAGTCAGGAGGATTGGACTGCCGCATTGCAGAATGGGACAGTGTTGGTGCCAGCGTTGCCGATGGTGCCGAAGATTAACCCCACAAATGACAAAGTATATTGGCCAAAAGCAATGGTAAGTGGATCGCTTTACAATTAAACACATGGTTCGGCCGGCTCAAGCCTCACAAATCGTTTTGGTGGTTTCCTTTCAAAGAGCATCCTTGAGCTGAATTAAAATTTTGATTTCCATTTGTGAAATAGCATTCAGATTTTCATTGATCCGTTGAAATAAAACGTTATCTTTGGTCATATTATATTTTATTACTATCCCAAAAGTATTTCTACAAAGCTGCAAATTATCATAAAGCAATTGATTAAATTCCGAAGAAACTTGAAAATACTTTTGAATTAAAAGAAAAATTTGAGATCGATCTCTTAACGTTCGGAAACTTCTCAGATCAATATCATTTTCATCTCACCTCCCTGTAAATCATTCTTTTTAACTTTTCAAATGCCTTATATCCTTTATTATCTTGCTTAGGATTTAAATATTGATCGATATCAC
>ENA-OQEN01000933-OQEN01000933.1-human-gut-metagenome-genome-assembly--contig:-NODE-933-length-11668-cov-2.221731_pt1 | contig 11668 bp, 21 predicted proteins | sample MGYA00242791_ERZ504627 | MGnify/ENA primary metagenome ERZ504627 (study PRJEB26092, sample SAMD00036316) | human gut metagenome | host: Homo sapiens | study: EMG produced TPA metagenomics assembly of... | reverse complement strand
GCGCCGTGTTCGACGCTGTTTCTTCTGTCGGGGATCCCTGTCATCCGCCAGAGTCTCTCCCAGAGTGGTGCCTTCTTCTCCTATTGGTGCTGGTGTATCCAGCGATATGATGCGGCTGTGGCGCTGTTCCCTGCGGCTGTAATCAACCAGGCGGCTTCGGATCAGCATGGCCGCATATTTCAGGAAAGAGCCCCTGGTGCGGGAATACCCGCCGATTGCCTCGTGAAAGCCATCATGCGATACTCAGCTCGTCGTCATGCCCCTCTATGGGAGGACGTTTAAGAACCTCGCCGCTTCCGCCTTGATAAAGGGCAGATATGTACCGATCAGCCGATCCGCTGCCTGCACATCTTCCTTTGCCGCATAGACCTGTTCTACGATTTTATGCGCATCGTTCATGCGGCAGATCCCCTCCTGTATATAGAATACGTCCCCATTTTGAAAAAACTGGGGTCGCAACCAAAAACCTGTATGTATAAAATATCATTATGTAATGATACCTCTATCAGTATTAAGCCGCGACCACAAACGGTTAAAACTGTGTAAAATCAAAGTAAATCGTATGATTGAAGCAGGCGGTGCTTCCACATCCCCGCACGGTTTCGCTTAAAAACTTCCGAGACGGGTTATGCCATAATTTTACGCAGGCTTAACCCGTTCATGATAGATGTCAAACACGAGTCACGATATAATTATACTGAATTGCTGCATCTAATTGAGGAGGCATTTTTATGGGGCGTTTTCCAGTATTGCAGCGGATATCGCTGCGAAGGCTGGCCGCTGAAGAATGAAAGGACGCCCCTATCCAGACCGATAGCCGGTATGCTGTGTGCGCTGTTCCGGCGGCACAGGAAATCTTTCTTGAAAAATTAAGGTGATTTTATGAAATCAATTATTATATACGGAAGCAGGTACGGAAGCGCCCGCCGGTATGCGCAGGAGCTGTCAAAGCAAACGGGTATCCCCGATGTCAGCTATCAGGAAGCGCCGCTGCTTTCCGAATTGGAAACGGTTGTGTATATCGGCGCGCTGTATGCCGGAGGCGTTCTGGGATTGACAAAGACGCTGCGAAGGCAGTCATTCGAGAAGCATCAAAGGCTGATCATCGTCACGGTCGGGCTGCTGACCCGGATATACCGCAAAATAGGGAGAATATCCGAAACGCCCTTCAAAAGCAGATTCACGCCCAGCTATATGGCAGAGCAGCGATTTTTCATCTGCGGGGCGCCATCGATTATCAGGCGCTATCTCTGGGACACCGAACCATGATGGCGCTGCTGCACCGATCTCTGCAAAAGAAACCAGCGGAAGAATGGAGCGAAGAAGACAAGGCGTTAATGGAACCTACGGCAAGCAGGCGGATTTTGTCGATTTCGCATCCCTGCGGCCGATTATCAATGAGATGCAGAGGAAAAGCAGGTAAGAAAAATCGTTTGAATGCATAGCTTAGCCAGTTTGACTTTCTCTGCTGCGAGGGATTCCATGTAGGTACCACGCGCATTATTTTACGCTCTCTTATCAATCGGGCGCTTTCATGTGTACCGGGAAAGGAAATGTGTTTATGGCTGAAAAGCGAATAATCCGCTTTGAAAAATGGATACTCAAGGTTATAATATCTTATGCAGTGTTTATCGGGATCGGTTGGCTGCTCGGGCGGATCCCTGCTGAAAAAATTGGTCTTTCCGAGGATATGTTTTTCGATCTGCGGATGTTTTTATGCTGTTTGGCCCCATCTATCTCACTCTGATTGTAAAAATTGTTTTGACAATTCTGGCCGTAATAAAGCATAAAGAAAAAGACACAGCCGAACAAAACAGGGGCGTTCTGCTTGCCTTCACTGCCATATTGATGCTTGCAAATCTGTCCAATGCCCAAACCATGCTGATTTGAGCAGCGGGCTCATCGAAAGCAGATCTATCGCCAGCTACACGATAGACCGGGAGCCGCTTCGCGCGGCTCAAAAAGTATCATTCGCCCTTCCGCGCGAGGCAATATATTGTTCCCACCGCGTGCATACATCCTTCAGGGGTTTGTCCAGATAGGAACATGCTTTATCCTGAATCCAATCAGGGATCCCGTAAGCCGCCTCGGCAATGCTGCCGGTGATGGCGGCCAGGGTATCGCTGTCGCCGCCCAGGGAGATGGCATTGCGGATCGCGTCCTCAAAATCCCTGCTTTCCAGGAATGCGATGATGGCCTGGGGCACCGTCTCCTGGCAGGTCACGTTGAAACAATAGCCAGGACGGATCGCATCCAGGGACCGGGACAGGTCGTAGCCGTATTCCCGTTCGACGTGGGCCTTGATGTGCTGCTTGCACGCAGCCAGATCCCCATGGGCGGGCCTTTCCTGAGCGCCGCGGCCATCCTCGAAATACCACCGGCAAAGGATGATCGCATCCGCGGCCGCCAATGCCCCCTTGATCCCCTCCGGGTGGTTATGGGTCACTTCGGCGGACGCCCGCGAAGGGCGCGGCCCTTGCGCAACCACCTGTCCAACCCCTCCCCGGAACCGCAAGCGATCCCCCAGGCGCAGGGGGAGACCCGCATGGCCGCGCCGTTGCCAAAGCTGTAATACGGCGCCCGGCTCTCGGAAAACAGCCATGCGCCAAACCGGCCTCCGTATCCTGCCACCGTATAACCACCCATACTTTTTCATGGCGTCAATGAAGGCATCCCGCTGGCCGCCTTCCATGACGGCTTGTGCCACGGCGCAGGTCATGACGGTATCGTCCGTAAAAAGCAAGCCTCCCGGAACAGCGGAAAATCCTTGGTTTTGATATTATGCCATTCGTAAACGGAGCCCACAATGTCGCCCACAATTGCCCCCATCATCTGCAGCCACCTCGTTTCTTCTTATCGTTTCTGATTTCATCCAGGCAAGCTGTAGGAACGGCTCCGCACGCACGGAAAGCGGCAACCGTCTCGCTCATCATGCGGAAGTTCAGCGCCGTGCCTTCTCCGTCCGGCACATAGTCTACGGCCCGGTCTGCGTCAATGCCAAACCGTCCTGCGGTCTCCACGGCATCGATATTTGCGCCGAGGAAGATGAATTCCCAGCCATATTTCTCTTTCTGCCGCCGGATCATCTCCTTGACCTGCATGGAGGAATAGCGGCGGCTGGCGTTTTCCGCCCCATCCGTGATGATGACGAACAGCACCCTTTCCGCCCGGTAATCCTCGGCCGTGTTCTTCTGCGCGGTATGGATCTTATCGATGGTCTTGCCGATGGCGTCCAGCAAGGCCGTGGACCCGCCCACAAAGTATTCTCGTTGGGTGAGGGGCCGGACGGCCCGGATATCGATGCGGTCATGGAGCAGCTGGTATTGGTTGTCAAACAGCACCGTGGTGATCACGCAATCGCCCTCCACCGTTCGCTGCTGCGCCAGCATGGCATTATAGCCGCCGATGGTGTCCTTCTCCAGCCCCTGCATGGAGCCGCTTTTATCCAGGATGTATACCAGTTCCGTCAAGTTCTTTTTCATTTTTCTAAGCCCTCCTGCTTTTTGTAGCTATAGGATACAGCACAAGGGCTTGCTTGCGGTCGCTTGAAAAGCGACAATCAGCCAGCGCCCAGAAGGGGCTGGTCGTATTGGAACAGGATCTCGTTGATCGCAAAAATATCGTATTGGCCGCTGACGATGAAAAATTCCACGATCACGTCAAACTTCTGGCTATGGGATAAGGCGTATCCTGCCCGTTTGAGCAGGTCGTCGGTTTCCTCCAGGGACAGCTCCAAGCGATGGCCAACGCCAGGATCGTCCGCTTGCCGGGCATATAGCCTTGCCGGTGCGGATCTTGGAGAATAGCTTTCGGTCGATATTGGCCCGCTTATAGACCTCCGCATCGGTCTTGCCCTTGGCGTCGATGAGCCGCAGCAGGGCGGCGTTGAAGGCTCGTCCAGCTGATCCATCAGGCGTCCAACCGGCGGGCGGCCTTTTTCGCCTGGGGTTTGGAAGCGGCGGCGCCATCGGGGCGGGCGGACAGCTCCCATTCCATATTTTGCAGCGTCTGGCTATAGGAAAGGCGCGCTTCCACATAGGTTTCGTCTATGTAGCTTTCCACGGCGCCAGTAGGGCTTCGCTGACCATGAAGGAACCCCGGTCAAAGACCACCAGGAATATATCCATATCATGGTCGGCGAGGAAGTCCTTGATGGCGGAGGTGGCCACCCGGAGCGCCGCATCTTTTGGATAGCCGTAGGTGCCGCTGGAGAGCAGCGGGAAGGCAATGCTTTTGCACCGCTTTTTTAGCGCCAGCTTGAGGGATGCCATGTAAGCGGAGCGGAGTAGCGTTCGTTCTGCCGGCAGGCCCTTGGCGGTATATGGGGCCGGCGGCATGGATGATAAACTTCGCCGGGAGATCGTAGCCGGGGGTGATGGCCGCCTCGCCCGTTTTTATGGGCGCAAGCTTGTTGCAGGCCCTTTGCAGCTTATCCGGCCCGGCAGCTTGGAAAATGGCGCCGCAGACCCCGCCGCCCATTACCAGGCCAGGATTGGCGGCATTGACGATGGCGTCTACCTGCATGTGGGTGATGTCCTGCCGGACGATGGTAAAGGGCATGGATTCCTCTCCTTTTCATAAATTGCAAATGCTTCACGCCACCTTCCGGGGGCGGATATATCGCCGCCAAAGGTGACGCAGGCGAACGCGCCGCAATGCGCCATCCTCCCCTTCCGAACGGGGCGGGCAAAGCCTTCTGCGGAGTAACTGCGCGACCACCCCAGTATCAACAACATAACGTGCGCGGGTCGAGAAGTCAAGGGCAGGGAGCCTGAAATGACGCCAAAAAGATGGACGGTAGTTAGGCGGCAAAACTGCATTGGATTCTGTATTGGACAGCTCATGGTGATAGGATTTAAGGTAAGCGACCAACGCCTTTTGCAGCACGCAGAAGGCGGCTTTTTATGCCCAAACTTCAGCATGCGCTGGGCGGTACGCGGCGGTAGGCGGTTTGTGTGATACTCTCACACTGGCCAAAATACGATAAAATCGTATTCCGGCCTTGATAAAACGAGAGGCTTTGGTTAAAATAAGATTATATTGTATATTGGCCAAAGGAGGGTTGCTGATGGGCTATATCAAAAGAGATATGGAAAGTAAGATTTTATCCCTTTCTCAGGAATATGCCTGTATCCTGATCACCGGCCCGCGCCAGGTGGGAAAGACGACGGTGCTCCGCCGGCTGATGTCGCCTAAGCGAAATTATGTGACGCTGGATGATATGGAGGAGCGCAAGCTGGCCAAGACAGATCCCGCCCTCTTTCTGCAGATGCACGATCTGCCGGTGTTCATTGACGAGGTGCAGTATGCGCCCGAGCTCTTCTCCTATATTAAAATTGCCATTGATAACGGCGCTGCCCCCGGATCTTTCTGGCTGACCGGTTCTCAGGCGTTTCGGATGATGGAGCTTGCGCAGGAGTCCTTGGCGGGACGGACCGCCCTTCTGCATATGCCCGGCCTGTCCCAGCATGAGATTTACGGCTCCGGCACCAGCGCACCCTTCTCGGTGGAGCTGGAGGCCTTGAAGGCGCGGAAAGCCACCGGTGCGCCGGCCGATTTGGCGGGAATCTATCAGCGGATCTGGAAGGGCTCGCTTCCCGGATATGTCAGCGGAAAATTTACCGACCGCAATGTGTTTTACTCCAGCTATCTGCAGACCTATATCGAGAGGGACGTCAGCGAGCTGGTGGCCCTGACAGACAAGCTTTTGTTTCAGGATTTCATCCGCGCCGCGGCCTGCCGGGCCGGGCAGATGCTGAACATCCACGACATCGCCCAGGATGTGGGCGTATCGGATGACACCGCAAAACGCTGGCTGCAGGTGCTGGAGAAGTCCGACATTATTTTTTACCTGCGGCCCTATTCCAACAATCTTCTGAAAAGGACCGTGAAAACGCCGAAGCTGTATTTCTTTGATACGGGTCTGGTTGCGTATCTGACCCGGTACAGTTCCCCGGAGATTTTGCAGAGCGGGGCCATCAACGGCGCGATCCTGGAGAACTATGTGGTGTCGGAAATTCTGAAGAGTTATCAGAACAACGCCCAGGATTGCCTGCTCTGGTATTACCGGGATAAGAGTAGCAATGAGATCGATATGGTGATAGAGAGCGACGGACAGCTCCATCCACTGGAGATCAAACGGTCTGTCAATCCCGGCAGCGAATTGGTGGGGGCGTTTTCCACCCTGGACAAAGGCTCTGTCCCCCGGGGGACCGGCGCTGTGCTCTGCATGCGCCCGGAGCTGTCCGCTATCAATCCCAAAACTATATCGTCCCGATCTGGATGATATAGGCGCGCTTTTCACAGCGCAAGCAAAAACAGAATCATTCGTGTCAGGCGGCTTCTTCTTTCGGAGGAGGCCTTCAGCCTGTCTAAAAAACCCTGGGAGTTCGAGGCTTTTTCGATAAGCTGAAATGTTCATCTGAAGCATTTCGGTTTTTATATCGTGGGTGCTTCTGTATGCGGCGCTGTATCACAGAAAAGCTGGTGAGAAGCGGGTATTGCTCGTGGCTTGACCTTGGGTGCCACACCGTATGGGGCCGTCCGCATAACGCCTTTTCAAGATTGGCGCCGGTCGTTCAGATCGCACGCCATCAGCCGAGCCGCTCACCGGCAAGCTGCGGCGCCCGCTGGGGCCGGGAGGAATCAAGCCCCGGCGCTTTTTTCAAAGGTATGACGGGGCCTTGTTGCACATTTCGGGCAGACAGTACTACCGGCCCGGCAACAGGCCGCACTGCATCCGCCCATATGATATGGCAGTACGCGGCCCCTATGATATAGCCGTTAGGCCTTCTGCTGGGAAATGCCGGGTTGTTTGGTTTGCCTTCTAAGATTGTCTATCCGTCGCGATCCGCTTCCGTGTCACTCCGATGCCGTCTTTTAGGCAGACGCTGGCCGATGACAAGGGAATCCCGGCGTGGTAAGATTGTAGCGTCGAATCATGGGCATGGCCAATCCGCCGCCTTTTGCAACATGCAGAAGGCGGTTTTTCATACGCAAATTTTAACAAGGAGGAATCTACATGACAGAAAAGCGAACTTGTAAGGAACGTACTGTGCAGGCCTATTGGTCCATTGTCGGCATTGCCGGTGCGCTGATACTCTCCCTGCAGCCTGTGCTGGCGGACGACATATGGTCGCGATTCTCGACCATCATGAAGGATGTATACGGTGAGCTGGTGGGGATATCCACCATTGTAGCCGTTACAGCGGCTTCGGTCGCCCTGCTCATTCGGATGATCTCACGCAATCAGCGCGCCGTGGATGAAGCCACGAGCTGGCTAAAGCGTATCATTGTAACCTGGTTGGTGCTCAACACGCTGGGTTTCGCCGTGGCATACTTGCAGCCCTTGATTCAAGGCGGTATGTACAACGGATGAGACCCATGTTATAGCGTCCAGCGCTGGGGAGGTGAGCAGGATTGGACCTTAGCTGGATCTTTGAAAGCATCGTAAACTGGGTGGCGTCCATCGTCACAAGCATCATGGACGCGTCTCCGGGATCTTTTTGGATGCCTTGGGCACGGATATGACGGCCATGGAGCAGTATTTTCCCTTCGTAACCGAGGCATTCTCCATTTTCCAATATTCCGCATGGGCGCTGCTGTTCCTCATAACGGTCTGGCAGCTGTTTCGCGTGTTCGGCGGCCCCGTGACCGAGGCGGAAAACCCGTGGCAGCTGCTGATTCGCAGCGCCATCTTTGCCCTGATGATAGGCTATGCCAAGCCCATCTTCCTATTGGCGCTGGATATTGCCCGGGCGCCGTATACCGCCCTCCTGGATGCTACGATGGACCCGGGAAGTTTTACCTTCGCAGGCGTGGAGCAAGTGATCCAGAACGGATTGACCACGCTGGTTTCCACCATAACCGTGATCGGTCCCCTATTGACCATCATCCTCATGATCTCCCTGGGCTGGAATTACTTCAAAATGCTTCTGGAATGCGTGGAGCGGTATGTAGTCGTAGGCGTTTTGTGCTACACTTCCCCGCTGGCCTTCGCCATGGGCGGCAGCAAGACCACCAGCAATGTGTTCAAAGGCTGGACACGCATGGTAGGCTCGCAGCTTCTGCTCTTGGTTCTAAACGTATGGTTCTTGCGGGCGTTCAACTCTACGGTGGGACAGTTTGTGGGCGGCGGCGGCGCCCTTTCCACCGGCCAGGGCAGCATATTCCTCTGGATGTTTGTGGCCCTCGCATTTTTGAAAACGGCGCAGAAGTTCGACGCCTATCTGGCGGCTATGGGTTTGAATGTGGCCCAAACAGGCAGCAGCATGGGCATGGAACTGCTCATGGCGGCCCGTGTGATATCCGGCGTAGCGTCCGGCGGTGCGCGGACAGCAGGCAGCATATTCCGCGGGGCAAGCGGCGCACCGGGAGCAGGAGGCGCTGCGGCAGGCGGCGGGTTTTCGCAGGGTTTGCAAGCCGCTTTAAGCCGAATTCCTATGTGCGCGATGCTGTGGTAGAGGGCGGTACACCGATGGGAGCAGGCGGAAGCATCGGCCTTGTCGCCCGGACTTTTGGGGGCATGGCAGCCCGCAACGGGGCTACCCTCTCCAGCGAGTCGATCGCTTCCGTAGCGGCAAGGCCGGGCAATGGTGCCGGCGCCATTGCCGGGGAGATCGCCGACCGCAGCGCTGCCAACTATATGCCGCAGCTTCAAGCTACTCCCTAAGCGGTACTCAAATTACTGGGGCCGTATTTCAACCATGGCAACGAGCGCGGATGGGAAAACTTCCGAGGTGGAAATGTTCAGCACGTCGCAGTTCGAACGCCTTCTATGCCCCATTCCATCGTTACCGCCCAGGATGGAAGCCAATGGTATCAAACGGCTGTTGGCGATGGCGCGGGCAGCTTTTATACCCCCGCAGCGTTTGCAGGGACGGGCGTCGGAGAGACGCTGTCACAGGATCAAGTCTTCGCTGCCTTTGGCGATTCCGTTGCCGAGGGAACGACGCTTCGCACCGTAGGCACCCGGAGGAAGGCGTATTGGAGGCCAGCCATCCGGACTATGGCACAAGCATGTGTACAACAGCGCCATGTATCAAGAGCCGGACGCGCCCCACGATACCATTCAGTCCACAGATGGCGTTGGCTGGTATGCGATGCAGCCACACAATGATATACCCCAATTTGAACCGCCTACCGAGGATGCGAAGGCGTACAATCAAGCCCAGTTCCAGTCTTTTATGCCCGGCTACGAAGCGCAGCCCACATATGTGGATACATCCCGTGCAAGGGATGGCATCATCGACGTGCGGCATGCGGATGGCAGCGCCATGCGGTTCTATGATCATACCCAATTCCAGGCGCCTCGCGGCGATTATACCGTGTACGAGGATAAACGGGGCGGTCAATGGTATGCAATACCGGGTATGCCCGTTGTGGAACGGCGGCTCGTATATCAAGACGGTAAGCCCGTATATGATGGCGACCAGATCAAGACCACCCAGGTGGAGGCGATCCGGTATAAGAGCACGCTGACGCGGTATGCGGACCCACAGCCCCGGGACAGGAGCGAAAAGAAACCGCCGAAGCGTAAGCAGTAATAGAACAGAACAAAGGGAGCGCATCCGATATTTGGGTGCGCTTCTTCCCTTTTCAGGAGGTGCCATGGTGTCGGAGCAGGATAAACAACAGTTGGGGGAAGGCTCTACCAACTACGTAGACGCGGCCCAAAAGACCGCTAAGGCCATCCAGGAAGTTAGGAAAGCGGCAGCAGCTGCGGCGAGGCCGCGACAAACACCACTGCGGCCGTTACGCAGGCTGGCATAGAAGGCGGAAAGACCGGTGGCGGGAGCGGCAGCCGGAGCGGCAGCGGGCGGACCTTGGGGCGCGATCCTGGCGGCCGCCTGGGCGCTCCGCAAGCCCTTATTCAAGGTGTTGATCTGCATCGGCCTCGTGATCCTATTCTTTATAATAGCGGTGGTTACGCTGCCCAGTATCATCAGCAACAACCTGTTTCACACAGACCCTGCCACCGTTGACCCTAACGGTGCGGTGAATTTGATCGAACGCGCCGATGATATGGCGGATGTAGTCGCGGCCTGCATACAGAATGGATATGATATGGCATTGGCCGGGTAGAACAGATCATCGAAGAAAATGGTTACGACTATGAAGCATCTATGGAGGCGCTTATCAACTATGGCAGTTTGAACCCGGATTATGAGGTTTGCTATGTGTTTGCCGCCTATTCCGCTTCCATGGGCCAAATCGGCACAAGTGAAGCGGATATGCGCCGCAAACTGAATGCCGTCGCCGAACAAATGTTTAAGGTGACGTATGTAGAGGAGGAATTCGAGCGGGCCGTCCCGTTGACGTATGCCACCTATACGCCCGTCACGTTGACCGTTGTTACTGGCAAAACCAAGATCGGCGAAGTCAACGGCGTCCCGAAATACAGCTATACGACGCTACGCGAACCTACTATGTCCCGTCCGGTGAAGCCACAACGGACACGGCGATACAGCGCCCGGCTTATTCGCCTGTAAGCGTGGACATCCCCATCTATTCACGGGGCATCATCGTGGGCACCCGCTCTGAGACCTATTACGCGGCGGGCGGCATAGAGGCCCTCACGCCGGATACCGAAACCGTAAAATATGCTGTATGCACCATAGCCCCCTTCGATGCGGGCATTATCTATACAGCTTTTCATATAGACCCGGACGATGTTTATGAGAAGACCACTGGCACGACCTATCCCTGAATTGCCCCATCCCGTTCAATGACGATATACGGGTACTTCTTTTTTGTGTTCTTGATACGATTTTGAAAATCAGACAAAGTGGGCACGTCATATTCAAAGGTTATGGCCGTGTGCTGGACATAGTAGGAATAGATCTCCAATAGACGCCCTGCGTCTTTGATGGCAGCGTCTCGAACGGTGATATTGTCCATAAAAAGCACCTCCATTTTGTCAAGCGAGCGAAGCTGGGTTCTCCTTGTTCTGCTTGCGCTGCTGCTTCTGCTCATACAGCGACCGGTCTGCCTCCTCCTGCAGCTGCGTGATCCGCTCCATCGTGGCGGGTGTCTCTGCGGAAAAGCTGGTGGAGGACCAGCCGAATGAGAGGCCATCCGAAGGCAGATGAGCGTCCCACAACACAGAACAGGTCTGAAGAAAACGAGCCAGGCATTCTGGAATCTTGGTCACGGCCCTGTCCGTGAGGATCACCGCAAATTCGTCCCCGCCAATGCGATAACAGCGGCCTGCCTGCCAAAGGCGCTTCGGATACACTGTGACGCGGTATAGATCGCCTGGTCGCCCACATGGTGGCCCAGCGTGTCGTTGATCTGCTTCAGATCGTCAATATCGAACAGGACAAAGGCCAGCTGCTTCGGTGGAGCCTCTGCCAGCGCAGACAGATGGATCTGGAATGCGTTCCGGTTGCCCATCTCTGTCATGCTGTCCTCCACCGCTAAGCGGCGGTAGCGATCGGCGGACTCCTTCTGTCTCCAGAACTGGCCAAAGGAGACGACGATATCAATCGTCATGCCCAACAGCATCAGGGACAGCCCAAGGATATACAGCTGGGGATGTCCACGCTTACAGGCGAATAAGCCGGGCGCTGTATCGCCGTGTCCGTTGTGGCTTCACCGGACGGGACATAGTAGGTTCGCGTAGCGGTCGTATAGCTGTATTCGGGACGCCGTTGACTTCGCCGATCTT